>Ga0316219_1000760_pt1 | contig 40122 bp, 40 predicted proteins | sample TBH18003PmetaG_FD_203635 | JGI IMG/M metagenome (GOLD analysis project Ga0316219, IMG submission 203635) | Freshwater microbial communities from Trout Bog Lake, Wisconsin, USA - TBH18003P | ecosystem: Environmental > Aquatic > Freshwater > Lake > Hypolimnion/Profundal zone | place: USA...
TGACCATTGAGAAATCAGTGAGCGGTTCCTTGATCCTGCTTACGCTCGGCAACTCCTCTCCATCGAGGTAGTAGGTGTGACTGGCTTCATCAAAGGTTAACTGCATGGCGTCTCCGGTACTCATAGTCGGCGTGGCATTTCCTATGCTGATGACTCCTATCCGACTTTGAATAAACCATGTTCGAGGTGTCGTCATATTTATGGCAAAGACTGCATTTGCGATGGGCCTCGTTGCCGCATTCCCTTAGCGCCCGCTCGTTGGCATGTTTGAGAGCATGCTCAGCCTGGCTACTAATGATCTCAATCTGGTATTTATTGAGCTTGGACTCGGTATGGTGGACCACCACTCCGTCAGGGAGTGGAACACCCAAGATCTTTTGGCTCTTCGAATTTGAGTGTGGAAACTCAATAGGTGACAGTTTTGGACAAACCGAATTACGGTGTTGACTTGCTTGGTTTTCCATGGGATAATCACTCCTGTGTTACATATTCAGGTAAGTACCTAGGAGGTACAAAATGGACTCTACGTCAGAGAAGAGGTTGTGCATTTACTGCGGCAAGGACATCGCCGGCATGGTAAGGATCGAAGGTCCCGATGGTGCCAAATGCCTCAAGCACGGCCTCGGTGTCAGCGAGAGCGGGTACCAAGCTAAGCCCAGGGTGAGGCCGTCGAAGCAAACGCTCCAACAGCAAGGGCGCGATGCTTATCATGGAGGCAAAGGCTATGCAGACTGTCCCTATAATGTAACGTGCAACCCAATGGCTTTCGACGTGACCAACTGGCTCACTGGCTGGTGGTCTGAGTACTACAAGGCCAACCCTTCTCCGCAAGAGGTATAGGCCATGGAATTCCTGCCTTGTCCTTTCTGCGGAGGGGTTCCAGCCATAGCGACTGACCCCCTCCGGCTCGGGATGCTTTTCGTTAAGGAGCATTGCACGCCCGACTGCGGCCGGATCGGCGTCAGTGGCGCGTGGGGAACTGAAAAAGCCCTCCTTGCAGCTCAGATGAAATGGAACACTAGGAGTACCAATGCCTGCGATTAACCTCCCGTACTTTACCGTCCTCGATACCAAGGAAGCTGAACACGACATCATGGTCAACGTCGAGTACACGGAACCGCCTGTGCGCTGCGAGAAATGCCGGAGCACATCGGCAACCCTCAAACGCCATGACTCCAGGGAGCATTGGTTCTTTGACTTCCCGATCAGGGGCAAGCGCACGAAGCTGTGCGTCCAGCATCGCCGGTTCAAATGCTCCGAGTGCGGGGCCGTGTTCTTCCAGCGACTGATCGGCATTGACGACAAGCGGGACATGACGGAGCGCCTTGTCAAATGGATAGGGCCGGAAGCGCTGGCCGTCTCCTTCGAGATGATGGCCCATAACCTGGGCTGTTCTGATGTTACCGTCCGCAACGTCTTCATGGAGTTCTCGGAGCAGAAGGCCAAGGAACTGAAATCAGAGACCCCCAGAGTGCTTGGCATTGATGAGGTCTGCCTCGGAAAGAAGAAGCGCGACAAGTACCGCTGTGTCGTCACGGACATCGAGAAGCACACCTTGGTTGACTTCCTCCGGGATCGGGACAAGAAGACCGTCATCAAGTACCTCAGCACCTTAGACAAGGATGCCGTTGAAATCGTCTGCTGTGACATGTGGGACTCGTATAAGGATGCGGCTCGCATAGTGTTCCCTAAAGCTGTCGTCGTTGTGGACCGCTTCCACATCGTCAGGATGGTCCAGAACTCCATGGAGGCCTTCAGGAAGGCTGTACGCAAGCCAACCACCGGCAAGGAAAGGGCAATGCTCAAGAACGACCGCTTCGTCCTCCTGAGCCGCAATATCGACCTTGATGAGTTCCAGCAGGCCACCCTCGGGAGCTGGTTCAAGAAGTGGCCGTTGATGAAGGACGTGTACGATGCCAAGGAACGCTTCCTGGACATCTGGCTTTGCCCCACCAGGGCCGAGGCCGAGGCCGAGTACTGGTATGGCGAATGGGAGAAGTCCGTCCCTGAGAATGTACGCTCATATTTCGAAGCCATCTTCACCGCCGTTGGCAACTGGCACCATGAGATCTTCAACTGGTGGGACTACAAGTTCACCAACGCTTTCACCGAAGGTCTCAACAACGGCATTCGGCATGTCTACGACGCTGGTAACGGCATCTCCTTCGAGGTGCTTCGGTTCAAGCTGCTTTACACCAAGGGCACCCATAAGCTCTACAAGAAGAAACCCAAGTACGACCGGAACGCCTTCGACCAGTTCGATACCCTCTCGATGGGGAAGACGATCTACCAACAAGAGCAACCCGAAGTCATCAACTACGGTGTGGACATTTCCACCTTGTTAGCCTTCATTAAGGACGGCAAGCTGTGACCCTAATCCACACTCAAATTTGGAGACCCGATCTTTTCTGCTTCAAGGATGTGGTCTAAAACGTAACCGTTCTGCCGTGCTCTCGGATGTTCAGGCATGAGGGTCATAGGGTAGCCATCGGCATCTACCGACTTCCCACCCTTCCATGACGGAGAATTCTCTCCTGTCAGTCTTTTCTGCGATGCGAACCGGCAAGCCATACTGCAGAACTTGCCGCGACCACGCTTCAGGCCCCGTTGTTCTGTTAGAAAAGGCTTGTCACACTCTGTGCAAGTCCGCTCTATTTTCACGGCATCGGCTCCCACTTCTTGATGGCTTCCATGGCCGGATTAAGGTCCGTCTTGAGGAGGTCCTCGATTGCCGCGACTTTCATGTGTTTGCAGAAGTCGGCGTGCGGGATGTTCTTGTTATCGAGCGAACGTTTAAGAAGCGTCACTCCGCCGGCGGTGACTTTCTCAAAAGTGTCGACGACCTTTCCGGTCTCCTGTTGTGCCTGGCTTGCCTGCTGTGTTGCCTTGGGCGCCTGGACTTCCGGCTTGCCGCCGCCGCTGATCCGCTTCGTATCTTCCGGCAGGATCTCGTAGTCGCTGACTTCCTCAGCGCAGGGCATACCCTTCAGGACATCGGGGAAGGTGTCGCGCAGGGCCCAGGATCTGGCGCGCATCTGCATCATGCGGCCGGGGTAGTTCCGCCAGGGGCCATCCTTACCCAGGAGTCCCGCCTTCTTCGCGTCCGCCGCGGAGAAAACCTGCTCATGGATCTTGCCACCCTTCCGGCTCACCCTGCAGACGGCGCGCATGGTGTCACCTTCACCTTCGGTGAACTCGTCAATGCTGCCGAAGACGGTGGAAGCAATCACCAGCGCCAGCATGGCATCGCCCCAGAGGGACGGCCGCCCGTTGATGACCGCAATGTTCTGCATCGCCTGCAGCGGAGCGAGTCCGATCTCCATGCCCCACTGGACGGCTACGAAGATGTTGGCCGGTTTGCCGACGAAGTCTTTCGGGATGACGGTGCTGGTGGCGAGGAAGTCACAGAACTTGAGGGCTTCCTCCAGGGTCTTCGGTGCGAGGCTCGCGAGAGCTCCGGACTGGCTGTTGATCGGCTGCAGGTCCTTCGACATTGCGTGCTCCTTGTTTTTTGCTTCTTCTTGTGGCATTCTCTAATCTCCTTGTAGTTGTTGTTGAGAGGCCACCGTTCCCGCGGTGGCTTTTCTTATGGTGCGAATCCCATGTGGCGGAGCTTGTCGGAGACGGTCAACTTTGGCGGGTCAGTGACGGCCTTACACGCTATGCACTGAACCGCTAACTTCCCGTCGCGAACCGTGTAGAATTGCCAGCCACCGCATTTGCAGTTCACGCCGCCACCTCCACGCAATCCGCGGAGACGCACACGTGACAGCACCCAAGGGCGCACTGGTCGGTTTCTTCGTGAGGTGTCGCTGCGTCACAGAGCGCGCAGCTCGGGTGCTTGCCGGCGCAGTTACATTTGACCATTGCTCACCTCCAACCACGACAGCAGCTTGTGCGAGGTCGCTAGCCCCTCTAGGTCCTTCGGCAGCGACCAGGCGTGGATGATGTAGCCCAGGGCGATCAGCGCGAGTGTCCCGGTAACCGCCACTACAACGTAGAAGACCTTGCGCTCTTCCCACTCCCTGTACGTCTCCCCTTGCCTCCTTTTGAGCATTGCAACCTCCTAGTGTGTTGCGAAGTAGAGCAGCGCGGAGAAACCTACCAGGGCTAAACCTTGCACCAAGTCGTCACGCCTTTGCTGCCGTTTGAATTCGGTCATCCAGTCCGGCACCGGTTACCTCCCGAGTTCGCTGGTTGATTTGATGGTTTGGAGGTCTCCGAGCCAGGCATCGACATCGATCAGCCGGTACCGGATCATGTTGCCCCGCTTGACGAAAGGAATCCCGCCGCCGACCACCCGCTTGTTCTGCAAGGTGCTGACTGCCTGGGGCCATCCCCGCTCGGCCAGGTACTCTGATGTTTCCTTCTCTGTTAAGAAGTCGCGCATTATCATGACCTCCTCCAGCACCTGTTATGGACTGAGGAGACGGAGAACTTAACGCCGTGGTCTCCGCCCCAGTAGGTCGCCGCACGCCGGACTGTGTTATACCTGTCAGGCTCGAAGGCGAAACTGTCGCCGATTTCCATCTGCGGGAAGGGGTAAACTGACGCCCTGCCCCGCAGATTTGCGGGCATCGGTATACCCTTCTCTACGGGATACTTGGCTCCCGTTCTTGCCCCTTTGGCTAGGCTCAGCCTCATGCTGCTTCCTCCTTTGCCTTGGTTTCGATCCCCAGGAAAACCCGGTCGCATTCCTCAGAGGAGATGCGGATTACTCTTCCAGCTCCCCCTGCTCTCAGCCGTCCATCCTTAATCATGTTGCGCACCGTGTTTGGGTGGACCGAGTACTTCTCAGCTACTTGGAACACACTGAGTGCGCAATTATTAGCTTTCACTTGTAATCACCTCCTTTATGTGGTATGCGGTGTGTGCTGTTGTTATACGATAGGTTCTTATAGTTTGTTTAACGTACTTTTTCAAGACAAAAGTACGTTATATGGAATTATAGTTCGCTAATCGTACGTACATGGGAGGGGCTATGACATTGGGTGAGAAAATCTATGTGATTCGGAAGGCTTTAAAATTAAGCGCCACCGAATTCGGGGGCCCAATCGGCGTGAAAAAATCTCACATGTCCGCTATTGAAAAAGGGAAGAGCTCCCCGTCTGATGCGGTTGTTATGCTGATGATGGAGCGTTATAGGATTAACCCAACATGGTGGGAAACTGGTGAAGGGGAAATGTTTTTATCTACGGGGACAGATAATCAGGCATTACAAAGCCTCAACGATGAAATCGAAAAGGCAAAGATGACTACTGGGGAGTGGGAATTTGTTAAGATGTTAAGGGAACTAGATGAAGGTAGGAGAGATGAGATCAGGGCAAGGCAGCACGAGCTTCTTGCAGAGCAGTTAAGAGAATCGTCGAAGAGGCGGGGTTAAGAAGGGTCTGGGCGATAAGATCAATCGCGTCTCGGTCGGGAAGCCCCTCTAGTAAAATGCAGATAATTCGTTCAATTTTTTGACTGTCTTCCATACGGCCCTCCATGGCACTTACAAGCAACTTGCGAAACTGAAAGTACTCCGTGGGGCTTTAATGAACAACCAGATTTAGGGCTGATGTGACAGAATACGTCCATAGTACGGGAAGTCAGTAAGTTACGAAAGGAGGAGATATGAGTACCGTTAGCTTGGTCGGCTTGGTCATTTTGAACGGAATACTGCTTATGGTAGGGTTAGGGATACGTAGCAAATATCCAAATCGGTACTGGGTAGGAACTCTCTTATGTATTGCTATGCCAGCATGGGGCCAACTTTATGTAAGTTCTAAAAGTAACTGGTGGTTTTGGGTATTTTTAGTAGTTTGGATATCTGGGATGAAATCTGAACTTTCGACACGCCAAGATCTGGGTGCCTTCTCTGTGACATTAGGACTAATCTCATCCGTTATTATTTGTATTAGGATTTCAAAAGCTAAAAGTCGATCAGTCATACTAACAGGAGTGAATTAACCAGCAACTAGCCGCGCAATCTCAGCACTGATCTGCTCCGCGTACGGTCGTAGGATCTCAACCGGCATGTCCAGATAGCTGTCGGTGATATCGGCCTCCAGGCTATGATTCATCAGAGCCTTGATTGTGGCGGTTGGGAAGTGGAGACTTTCACAGAGTGACCGGAAGGTTCTCCGGAGACCATGGACCGTCACCTCGAACCCCAGTCGCTTCAGTGTCGACGCCTGCAGCTTGATATTCCCTCCCTTCCCTTGTCCCTTGAATGCGAACTCTGATCCGTCCTGGGCCTCGATCCGCCTCTTAAGCATGTCATAGATCGGAGTCGACATCGGCAACACCAGGTCGGTACCGTTCTTCGTATCCGGGATCACGTAAAACTTCCTGTCCAGGTAGACGTTCTTCCGCAACAGACCCGCGACTTCCTCTGACCGCATGCCGGTATGCAGCACCATCGAGAAGGCGTCCTCCTGGGCCGACCTGAGGAACTTGATCGCCTGGACGAACTCAGGGATCTGGGCCGGTAAGAGCCTGTCGGATCTGCGGCGCTTCGGCGCCCACTCGTCAGCCGCGGTAAGAACGCGAGTCGGAGAACTCGGCGGGTCCTCCAGGTGGAGATGAGCGTAATTCCAGAGAGCGCGAAAGGCGATCATCGCCAGAGACGCGGCAGGCCCACCAGCTGCAGCCGAGATCTCACGGTGCAGCTTGAGCACGTCAGCTCGGGTAATGCCGTAGAGAGGTCGATCCTTCCAGGAGACAAGATATAGGTTCCGCGCGAAGCCGTAGGTCCGGATCGTGGTCGGCTTGAGCTTCTTGTGGGTAAAGTAATGCGCGAACCACTCGTCCACCGTCCGAGATTCGTCCTCAGACTGCTTTTTCAGCAGACGCGGGTCAATGCCCTCGTCCATCTGGTGCAAGAGCTTCCTGGCCTTCTCACGGGCCTGCTCCGCCGTCCAGACTCCGTACTTCCCGATGGTCTGACGCGCCGGCTCCCCGTTGATCTCTTTGCGTGCGAAAAAAGATTTAGAGCTCGCACCGACTCGTAGCCCGAATCCCTTGAGATCGGTATCGTAGTAGTCAACCCGGGTACCGGAAAACTCCAGCTTTTCAACGCTGCTCTTGGTAAGTTTCAGGATCGGCATAAAGCCTCTTTTCGGCGGGGTTCGCTATGGGTTCGCTCGTGATAGTAAGCTATGGTAAAAATGCTGTCAACGATGGCAACTGCGCTTGGGTGATGAGATGGGCTATATTGGCAGTATTACAGCTGTAATAATTACAAAGCCCCCCATGGGGTAACTGTCCATGGAGGGCTAGGTCTTTCTGTCACATAATCTCACATAAACCCGTTTTTGGCAAGCAGTTCCAATGACACGCCCCCCTCTTTGGGGTCCCTGCCAGAGAGCAGGCGCTCCAGATAGCGGCAGATGAGGTCTGTCTCGATGTTCACCTCGTCGCCCACCCTCTTGTTGACCAGGGTGGTCTTGGCCGCGGTGTGCGGAATGACGTTGACGCTGAAGTTGTCCGGGCCGACCGTGTTGACCGTCAGGCTGATGCCGTCGATCGCCACCGACCCCTTGGCGGCGATGTATTTGGCATAGGGCGCGGGAAACCGGAAGGAAAAGACGATGTTGCCGGAGCTCTCGCGCCGTTCGGCCACCGTGGCGACGCAGTCCACGTGTCCGGAGACCAGGTGCCCGTCCAGGCGGTCGGAAAGGCGCATGGCCCGCTCAAGGTTGAGGGGCGAGCCCCCCTTCAGCCCCCGGAAGGAGGTGCGGTCGATGGTCTCCGGGGAGACGTCGAAGGTGAGCGTGCCCCCCCCCTTGCGGACCACCGTCAGGCAGGCGCCGTTCACCGCGACGGAGGCGCCGATGGCGATCTCCCCGGCGGGGAGGTCCGTCTTCACCGTCAGGCTCCCCGAGGCGCCCCTTCTCTCGATGCCGACCAACTCGCCGACCGATTCTATCAGACCTGTGAACATGTGGTACCTCTTAGAAGCAGGGGCTAGGGAGAAGCAGGGGCTAGGGACTGGGGGCTAGGGGCTAGTGAAAGGCAAGACCGCCGCCGTCCGCGTCCTGAACCGCCATTTTCCTGCCGTTGTTTGAAATCTTGCCCAGCCCTACCCCTGCCTTAAACACCTGTTTTTGTTAGTTGTTGCCGTTACCAGTCCCCAGTCCCTAGCCCCTGCCTTTAGGCGTCCCCCGCACCAGGAGATCGTCGCCGATCCGCTGCACGGTCATCCCCTCCAGCCGCAGGGCGTCCCCCATCATCGCGACCCCCTCGCCGGCGAAAAGCCCCAGGCCCGCGCCACCGACCAGCTTGGGAGCCAGGAAGATCAGGCACCGGTCGATGAGCCCGGCCCGCAGCGCCGCGCCCGCCAGGTGGCTGCCCCCCTCCAGGAGGACGGACTGCACCCCGAGCGCCCCGAGCCGCCGGAACAGGTCCTCCAGGTCGACCCTCCCCTCCCGCTCGGCGCAGCGGAGAATCTCGCCGCCGTGTGCTGCGACCGCCGCCAGGCGGGCCGCATCGGAGCTGCAGGTGGCGACGAGCGTCCGGGCCGCCGAGTGCGGGTTGAAGACCGCCGCGTGCAGCGGGACCCTCAGGGTGGAGTCGACCACGACCCGGACCGGGTCCTTCCCCCCCGGCACCCGGCAGGTCAGGAGCGGGTCGTCCTGCACGACGGTGCCGACCCCGACCATGATGGCGTCGGCCACGCCGCGCAGCCGGTGCACCTCGCGCCGCGAGCGGTCCCCCGTGATCCAGCGCGAGTCGCCATTGGCGGTGGCGCTCTTGCCGTCCATGGTGAGCGCGCTCTTCAGTGTCACGAAGGGGCGACCGGTCTGGATCCACTTGATGAAGGGAAGGTTCAGCTCGCGGGCCGCACCTTCCAGCAGCCCCACCCGCACCTCTATCCCGGCCTCCCTGAGGATCTCGAGCCCCTTCCCCGCCACCAGCGGGTTGGGGTCGACGATGGCGACGAAGACCCGGGCCACCCGCGCCGCGACCAGCGCCCGCGCGCAGGGGGGGGTCTTGCCGAAGTGGGCGCAGGGCTCCAGCGTCACGTAGACGTCGGCGCCCGCGGCGAGTCCGCCCGCCTGGTTCAGGGCATGGACCTCGGCGTGCGGGGTGCCGGCCTTCCGGTGCCAGCCGCGGCCGACGACCGCGCCCCCGGCGACGATCAGGCAGCCGACCGCGGGGTTCGGAGCGGTCTTCCCCTGGCCGCGCCGGGCCAGGGCCAGCGCCGCGCGCATGTATTTCAGGTGCTGCTCGGGCATGACGCTACCTCTCTCCCTCATGTGCGGCAGAAAGCATCGCTCACCCCGGTCCAGGCACTCCCGGAGGGCGGGGGGGAGCTGATCGGAGGCGGGGCAAAAGTGTGTAAAAAAACTCCAGAAACCAGCACCGGGGCGACAAGGCCCCCTCGCCCTCCGGGAGAGGGGCAGGGGTGAGGGAGCCGCCACGCAGCGATTGCGGCCGGATTCCTGCCGTCACTTCTTGAGCAGGTCCTGCAACTCCACCATGAACTCGCTGATATCCTTGAAGGAGCGGTACACGGAGGCGAAGCGGACGTAGGCCACCTGGTCGACGCCGTGCAGCTCCGACATCACCCACTCGCCGAGCGTCGTGGTGCCGACTTCCTTCTCGCCGCTCTCCTGCATCCTGATCTCGAGCCGGTCCACCAGCTTTTCGATGGTCTCGACGGAGACCGGCCGTTTCTCGCACGCCTTCTGGATGCCGGCAATCAGCTTCATCCGGTCGAACGGCTCGCGCCGGCCGTCACGCTTGGTGACCAGGGGGAGCACCTCCTCCACCCGCTCGTGCGTGGTGAAGCGCTTGCCGCACGACTCGCACTCGCGCCGGCGCCGGATGGTGGCGCCACCCTTGTCGGGGCGGGAATCGACCACCTTGGAATCGGCAAAGGCGCAGTAGGGGCACTTCATGTCGCCTCCCCCTGGTATTTCTCGACGAGAACGCCGGACTCCCGGATCATCTCCTCGGCGAGCTGGTCCGGGTAGCCGGCAAGGTACACCACCCGCTTGATGCCGGCGTTGATGACCATCTTGGAGCAGATGATGCAGGGCATGGTGTTGCAGTACAGGGTGGAGCCCTCGATGGGGGTGCCGTGCTTCGCCGCCTGGATGATGGCGTTTTGCTCCGCGTGCAGGCCGCGGCAGAGCTCGTGCCGCTCCCCGGACGGGATGCCGAGCTTCTCCCTCAGACAGCCGATGTCCAGGCAGTGGGCGGTCCCCGCGGGTGCCCCGTTGTAGCCGGTGGCGAGGATGTTCTTGTCCTTCACGATCACCGCGCCCACCTGGCGCCTGAGGCAGGTGGAGCGCTTCGCCACCAGGCGCGTGATTTCGATGAAATACTCATCCCAGCTGGGACGTGTCATAATTCGGTCCTCATGTGTGAAATTCGGTCAGGATAGCCCATTAGCGAGGTCCGGTCAAATCTTAAAATTCCGAAAGCGGCCTGGTTCGGGCCCGGCACGGGGTGCCCGCGCCACCTCGCTAAATTAGCTTGCCCGCAGCGCCCAATGGGTGTAGGTAATAATGCTTTTTTCAAGGAGACGACAAACCATGACGCTGCCAGACACCCCGCAACTGCTTGCGGTCATCATCGAAGAAAGCGGCCTGCCGCGGGCCGGCGTGCTGCAGACCGTGGCCCTTTTGAACGAGGGGGGCACGGTCCCGTTCATCGCGCGCTACCGCAAGGAGCAGACCGGCGAACTGGACGAGGTGCAGATCCGGCAGATCGAGGACCTGCTCGCCTACCACCGGGAGCTCGCCGAGCGCAGGACGACGGTGCTCAAGAGCATCGAGGAGCAGGGGAAGCTCACCCCCGAGCTCGCCGCCCGCATCGCCTCCTGCCGCAAGAAGACCGAGCTGGAGGACCTCTACCTACCCTACAAGCCCAAGCGCCGGACCAAGGCGACGATCGCGCGCGAGCGCGGGCTGGAGCCGCTCGCCGACCTGATCGCCGCCCAGGAGCTCGTCGGCGGCTCCCCCCGGGAGCTCGCCCTCCCCTTCGTCAACCCGGAGCTGGGGGTGCCGGACGCCGACGCGGCGCTGGAGGGGGCGTCCCACATCCTGGCCGAGCGGCTCAGCGAGGACGCCGACACGCGCGCCCTGGTGCGCGAACTGACCCGGGACCAGGGGGTCTTCGCCGCCTCCCTGCTCTCCGAGGGGGTGGACCGCGAGGGGAAGTTCAAGATGTACTACGACTACTGCGAGCCGATGAAGTCGGTCGCCTCGCACCGCATGCTCGCCATGCGGCGCGGCGAGAAGGAGGCGGTACTGAGGCTGCTGCTGCTCGCCCCGGAGCAGGAGATCCTCGGGAGGCTGCAGCTGCGGCTGGTCAAGCGGGAGAGCATCTTCCGGGCGACCCTGGAGGCGGTCGCGGCGGACGCCTACAAGCGGCTGATCGCCCCCTCCATAGAGGTGGAGCTGCGGCTGGAGGCGAAGAACCGCGCCGACGAGGCGGCCATCGCGGTGTTCGCCCAGAACCTTAGGAACCTGCTGCTGCTCCCGCCCGCCGGCGGCCGGCGCGTGCTCGGCGTCGACCCGGGGCTGCGGACCGGCTGCAAGCTCGCCGCGCTGGACCAGACCGGGCGTTTCCTGGCGCACGCCACGGTCTACCCGCACACCGGCGGGCCCAAGGCGAGGGAGGCCGGCGCCGAGCTGGTGCGGCTCGTGGAGCTGCACGACCTGAGGCTGATCGCCATAGGCAATGGCACCGGAGGGCGCGAGACGGAGCTCTTCGTGCGCGAGGCGCTACGGAGCGCCGGGGTGCAGGGGGAGACCGTCATGGTGAACGAGGCGGGGGCGAGCATCTACTCCGCCTCCGACATCGCCCGCGAGGAGTTCCCGGAACTCGACCTCACCATACGCGGCGCCATCTCCATCGGACGCCGGCTCCAGGACCCGCTGGCCGAGCTGGTGAAGATCGACCCCAAGAGCATCGGGGTGGGGCAGTACCAGCACGACGTGAACCAGGCCGCGCTCAAGAAGGCGCTCGACGCGGTCGTCGAGTCCTGCGTCAACTTTGTCGGCGTCGACCTGAACTCCGCCTCCTGGGCGCTCCTCTCCTACGTGGCGGGGGTCTCGGAGCACCAGGGGCGCGCCATCGTGCGGTTTCGGGACGACAACGGCGCCTTCCCGACCCGCCAGGCCCTGCTCAAGGCCCCGCGCTTCGGTCCCAAGGCGTTCGAGCAGGCCGCCGGCTTCCTGAGGATCCGGGGGGGGGAGAACCCGCTGGACAACACCGCGGTGCACCCGGAGAACTACGCGGTCGTGCAGAGCATGGCGGCCGACCTCGGCAGGAGCGTGGCGGAGCTGGTGGCGGACCCGGGGCTCTCCGAGGGGATCAAGATGGAGCGCTACCTGACCGAGACGGTCGGCCTGCCGACCCTCAGGGACATCCTGAAGGAGCTGAAGAAGCCCGGGCGCGACCCGCGGGAGCAGTTCAAAAGCGCGAGCTTTCGCGAGGACGTCACCAGCATCGCCGACCTCAAGGAGGGGATGATCCTGCAGGGGGTGGTGACCAACGTGGCGGCCTTCGGCGCCTTCGTGGACGTCGGGGTGCACCAGGACGGGCTGGTCCACGTAAGCCAGCTCTCGCAGCGCTACCTGAAGGATCCCAACGAGGCGGTGCAGGTCGGCCAGATCGTCAAGGTGAAGGTGCTCTCGGCGGACCCGGAGCGCAAGAGGATCTCGCTCTCCATCAAGCAGGCCGAGCCGGAGCGCGCGACCAGGGGGAGCGCGGTCAAGGGGGCTCCGCCCGAGCAGAGGCAAAAGGCGCCCCCCGCCGAGAAGCCGAGCTGGGAGAAGGCGGGCTTCCGGGTGAAAAAGTCGTAGGTGGTCGAGTGGTCGAGTGGTCGAGTCGTCGAGTCGTTTGAGTCGTTTGAGTCGTTTGAGTCGTATAATGCAAAAAGGGGATGGACCGCACAGCGCGATCCATCCCCTTTTTTCGACCGGTAGCGCCTTTTTCAGCAGGCGCTGCGCAGCAGTTTGCGTCCCGCCTTGAAGACCACCTCGATCTTGCCGGCCTGGCAGGAGGAGATCATGCCGATGCCGAAGGTCGGATGCGTCAGCAGGCTGTTGGCCCGGAACTTCCCTTCCATGCTGTAGGGGACGGCGAGGTCCGGATCGAGGGGCCGGATCATCTCCTCCCAGATCGCCTCGTCCGAAACCGCCGGCGCCTTGACGGCCTTGGCGCGCGGCACCTTGGCGACCTTCTCGGGCTTGGCCCCCTTCACAACGGCGGTCTTGGGCGCTTTCACCGGACGGTGGTTGTGCTCGCTGCCGCAGGTGTTGCACTTGACCCGTGCCACCTGCCCCGCCACCAGCGCGATGATGGTGTGGTTCAACAGTGCCTTGCAGCGCGTGCACTGCGACTCGACCGAATCTCCTGCCGTTTTGACTCTTTCCATAGGGCCTCCCTGACCTTGTGCTCAAAGAAAAAAAAGGGTTTAACCGTTGTGGCTAAACCCCTTTCCATGCGTTGTCGGAACGCGGGTACAACCTGCCCCGCATCTGTACGTATCGTTTGGTTAAGCGTGCAATCTAGCATCAATTCTGTTGTTGAAATATAAGGGATAATGCCCAAAGATGCAAGGGAAAAACTGGCCGCCGGCAACTCTTGCGGGCGGCGCCTCCCCCCCCGGCGCGCGGGGCTACCGGGGCGCCGGGGACCCGGGCACCAGCAGCCGGAAAAACAGGGCCTCGACCAAAACTCCCAGCCAGGCGCCCGCCAGGACGTCGCTTAAGAAGTGGTAGTCGGTCGCGATCAGGGCCACCCCGAGGGTCACCCCGAGCAGCAGGCACCAGGGGCGGCACCTCGGATAAAAGCGCCAGAGCGCGGCCAGCAGCGTCACGATGACGACCATGTGCCCGGAGGGAAAACCCTGGCACCCCTCCCGCATCTGGAACCAGTGGAAGCCGTAGAGGTCCGGCTGCTGCAGCCAGATTCGGGTGTTCACCCTGCCGAAGGCGTACTTCAGCAGGCTTTTGACCAGATACGACGCGGGCGCCGCCCAGGCGACGAGCCTCGCCAGCTGCGTGGCGCCGTCGCGCAGCCCCCTGCTGACCCGCACCCGGTAGAGCACCTGGGCGCCGAAGCTGGTGAGCAGGACGACCAGCAGCAGCAGGTCCGGAAGCTCGGAGGATAGCCGGGACCACTGCGTGCTGACGAAGAGATGGTCCCGGACATAGCAGGCCAGCGGGACGTCGAGACAGCGGTCGCAAAAGGCCACCAGGAGCGCCAGCAGCAGCGCGCTCGCGGCCCAGGCGCCAAGGTTCATCCCGCTCGGGCGGTTCGGCATCGTCACCCCTTACCATGGCAGATTATCGGCGGACAGCACCCGGGAACCTACCACAAACGGCGGCCGATATGAAGCCGAAACTCCCGCCCTGCTCCCCCGAACCTCCACCGGTGCGGCCGGCATCCCCCTGATTTCGGCGCCAGCGGGCCCGGGCGCCGGAGCGGGACGCCCTCGGGAAAACCGGGCCGGCTCCGCCCGCCGTCAGCCGGCCAGCCTGAAGCGGTTCACCATCTGCTGCAGCTCCCGCGACGAGCGGGAGAGCTCGACCGCGGCGGCTTCCGTCCTATGGGCGCCGGAGGCCGCCACCTGGATCACCTGGGAGATGTTGCGCATGCTCCCGGTGATGCCGGCACTGGTCTCCGACTGCTGCTGCGCCGCGGCGGCAACCTGCGACACGTAGCGCAAAAGCGGTTCGATGTGCCCCTTGATGACCCCCATCGCCTCGCTGGAGAGCCGCACGTCCGTGGCGCCGCTGCGGACGCTGCCGGCGCTTTGCTCCATGGAGCTCACCACGTTTCTCACGTCCCCCTGCAGGGAGCCTATGATGGACTGGATCTCCCGCGTCGAGGAGGTGGTCCGCTCGGCCAGGTTCCTCACCTCGTCCGCCACGACCGCGAAGCCGCGCCCCTGGTCCCCGGCCCGGGCCGCCTCGATGGCGGCGTTGAGCGCCAGGAGGTTGGTCTGGTCGGCGATGTCCTCGATGGCGACCACGATGTCGCCGATCCGCTCGGAGTTCGCCCCCAGCGCCTGGACGGCCTCCATGGTCCCGACCACCATGCACTCGATCTCCCCCATGATGGTCTTCATCTTGGCGATGGTCGCGGCTCCGCTTTGGGTCGCGCTGCTGGTCTCGTTGGCGGTGCCCGACATCTCCCGGCAGCTCTGCGCGATGCTGGAGCTGATGGACGCCATCTCGTCCACCGATGAGGTGACCACCTCCGACTGCAGCGAGGCGTCCTCCGTCCCCGCCACGATCTGGGTCGAGGTCGAGCTGAGCAGGACGGAGGAGTCCTCGAGGTGGTCCGCGGTCCCCTTGATCCCGGAGATGATGCTCCGCATGGAATCCTGCAACTCGGCCATGGCGGTGATCATCAGGCTGAACTCGTTATTTCTGAGCGCCCGTATCTCCTGGGTGAGGTCGCCGCGGGCCATGTTCTGCAGGTAGCCGATGGACCGCTGTATCGGCCGGTTGATGGACCAGATGTTGACCCAGCCAAAGACGCCGCCCAGCACGACGAATACCAGCATGGACCCGAACTTGACCAGCAGGGAGCTCGACTGGGCGGTCACGGCCATGGCGGCGATACAGACGCTGTAGCAGACACAGAGAGTGCCGAGGCGGGCTTTGATGGTGAAATTAAGGTAATAGTTCCAGATCGAAGTCATTAATCACTCTCCTTGATGTAGCGTCCAGCTGTTCCGGATGGCCCGGGCCGCATAAGTATCCGTTAACCGCCCGGATTCCCCGAAATTCTTTACCAAAGTCATCGGTGTATTTTTGAGAAACTTGAACGCCGCCGAGCGGAAAATTTCGCCGTGCGAGGGAAGGGTGCCGGCTTGGCGTGGAATCCTGCCCGCCTTCCTGCTTCCCGCGGCGCGCCGGAGCCCTTTGACAGGTGCATTCCATCGGCATATCATGGAGATGACAGGTACCCCCGTTCAGGGGGAGGGGAGGGAGAGCATGAAAGGTACCTCGTGGTGCGGAAGCGTCGTTTTCCTGGCCGCCGTCGTGCTGCTCCTGGTCCCGGCGCCGGGCCGGGCCCAGCAGGAACCGGGCCCGCCACCCATCGCACAGCAGCTGGTCCGCGAGGGGGACTTCGCCATCAAACTGACCTCGACGCTCGGGTTGGGGGCGGCTCAGGACGAGGCCGAAGCCGAGAGCGGGTTGGGCCGGGCGGGCATCCTCCCCCGCAACGGGTGGATCGCCGACTACCCGGTCACCCCGGACATCCTCGGGGAACTGCAGCAATCACTGGGCGACGCCGCGGCCCAGGGGAAGCTTCCGCTGGAGAGGGCGGAAGCCCTCAGGAGACTGGATGCCGCATCGGCCGAGCTGGGCCTCGGCATCAAGCCCCAGACCTCGGCCAGCGCCGGCGAGGTGCCGAGGCCGGAGCCGGTCCGGGATTATCCGAATCCGGCGATCATCAGCGACTACTACCAGGACGAGGGCCCCCCGATCGTCACCTACTACGCGCCACCTCCCGACTACTACTACCTGTACGGCTGGATCCCCTACCCCTTCTGGTCTGCCGGCCTCTGGTTTCCCGGCTACTTCATCCTGCACGATTTCCACCGCTCGTTGCGCGGGCACCGCGGGGTGGCCTTCGTTTCCAACCATTTCAACGACATCAGGCGCCACCGGGTCTTCCGGGTCGACCCGGTGGCGCGCTTCAACGGCAGGACCTTCGCCGGCATCGGCGTCACCGGGCGCCGCGGCTTCATCTCGACCGGAGTCCCGAGAAGCCAGCGCACCATCTTCAACGCGCCCCGCGCCCAGGCGGCTCCGGGGATGCGGCCGCTTCCCGGGATGAGGTCGAGTTTCCGATCCAGCGCCGCCGGCGGGGTGCTGGGCCCGGCGGTCCGCGCCCCGGCGGGGACCTTTGCGGCACCTCACCGCGGCGGCGCCCGGACCCTTGCGGCGCCGGGCGGCCCGGGCAGGACCTCCTTCGCCCCGCCTGGCGGCGCCGGCCGGACGGGCGCACCCTCCGGCGGCCGCGGCGGCGGCGCGCTGCCGAGAAGGTAGCCAAGCGAGTGCACCCCGCAATAGCCCGGCAGCTGCCCGGCAATCCGGCAATCCGGCAGACCAGGCGGTCCAGCGGGGATGGCCGGGCGGCGCGTTCTGCCAGCCCGGGAAGGAATTGTGGTATACTGTCTGTATGAGCAGATAGAAAGGGAACCTACCCAGGAAAGAAGGTGTGGCAGTTGAGAATAGCTAAAGAAAGGAGCAGCAGCCTGAAAGCTGCCGCCACGACAAAAGTCCGCGGCTCCATGCCGGTGATGGCAAAAAACGCTTCCCAGTTGAGAGGGAGGACGAGCGCCAAAAATCCCTCCGGCGCCACGGCAGGCCGCCCGACGGGACGCAAGTCCGCGAGCAAACGAACCTCCAAATAACCGCTCTCCGCAACGTCGGACCACGACACGCGGATGGCTAACCCCGCCAAGCGGGAGACGGAAGCGACCTTCCAGAGCGAACAGGCCCTGCAGATAACCATTGCAGGGCCTTCTCCTTTGGCTTTGGTGACGAGCCTTAGCCTCCTCCCGATGACCTTGCACGCGCCCTGCCGGGCGCACACGACAAAAAGGGCCCGATGCGCGGCATCGGGCCCTTCCTGAAAAAAATAATTGGCGTTCAATATGGGACACTTTACTCTGATCCGTCGGTGGATGACTGCCGGGATCGGGACTGCGCGGAGACTTTCATCGTCCACGCCTTCCGGAAAACCCCACATCCCCTTTTTCAAGCGGTTGCGACGCGCCTGACGGATGAGATGTCAATCACTCGGATTGGTCTCCTTGAACGCCAATCACCAACTCCAGCAACCTGATGATGGATTGGCCTCTCCCACTGTGTAGCTGCAGTTCCTTTCCCATGGAAAGCAGGTAGGCAACCTTTTTTAAGGGATGTCCCACGGAGCCTGTACCGGGAAAGCCTTTCTGCAGCGCTTAATGGGCAGAGCGTGCACCAAGAGCCGCCAGCAAATTCCAGAGTTGATTCAAAGATCGTTTTCTCTTCCACTGATTACATTCTACGCCGCTCCCCTGCGGGAAGTCAACGGTTTCTAGCGGCGGAACCCGCCACGCGCGCCAAAGCCCGCCGCAGCTTATTTCCGCATGTTTTTGCGGCGTTATCCACATTCGCCCGGCCGCCGTCCGCCGCCGTCCGCCCCCCCGCCGGGGCGCACCCCCCGACAACTCCGGGCCTGGAGAGTCGGACTATCGGCAGTGATTACGGCCCCTTACCTGATTGTGCACAAATTGTGCAAGTCGTAAAACTACCGGGAAATGCATGACATTTGTGCAACATATCCACAGGTAGGGCCAGGTTGTCCACAGGCCCCGTGGATAGTCCGGTAACCTGCCAAGTTTCGGGGGTTCATCGGATTGCGGCCTCCCGCCCGCCTGCCGGGCGGAGGCTAAAGCCGGGCGGCGTCCCTGATGAGCTTGCCGTGCACGTCCAGGGTCAGCGACTCGATGCGCTGGCTCAGCTCCTTCACCAGTTCCGTCAGCTGGGTATTTTGCTGCATCAGCTCCAGGAGCTGCCCGGTCTGCTGCACGGCGAGCTGCTGGCGCTGTTCGCCGGCCAGGGCGAGGGCTTCCCGGTGCTGCGCATCGGCATCGGCGTGCGCCTTGTCGCGGTCCGCCTGCCGCGTCTGCGCCAGCAGGATGAGCGGGGCCGCGTAGGCCGCCTGGAGGCTGAAGGCGAGGTTGAGCAGGATGAACGGGTAGACGTCGAACTTGGTGAATCCGACGACGTTCAGCCCGATCCAGATCCCCACGATGACCGTCTGGGCGACCAGAAAGAAGGGGGTCCCGAAAAACCGGGCGAAGGCCTCGGCCTTCAGGGAGAACCAGTCGTCACCGAAGACGGAGCCCAGATGCAGGTGCGGCAGATGGAACCTGAAGTAATGGGCCTCTGCCTGGGGGGGCTGGATCTTTGCTGCGTTGGGATCTGCTGCCATACATTCTCCTTTTCGGGTCGCGGCGGTGCGCCGCAGCGCCTCCGGCCGACCCGGATTTGAGGCGTTCAGGGGTTCGGCGCAGGTCGTTTGCGGATGAACCGGCCGTACTCGGCGTCGCAGTTCAGGATGTGGTCCAGGAGCCACCTGCGCAGAAACGACACGATCTCCAGCGTCAGATTGGCCTTGTCATCCTTGAACTGCTTGTTGAATTCATACAGCTTATAAACGAACCTTTTGTGCTCCAGCACGTGATCCTTGTGCTTGGGATAGCCGACCTGATTCATCCAGTTTTCTTCCAGGTTGAAATGATAGTTCGAGTAATCGGCCAACTCCTCCAATATCCTCCGAAGTTCGGCCTCGTTTTCCTCGTTCGCCACGAATATGTCGTAGGCCTCGTTCAGGAGATCCACCAGATGCTTGTGGTGAATGTCAAACTGGTCGACGCCGAGCAGATACCTGGCTTCCCACTCAACAAATGGCACGTGCTGACTCCTTTTTTCCGTGAAGGGAGGAGGGATGCGGGTTGCAGCCCGCCAGCCCCGCCCCGATTGAAGCTGCCCCGTCCAGGTTCCAGCCCGGCCTGATCGGCCCGGCCGGTCCGGGGGGGATTAAAAGAGAGCGGACCCGAGTGGTTATAGCATAATTCTCCGGGAAATGGATTTTTTTGATCGCCCCGCCGGGCGGCCCGGGCTGTGCAACGGTTGAACAGATGCAAGGAGTGAACAGCCGCCCCGGGGGCGGCGCTCCGAAAAAGCTACGGATATCGCCGGGCCGTGGCGGCACGAACCCTGCTAGGAAGCAGGCACCGAGCCGTATGCGCCAAACTTGCACCGGAGGCCCCTCATGCGCAGCAAACCCCTTGTTCTTCTCTCCCTCCTCACCCTGGTACTGCTGTCGCTGGCGCAGCTCGCCCGCGCCGCGGAGATCGACGACATCAAAGCCGCGATCGCCCAGAAGCATGCCCGGTGGACGGCCAGAACGACCCCGCTGCACCAGATGGACCCCAGCCTGCGCAAGATGCGCGCGGCGCTGGTCCTTTCGGCGGCGGTGCCGGCGGCAAGCCCCGGCACGCAGACCTACCTGGCCCAGCCGCTCACGGCGCCGACCGCCGGGCTGGACTGGAGGAACTTCGGCGGGACCAATTACGTCACCCCGGTCAAGGACCAGAAGGACTGCGGCAGCTGCTGGGCCTTCTCGACCACGGCCGCGCTGGAGTCGTACACGCTGATCCACGGCGCCTACAGGACGGGGCTGGACCTCTCCGAACAGATCATGATTTCCTGCTCCGGCGCCGGCAGCTGCAGCGGCGGCACGCTGGACCGGGCGTCCAGCTTCATCCAGCAGACCGGCCTCCCCACCGACAGCATGGATCCCTACCTCGACGCCAACGGGAGCTGCGCCCAGGCGGTGGCCAACTGGCAGGCGTCCACCGCCAAAATCGCCGCCTGGGAGTGGATCTACAGCGCGAGCGTCCCCAACATCACGACCGTCAAGAACGCCCTCTACACCTACGGCCCGCTGGTCGCCTCCATGCGGGTGTACTCCGACTTTTACAGCTACGCCGGCGGGGTCTACAGCTACACCACCGGCCCGTTCGAGGGGAACCACGCCATCCTGATCATCGGCTACGCCGACGACGCCACGGCTCCCGGCGGCGGCTATTTCATCGTGAAAAACAGCTGGGGCCAGTCCTGGGGCGAGGGGTACGGCGACCAGCCTGGCGGCTATTTCAAGATCGCCTACAGCGAGGCAGCCGGCACAACCCAATTCGCCCAGAACCTGCTCGCCTATGACACCGCGGTCCCGACCTGCAGCTACAGCATCTCCTCGACCGGGGCGAGCCTCGACGCCGCGGGGGGCTCCGGCAGCGTCGGCGTCAGCACCAGCACCGCCTGCAGCTGGTCGGCACGCAGCTCCGCTTCCTGGCTGGCGCTCTCCGGGAGCGCTGCGAAAGGAAACGGCAGCATCGCCTACGCGGTGGCGGCGAACACCGGCACGGCCCCCAGGAGCGCGACGGTGAGCGTGGTGGACGCCTACTCCAACGTGGTCGACAGCTACACGGTCACTCAAAGGGCGCCGGCCAGCAGCTTCACCCTGTCGGGGACCGTGCGGGCGAACAGCGGCACGGGGAGCGTCCTGCCCGGGGCGACGGTCACCCTGGGAAGCACGACGGTCAGCACCGACGCCGCGGGCTCCTTCCAGATCTCCGGGATAGCAGCCGGCAGGTATCCCTTCACGGTGTCCAAGGCAGGCTACGCGAGCTATGCCAACGGCGCGCTCGGCGTGACCGCCAGCCAGAGCGTCACCGTGACCCTGCCCCAGCTCTTCAGCCTGAGCGGGACGGTCACCTCGGGGAGCGCGGGCGGAGCGCCCCTCTCCGGCGCGGTCGTCTTCTTGAACGGGGTCGCCAGCGCCACGACCGGGAGCGCCGGCAGCTTCACTATCGGCGGGATTGCGGCCGGCAGCTACGCGGTCAGCATCGCCAAGAGCGGATTCACCAGCTTCACCAGCACCCTCGCCATCAGCTCCAACCAGACCATGAAGGCCGCCCTGGCCCCGGCAACCTACACGGTCGGCGGCACCATCCGTTCGGGGAGCAGCACCGGCCCCGCCATCGCGGGGGCGAGCGTCTACCTCGCCGGGCAGAGCGTCACGACCAACGCGGCGGGTGGCTTCAGCATCGCGGGGATCGCCCCGGGGACCAGCACCCTGACCGTCACCGTGAGCGGCTACGCCCCGTTCACCGGGACGCTCGGGGTGAGCGGCAACCTGAGCCTGAACATCATCCTGGCGCCGCTCAGCTACTCCCTGCGCGGCACGGTGCGCACCGGCAGCACGACCGGCCCGGTCCTCCCCGGGGCGACCGTCTCCACCGGCTCCAAGAGCACCAGCTCCGGCAGCGACGGCAGCTTCTCCCTCGACGGCCTTCCCCCCGGCAGCTACACCCTCAGCGTCTCCAAGTCCGGCTACACCCCCTTCAGCATGGCTGTGCCGGTGACGGCCAACGTCTCGGGGCTCAGCGTCCCCCTGATGCAGATCACCTACCAGGTGAGCGGCGTGGTGACCTCGGGGAGCAGCACGGGCGCCCCGCTGGCCGGGGCGACGGTCAGCATCGGCACCAAGTCGGCGCTCACCGGCGCCACCGGCAGCTACAGCATCACTGGGCTCCTCCCCGGCAGCTACCCGGTGAGCGTGAGCAAGTCCGGGTTCCTGAGCTACACGAGCGCCACGCTCAACGTGAACACCAACATGCTGTTCGGCACGGCCCTGGCGCCGGTCAGCTACACCCTGAGCGGCACGGTGCGCTCCGGCAGCGGCACGGGCGCGCCGCTGGCCGGGGCCACGGTCACGGTGGCGGGGAGGAGCGCGACCAGCAACGGTGCCGGGACCTATTCGATCAGCGGGATCCCGGCGGGGAGCTACGCGGTCGGCGCGGCCGAGACCGGCTACACACCCTTTGCCAACCCGGCCTACCCGGTGACCGGCAATCAGACCCTGAACCTCACCCTGATTGCCGCTTCGGTCGCCAAGAAATAGCGTCCCTGCGGCAGGCGCCCCCGGTGCAACAACAAAGGCCCGCTCTCCCCGGTTTTCCCGGGGGGAGCGGGCCTCTTGCGTGCCGCGTGCCGCGCCGGCCGCGCCGCCAGGCAGCGCCGGCGGGGGGCCGGGACCCGGGAGGCGCCGGCTGCCGCCGGAGACGGCTAACCGCCCCCTTTCAGCCGGAACTGCCGCTGGGGCCGTCCCACCGTGCCGTAGTGCAGCAGTTCCTCGATCTGTCCCTTTTCGAACAGGTAGTCGAGATAGGCGCGCGCCGTGGACCTGCTGACCCCGGCTGCCAGGGCGACCTGCTCCGCGGTGCGGAACGCGCCGTCCTGCGCCAGGGAATGCCTGACAAGCTCCAGGGTGCGGGCGTCGATCCCCTTCTGGGTCTGGCCGGCTCCCGCCGGCTGCGCGGCCCGGAGCTGCCTGAGACCTGCCACGAACCTCTGGTCCGGCTGCACCGCCTGCCGCAGGTGGCTCTTGAACTGGCGGTACTGCACCAGGGCGTCCTTCAGCAGATCGAGGTCGAACGGCTTGATCAGGTAGTCGAAGATCCCAAGCCGGAAGGCGTCCTCGATGATCCCGACCTCCCGGGCCGCCGTTATCAGGACCACGTCGCACGGCACCCGCTCCCCGCGCAGGGCCCTGAGCGCCTCGATTCCGGAGCGGTCGGGGAGGTAGACGTCCAGCAGCACCAGGTCCGGCTGCAGCTCCCGGGCCAGGGAGAGGGCCTGCTCGCAGTTGTGGGCGATGCCGGCCACCAGGTACCCCTCCTGCTGCTCGATGAACTTGCCGTGCATCCGGGCGATCATGAAGTCGTCGTCGACGACCAGCACCCTCAGTTTCTTCACGTGTTCCCCCCTCCCCCGGGGAGGGTGACGCTGACCAGCGTTCCCGCCCCGGAGCTGTCGCAGCCGACCGAGCCGCCGCAATTGGCGACCAGCCGGCGGACCAGCGCGAGCCCCAGCCCGCGCCCCTCCCCCTTGGTGCTGACGCCGTCCTCGAAAAGGTGCTCCCTGACCGCGGGGTCGACCCCCGGCCCGTTGTCCCGGACCTGGATCAGCAGCCCGCCGGCCTCCTCCCGCAAAAGGACGCTGACGCTGGGGGGCTCCTTCCGGGGGGGGCCGGACTGGAACGCCTCGAAGGCGTTCTCGATGGTGTTGCCGAGGATCGCCACCACGACCTCGCGGTGCGGGCAGCGCTCCGGTATCAGGGAGTGCGCCTCGATGGAGAGCCGGACCCCGAGCTCCCCGGCCCGGTGCGTCTTGCCGACCAGTATCCCCACGATCGCCGTGTCCCGGATGCGCGCCAGGTAGAATTCCAGCGCCCCCTGGTACTCCTCGTTCACCTGGTCGATCACCGACTTGGCGCTGTCGTAGTCCGACATCTGGATCAGCCCGGAGATCAGGTGCAGCTTGTTCATGAACTCATGGCGCTGGCTCCTGAGCGTGTCGACGTAGCGGCCGATGTCGGCCAGCCGGCGGTCGACCTGGTCCAGCGCCATCTTGTCCCTGAAGGTGCTGACCGCGCCGATCACCTCCCCGGCCAGGACGACCGGCACCCGGCTCGCGATGAAGAGCGAGTTGCCGACCAGCACCGGCTGGTCGTACTGCGGCACGCCGTCCCTCAGCACCTCGGTGAGCCGGGTGGCGGGGAGCACGGCGCTGAGCGCCTTGCCGATCAGCTCGGCGTCCTCCATGCCGAGCATCGTCTTGGCCTCCCGGTTGCAGCTCACGATGTTGCCGTCACCGTTCACCGCGATGATCCCCTCGCGGATCGCTTCCAGGATGGCGGACTGCTCCTGGACCCTGAAGGCGATCTGGTGGGGCTCCAGGTCGAAGAGCTCCCTCTTGACGTGCACCGACAGGAGGTAGGCGCCGGCCAGGCCGGCCAGCAGCGCGATCAGGGCCAGGGCGCTCAGCTTGAGAAGGACCGTGCGCACGGTCCCCCGCACGCTCGTTACCAGAAAGCCGGTGGAGACCACGCCGATCTGCCGGTGCCCGGCGTCGAAGACGGGGGCCTTGCCCCGCACCGAATAGCCCAGGGTGCCGGTGGAGCGCGTGATGCTCTCCCGGCCCCGCAGCACCTCGGCGTTGTCCTCCCCCACCATGTGCTTGCCGATTTCGGCCGGGTTGGGGTGGCTGTAGCGGATCAGCTCCAGGTTGCTGACCACGATGAACTCCGCCCCGGTGCTGCGCCGGATGTTCTCCGCGAGCGGCTGGATGGCCAGAGCCGGTTCGCGCTCCCGGAACCCCTGCACGATCTGGGGGAGCGCCGCGACGCTGCGCGCCACCACCAGCGCGCGCTCCCCGGCCTCCCGGAAGGCGCTGTCGACCGCCAGGTAGCAGACCGTGGCAAGCACCATGGCCAGCACGAATAAAAGGTTGAGCGACACCAGCAGGTTGATCTTGTTTTTTAACGACATCCTGTGCTGTCTGAGCGCCACGCCGCTTCTCCCCGGGTGAAACTGAGTCCCGACCTAAAACCTGCAGCCGCGGCAGGGAGCCTCGGGTCCCGACGCGGGCCCCGGAACCAACCGGTCCGAGGCTCCTAAGTGTAGTGATTACTTGGGATAAAATCAAAATAAATCGCTCCTGCCCGGTCCTGCCAATATCGCCAAAACCGCCAATATGAATAATATGATCTCATTCGCTGTAATGTTTACATGGCGGGCAAATATTTTTAGAATCACGTTATATAAGGCTACCATTTTATTCAGACCGAGGAGCAGCTATGTCAGAAAAAGCGGCGCGGCATTCGAGACTTGGGGCAGTGTTGCGCGTCACCAGCGGCAACTTCCTGGAGATGTTCGACTTTTTTCTCTTCGGCTTCTACGCCACCTACATTTCCAAGACCTTCTTCCCCGCCAGCAGCGAATTCGCCTCGCTCATGCTGACCTTCGGCACCTTCGGCGCGGGCTTCCTGATGCGGCCGCTGGGCGCCATCATCCTGGGCGCCTACATCGACCGGGTCGGACGGCGCAAGGGGCTCATCGTGACGCTCGGCTTCATGGCGCTCGGCACGGTGCTGATCGCCTTCGTGCCCGGCTACGCGAGCATCGGGCTCTGCGCCCCCTGCATCGTGCTGATCGGCCGGCTGTTCCAGGGGTTCTCCGCCGGCGTCGAGCTGGGGGGGGTATCGGTCTACCTTTCCGAGATGGCGACCCCCGGCAACAAGGGGTTTTACGTGAGCTGGCAGTCCGCCAGCCAGCAGGTGGCGATCATGGTCGCGGCCGGGCTGGGCTACGGGATCAACCTCCTGCTGGCGCCGGCCGAGATCGCCGACTGGGGCTGGCGGATCCCGTTTTTCATCGGCTGCATGATCGTCCCGCTCATCTTCTTTTTCCGCCGCTCGCTCCAGGAAACCGACGAGTTCCTGGCGCGCAAGCACCGCCCCGACGCGGGCGAGATCTACCGCTCCATGGTCGACAACAAGGGGGTCGTCGTCGCCGGGATGATGCTGGTCGTCATGACGACCGTCTCCTTCTACCTGATCACCGTCTACACCCCGACCTTCGGCAAGAGCGTGCTGAAGCTGACCAGCGCCGACAGTCTGATCGTCACCTTCTGCGTCGGGATGTCGAACTTCATCTGGCTGCCGGTCATGGGAGCCTTGTCCGACCGGGTCGGGCGCCGGCCGCTCCTTTTGTTCTTCACGGTCCTGACCCTCGTCACCGCCTACCCCGCGCTCGGCTGGCTGGTCGCCGCGCCGAGCTTCCAGAAGATGCTGCTGGTGGAACTCTGGCTGTCGTTTCTCTACGGCAGCTACAACGGCGCGATGGTGGTGGCCTTGACCGAGGTCATGCCGGTGGAGGTGCGGACCGCCGGTTTCTCGCTCGCCTACAGCCTGGCGACCGCGCTGTTCGGCGGCTTCACCCCCGCGGTCTCCACCTGGCTGATCAAGGCGACCGGCGACAAGGGCGCCCCGGGACTCTGGATGATGTTCGCCGCGGCCTGCGGTCTGGCCGGGACCCTGATCCTGTACCGGCGCAGCGCCGCCCGGGACTCCGCCACCCTGCAGCCGTGCGGCGGCGCGCCCGGCAGCTAGGCGGGTTCCCGGCCGGACCGGGTGTACCGGATCCCCCCCGCGCAGTCCACCGTAACCAGGAGCAGGCAGTGCAACGTGATGGAGTCGCCGTGCCCCTCCCTGCTCATGACGCGCAGTCCACGACAAACAGGAGCAGGCAGTGCAACAGCGGCACGAAGTAAGCCACGGCGAGCTTTTCCGGGGTTTCAACAAGATCGCCCTCTCCGGATTCGGCGGGGTCATGTCCTGGGCCCGGCAGACCGTCGTGGAGGAAAGGGGGTGGCTCTCCTCGGAGGAGTTCACCTCCCTGTTCGGCCTGTGCCAGTTCATGCCCGGGCCCAACACGCTCAACCTCGCGGTCTGCATCGGCGCGCGCTTTCAGGGCGCGACGGGCGCCCTGGTCTCGCTGTTCGGCCTGCTCTGCGTGCCGTTTCTCATCATCGTCTGCTTCGGGGCCCTGTACGGCGAGTTCGGGGAGATTCCCGCGGTCCAGGCCATGCTGCGCGGCATCGCGGCGGTCGCGGCCGGACTGATGCTCGCCATGGGGCTGCGCATGGCCGCCGACCTGGCCAGGCGGCCGCTGCTGCTGGTCTTCAGCGCCCTGATCCTGGTGGGGGTCGTTTTCCTCGGCTGGCCGCTGCCCGCGCTGATGGCCGGGCTGGCCCCCCTCAGCATGTGGCTGGCGGCGCGCCGCTACTTGAGGGGGTCATGAGCGTCATCGTCGAGATCACCGTCCGGTTCGCCATGCTGTCGCTGCTCGCCTTCGGCGGCGCCAGCACCGTGCTTCCCGAGCTGCACCGCCTGGCGGTGGAGAGCCACCACTGGATGAGCGACGCCACCTTTGCCCACCTGGTGGCCATCTCCCAGGCCACGCCGGGGCCCAACTCCATCATCTTCACCCTGGTCGGCTGGCACGTGGCGGGGCTTGCCGGCGCCCTGGCCGCAACCCTGGCGATGTGCGCCCCTTCGAGCCTGCTCATCTTCATCTTCATGCGTTTCTGGGACAAGATCCGGGGCACGCGCTGGCATGGCATCATACAGACCGGCATCGCTCCGCTGGCGATCGGCCTCGTGCTGGCGAGCGGCTGCATCATCACGCGCGGCGCCGACGGCAGCTGGGGGACCCGCGCGCTCACGGCGGCGACCGTGCTGACCGTCCTGAACAGCCGGCTGAACCCGCTCTGGCTGATCGGGGTCGGCGCCCTGCTGGGGCTGGCCGGCCTGGTCTGACGCCGATGGAGCAGCGGCGCCTGCGCGGCCGGCCCACCTGTGGTATTCTGGATGACGAGACACCCTGGGCCGGCAGGCGAGGAGCAATCAAGCATGGCGCGCGTGCCGAACATCGACTGGAGCAAAACTGCCGTACTGTTGATGGACTACCGGAACGACATCATCGGCACCCAGCCGGCTCGGAAGCAGAACCTGCCGCTGGACAACGCGGCCAGGGTCCTCCCGGAGGCGCGGGGCAAGGGGGTGCCGGGAGGGGGCCGGGGGAGGGGTGAAGCTGCCAACGGAGTCCTAAAGGGCGCCCTCCCCCTCACCCCGACCCCGCAAGGGGAGCGGGAGGTTTTGCCCTGTTGCAATGGGGTAACCGGACGACACTGAGCAAGGAGAGGATTGTCATGACCAGCGTTCCGCAGAGCGTCATCGTCGCCTGCCTGGTAAGCAACGCGGCCGAAGAGCTGCTGCTGATCAGGCACCACCGGCGGGGCTGGGAGATGCCGCAGGGGCATGTCGAGCAGGGGGAGGACCTCATCGCGGCCTTGCACCGGGAGGTCCGGGAAGAGTCCGGCGTGAGCGTCGAGATCGGCCCGCTGGCGGCCGTATGGTCCAAGCTGACGGCGCCCCCCGCACTCATCTTCACCTTCCTGGGGCGCTACCGGGGCGGCGAGCTCGCGGCGAGTTCGGACAGCCTGGAGGCCGGCTGGTTCACGGCCGCCGAGGCGACCGGCATGGTCACCAACCCGGTCATGCGCGAGCGCCTCGAGGCCCTCCTGAGCTACCGCGGATCGACCCGGTACCTCTCTTACACCACCGGGCCGTTCCAATTCCGGCTGGAAAAGGACCTGGGAGGCTGGACCTGATGCCCGGCGCCCGACCGCGGGCCATGACCTAAAAGGGCCGTTTCCTCCGTAATTCCCCCGCCCCGCTTGCTTTCCGCGCCAAAAGCCTTACAGTAGTGCGATGAAACCTTATTTCCAGGAGGAACGCATGCACAAGATCACGTTCAAAGGAAACCCCATGACCCTCGTCGGACCGGAACTGAAGGTGGGGGACGCAGCGCCCGATTTCAACGTGGTGGACAACTCCCTCGCGCCCGTGAACCTGGCGAGCTACGGGGGCAAAATCAAGGTCATCAGCGCGGTCCCCTCGCTCGACACGCCGGTCTGCGACACCGAGACGCGGCGCTTCAACCAGGAGGCCGCGGGGCTGCCGGGGGAGGTCGCGCTGCTCACCGTCAGCGTCGACCTCCCGTTCGCCCAGAAAAGGTGGTGCGGAGCCGCGGGGATCGACAGGGTGGTCACCCTCTCGGACTACCGCGACCGCTCCTTCGGGCTTGCCTACGGGGTCTTCATCGACGAGCTCAAGCTGCTGGCCCGCTCGATCTTCGTCGTTGATGGCGGCAACGTCATCCGCTACATCCAGCACGTCCCCGAGGTCACCCAGGAGCCCGACTACGACGCAGTGCTGGCGGCGGTGCGGCAGCTGCTTTAGGGACTCACGATGTTCAGTCCCCCCTATGCCATAGGGGGGACTGACGCGGGCAGCGGCGACCAGCCGAATTCGGGGTGCCAGACATGGATCAGCTGAGCGACGCGGCACGACGCTACGAGCAGAAGAAGGCCCGCCTGGTCGCCGAGTTCCGGGATGCGCTCGCCCGCGGCGCCACGGTCGGCCTGGGGAAGCAGACGTCCAACCTGTTCCGCAGCCGCGCACCGGCCAAAGCGCTGCTCGACGTCACCGGCTTCAACAACGTCATCAGCATAGACGAGGCGAACCTGCTCGCCGAGGTCGAGGGGATGACCAGCTTCGACGCCTTCACCAGGGCGACGCTCAAGCGCGGCCTGCTGCCGGCGGTGGTCCCCGAGCTCAAATCGATCACCGTCGGCGGTGCCATGGCCGGGGTCGGGATCGAGTCGTCCTCGTTCAAGTACGGGCTGGTCCACGAAACCGTCCTCGCCATGGAGGTGCTCACCGGGGGGGGCGCCGTGCTTTCCTGCACGCGCAGCAACGAGCACCGGGACCTGTTCTTCGGTTTCCCCAACAGCTACGGGACGCTCGGCTATGCACTGAAGCTGACGGTGCGGCTGGTGCGGGCCAAGCAGTACGTCGAGCTGAGGCACCAGAAGTTCTGCGACCCCGTGCGCTACTTCGAGGCGGTCGGGGCGGCCTGCGCAAGGTCCGACCTCGATTTCGTGGACGGCACCGTGTTCGACGGGGAGGCACTGTACCTGACCACGGCTCGCTTCGTCGACACTGCTCCCTTTCTCTCCAGCTACACCTACCTGCAGATCTACTACCAATCCATCGGCAAAAAGCAGCTCGATTACCTGAGCGCCTATGATTACATCTGGCGCTGGGACACCGACTGGTTCTGGTGCAGCAGGAACTTCGGGCTGCAACGGCCGTGGCTGCGCGCCATCGCCCGCCCCTGGCTGAACTCGACCGCCTACTGGAAGATCATGGGGTGGAACCGCAGGCACGGCTTCTCCGACAGGCTGCGCGCCCTCAGGGGGGACCGGCGCCGGGAGGAGTCGGTCATCCAGGACGTGCAGATCCCGGTGCAGCGCGCCCACGAGTTTCTCGCCTTGCATCAGGAGCGCATCGGGATCCGGCCGGTCTGGGTCTGCCCGACCAGCCCCGCCGCGGCCGAGCGCTATCCCGCCTACCCGCTGGAGTTCGGCAAACTGTACGTCAACTTCGGGTTCTGGGACGTGCTGCCGCTTCCCGCCGGCGCGCAGGAAGGCTACTTCAACCGCCAGGTGGAGCAGTGGGTCGACCGGCTGGAGGGGGCCAAGAGCCTGTACTCCACGGTGTTCTACGACCAGGAGACCTTCTGGCGGCGCTACGGCGGCGCGAGCTACCGGGCACTGAAGCGGAAGTACGACCCCCGTGGCAACCTGAAGGACCTGTACGACAAGGCAGTGCGGCGCCAGTGATAAAGCCCTGCCCTGCACAGTATCGACAATACCCATTGAGGCTACGCGCTTCATCGTATTAACCAATTTGACCTCGGTCCATTACCTCGTTATAGTGACTCCCAATTTATCTGCACAGGAGTTACAGTGAAAAAAGTCTTGCTGCTGATTCTCTCCTTGATTCCCTCCCTCCTGTTCGCGGCCCAGATACCGAGCGTCTGTCACAACGAGTTGTCCAGCTGGATCAAAGCCAACAAGGCACTTTCCATTGTCGACATCCAGAATGCCGGCGAGTTCCGCGAGCACAATTACGAGGGTTCTCTTGCCACCGGCAACGACCCGGCACGCCTGAAAAAAACCGCCCGCCGCCTGGCGACGGCCCAGGGGAAGGTGGTCGTGGTGAGCACCGACGGCGGCGCCGACGCGGAGAAGGCCGCGCTCCTGCTGGAGAAGTGGGGCGTTTCGCGCTCGCGCATCCTGGTCCTGGAAGGGGGCATGGAGGCGGCTGCCAAGAACGCCGCCTGCGACTGCTGCAAACCCGCGGCGTTGCAGGGTGCGGAAAAGTGAGTGCGGCGCAGGTCCCAGTCATGCCGCTGCGGGAGCCCCTGGCGGCGCTGCTCGCCGAGGAGGGCGGCGGCTGCACCGGGTGCGGCGTCTGCGTCGCCGAGTGCGGGTTCCTGAAAACCTACGGCACCCCCGGCGCCATCGCCCTCTCCTACCACCCGGGCGACCCCCGGAAGCAGGCCGCCTGCTTCGAGTGCAGCCTCTGCGGGCTCTGCACCGCGGTCTGCCCCGAGGGGCTCGACCCGAAGGCCCTCTTCCTGGAGATGCGCCGGCAGGCAGTGGAGCAGGGCGGCGGCAGCTTTCCCGAACACAAGGGGCTCCTCGGTTACGAGCGGACCGGCATGTCGCGGCGCTTCAGCTGGTACGGCCTGCCCGAGGGGTGCTCGACGATCTTTTTCCCGGGGTGCGCCCTGCCGGGGACGCGCCCCGCGGCGACCTTCGAGGTCTACCGGAGGCTGGCCCGGGAGATGCCCGAACTGGGACTGGTGCTGGATTGCTGCGCCAAACCGTCCCACGACCTGGGGAGGCAGCAGTTTTTCCTGGAGCGCTTCGGCGAGATGGCGGCCTGGCTGGAGGCGGCCGGCATACAGCGGGTCCTGGTGGCCTGCCCCAACTGCTACCAGGTCTTTTCCGAATACGCCCCGCAGTTGCGGACCGAAACGGTCTATCAGCTCCTCGCCGAGCTTCCCCCAGAGCCTGGTGCGCCGCCAGGCGCCGGGGCGCCGGCCGGCGCCCCGGTGACGGTCCACGACCCCTGCGTGATCCGGAGCGCCCCCGCCCCCCAGGACGCGGTGCGCAGGCTATTGCAGGCCTCCGGCCGCAGCGTGGAGGAGATGCCGCACACGCGCGCCACGGCGCTTTGCTGCGGGGAGGGGGGGAGCGTCGGCGCCCTGGCGCCGGAGCTGGCGCAGGGGTGGGGGGAGCGGCGCGCCGCCGAGGCCGCCGGGCGCCGGGTGGTCACCTACTGCGCCGGGTGCGCCAACCATCTCGGCAAGCGGCTGCAGGTGAGCCACCTGCTCGACCTGGTCTGCGGCACCCCCAAACCGGCATCGGGCCCGGTCACCTACCTGAACCGGCTGCGGCTCAAGTCCCGCTTCCGGAAGACGGTCCCCGCCGCGCTCACCAGGGAACGGGAGCTCCCGGGGGCCGGCTCCGGGGTGCTGCGCCCCTTGGGCTTGCTGGCCGCCCTGGTCGCCGTCATCGTCCTGGTGCGGGCCGGCGGGGCCGGCCAGTACCTGGAACCCGAGAGGCTGCGCGCGCTCTTCGCCGGCTTCGGCGTGGTGGCCCCCCTGGTGTACATCGCCTTTTACACGGTCGCGCCGGCGCTCATGCTGCCGGGGCTCCCCATCAGCATGGCCGGGGCGACCGTGTTCGGGCCGGTCTGGGGGGTGGTCTACACCATCGTCGGGGCGACGCTGGGCGCCTGCCTGGCGTTCCTGATCGCCCGCTACGGCGCCAGGGACTGGGTGGAGCGGCGCCTGGTGGGGCAGAGGTGGAGCAAGCTGCACCGCGAGACGGCGCAAAACGGCTGGAAGGCGGTCGCCGTGACCCGGCTGATCCCGCTCTTCCCGTTCAACCTGCTCAACTTCGCCTTCGGCCTCACCAGGATATCCTTTCCGCAGTACGCCCTGGCGAGCTTCGTCTTCATGCTCCCCGGCACCATCGCCTTCGTCACCTTCTCGAGCTCCCTGCTGGGACTATTGAAGGGGAAGCTCTCCGGCGAGTTTTTCCTCGGGATCGCCCTGATCGCCGGGGTCTCGGCGCTCCCGAAGCTGGCGCGCCTCTACCAGGGGCGCAAGCTTCGGGTCCCCCCCCCGCCCCCCCCCTGGAGCCTGGGAAGGAGCCTGAGGCGCAAGGGGGCGCTGGTCGGGGCCCTGGGGCTGTCCGCCGCGGGGGTCTACGCCCTGGTGCTGCACTATTTCTGGGCGCTGGACGCCTACCTGTACACGGTGGAGTTCAACCTGCTCTTCGTCGCCCACCGGCTGAAGGACGCCGACCTGGCCGGATTCATCGAGTACCTGCGGCCGATGTCGGGGGCCCGCGCCGCCTGCATCGCCCTGGTCTGGCAGGCGATGCAGGCCTGCGCCTTTCCCTTGAGCCCCCTCCCCGGCGCGGCCGGCTTCGCCGCGGCGTTCGGCACCCGCGCCGGCGCCTGCTACGCGGGCCTGGCCGCCTGGGCGGTGGCTGGCTGCGCCGTCGTATTGGGGCGCCTGCTGCTGGGCGACCTGCTGCCGCTCTACAACCGGCGCCGGGGCCGGGAGCCGCTGAGCCCCCCCGCTCCCTGGACCGGGTGGTGCGCCGGCGTCCTGGCTGCGGTCCCGGGCCTGCCGCTTTTGGCCTGCGGCCTTTGGGGCGGTGCCGTCCGCCTGCCGCTGACCCGTTTTCTCATGTTCAGCGCGGCAGGAGTTGCCGTGCGCATACTCGTTTCACTTGGAACACGATAACAAGGAGGTTTCCCATGACCAAACCGGCACTTCGCAGCATCCTGTTCGCCCTACTCTGCCTCGCGCTCACCTTTCCCGCCGGCGCCGCCAGGCAAAAGCCGGCCCGGGTGACGACCGCCAGGTTCGGCACCGACACCCTGACCGTCGACCCGCAGGCCCGCGAGGTCCGGGTCGGCACGACCGTGCTGAAGGACTGCTCCCAGCCCTCCGTGTGCGACTGGGGGCGGCGCTTCCAGGCCTTCTTCGGCTCCAAGGAGGGGAAGATGGCCCCGTTCTTCATCTTCTCCACCGAGGTGAACCGGACCGCCATCGACAAGGCGATCAAGTCGATCGGCATCGCCTCCCGGCGCCAGATCCCGATGACGGAGGTGAAGCAGCGCTCCGGCCTGAAGGCGACCACGCAGAAGGACGACTACCTGGACGGGGATCCGATTCTGGTGTCGGTGCGCTGGAAGAAGGACGGGAAAACGGTGCAGGTGCCGCTGGAAAGCCTGATCGAGGAGAAGATCACCGTGGACGGCGCGGAGGTGATCAAGCCCTACACCCCCCACTTCGTGTATCACGGCACGGCGGAGGCGATCAACTTCGGCTCGGGCTGCATCGTCTGCCCGTCGGGGTGCAACGGCGGGATCATCGCCGACAACTCGCTCCCCCTGAAGGAGACCAAGAATTACTACCGCTTCGACTGGAGCAAGATGCCGGCGCCGGGGAGCAAGGTCGAACTGGTGCTCAGGTCGTTCAAGTAGGCAGCGGCGCCAGGAAGCCGGTGCCGGCGGCGCACGGCGCGGCAGGAAGCTGGCACGGCAAAGGCGGATCTGCCGCTCCCCGCGGGGGTTTTCGGAACGCAAAAAGGCCGTCCATCAACCAGGGGTGATGGGCGGCCTTGTTAAACATGTAACCTGTCTCTTCGGAAGCTCGGCTACCTGATATTTTTTGGATAACGGGTCCGTCAGCTTTGTGCCCTGGGAATTTCTTCCCAGTTGACCGTTTCGGAAACAGGCTGACTCAACTATAGCGCAGCGGCAAAGAGTGTCAAGCGATTCACTGCAACCACGGACAAAAAAAAGAGGATCGCCCTTTGCCTTAAAACAGTGTTGTGATAATTACTTTTGAGGCTCCCGGTTGTATGCTATAGTGGCATTTTTCGGGTCGCCGGTGACGTTGACAGCGTCGGCGGCGAAACCGTTGACAATTTTGGGGGGGAGCGTACCGATGGGAAAGCGCGTTGTCTGTCTTCTGGTCCTGGCCTTGCTGGCCTGCAGCTCGGTTGCCTGCGCCGCGGATGTCGTCCGGGTGGGGAACCTGAAATTCGCGCACTACGGGGCCGTTTCCTACATGAAGGAGATCGCCCCCAAGTACAATCTGAAGATCGAGGAGCGCATGTTCCCCAAGGGGATCGACATCGTGCCCGCGATCATCGCCGGCGAGATAGACGTGGCGGCGAGTGCCGCCGACGGCGCGGTCGCGGCCCGGGCGGCCGGAGTCCCGGTCTACGTCGTGGCGGGATTCGCCAAGGGGGGGGCGCGCATCGTGGGGCGCCCCGACCTGAAATGGCGCTCGGTCGCCGACCTGAAGGGGAAGAAAGTCGGCGTGGCCCGCGGCGGAGCCCAGGAGCTCGTGCTGCTCGCCGAACTCGGCAAGTACCGGCTCTCCTTTTCCGACAAGCCCGGCAAGGACGTGCAGCTCGTCTACCTGGCCTACGCGGACCTGAACCAGGCGCTCATGGCCAGGAACGTCGACGCCATCTGCCAGTCCGAGCCGCAATCGTCCCAGGCGATCAGCAAGAGGTTCGGCGTGGAGATCGTCAAGCCGTACGACACCCCCCTGGGCGAGCCGGTGCGGACCCTGATCATGACCGAGGCGATGTACGCCAAGAAGGATGTCGCCGATCGCTTCCTGAAATGCTTCGTCGAGGCGACCAAGTACTTCATCGACAACCCCGGCGCCGCGGAGAAGTACGTGCGGGAACTGCTGTTCAAGGGGCAGCTGAGCAGCCAGGACTACAAGGACGCCATCGGGAACTCGCCCTTCACCTACGACGTCACGGTGCAGCACATCCAGGCGACGGCCGACCTGATGGTGAAATACGGCATCGGCAGGCTGGCCAGGCCGCCGGTCGCCGCCAGCTATGTCAAACTCGACCTGCTGGAACAGGCGAAAAAGGCGCTGCACGCAAAATAACGCCCTTTGCCGGGAGGAGACAGCCGTGGGGAGGAAATCCGCAATGGCGAAACAGCTGCTGCACGCGACGGTGCTGCCGTTCGGCCTGCTGCTCATCTGGGAGCTGCTGACCCGAAGCCGACTCATCAACCCGCAGATCCTGCCGGCCCCCTCCCAGGTCGTGCTGCGCTGGATCGACTACGCCAAGCCGCTGGCCCCCTACCGGGAAGCGCACCTGGGGCCCGTCGCCTGGCTCTTTTCCGGGGAACTCCCCCTGGACCTGTTCGCCACCAGCTACCGGGTCGTGGTCGGCTTTCTCATCGGTGCCGGGCTCGCCCTCCCCCTGGGCCTCCTCATGGGGGCGAGCGACGCGGTCTACAAGCTGTGCAACTCCCTGGTCCAGATCCTGAGGCCCATCCCCCCCATCGCCTACATCCCCCTGGCCATCCTCTGGTTCGGGCTGGGCAACCCCCCCGCCTTCTTCCTGATCGCCCTGGGGGTCTTTTTCCCCGTGCTGATGAACACCATCTCGGGGGTCCGGCACGTCGACTCCATCTACCTGCGCGCCGCGCGGAACCTCGGGGCGGGCGGGGCGACCCTGTTCCTGCGCGTGATCCTGCCGGCGGCGCTCCCCCAGATCCTGACCGGGCTCAGGGTGGGGATCGGGGTCGGCTTCATCTGCGTCATCGTGGCGGAGATGATCGCGGTCAACTCCGGCCTGGGGTTCAGGATCCTGGAGGCCCGGGAGTTCTTCTGGTCCGACAAGATCATCGCCGGCATGCTGACCATCGGCCTGCTCGGCCTGGGCATCGACACGGCGATGAACAGGCTCAACAACCACCTGCTGCGCTGGCACCGCGGGCTGGAGAGCAAGTAGGCGGGAACCCGCCCAGGGGGAGGAGGAACCATGGAAGCCTGTCACCCCGCGGCCGCGGGCGCGTACGAGGAGCTGCCCCGGGTGCAGATCGCCGGGGTGGGCAAGAGCTTCAGGTCCGGCGCCGCCGAGCTCGTCGCCCTCAAGGAGATCGACCTGGAGATCGGCAGCGGCGAGTTCATCTGCATCCTGGGGCCGTCGGGGTGCGGCAAATCGACGCTGCTCAACGCGGTCGCCGGCTTTTCCCTCCCCACCTCGGGGAGGATTCTGGCCAACGGCCGGGAGGTGAGCTCCCCGGGGCCGGACCGGGGCATGGTGTTCCAGGAGTACGCCCTGTTCCCCTGGATGACCGTCGCCGGGAACGTCGCCTTCGGGCTGGAGCTCAAGAAGCTCCCCAAGCGGCAGATCGCGGAGAGGGTCGACGCCCTGCTGGAGAAGCTCGGCCTGAACGAGTTCCGGGACCGCTTCCCCAAGGACCTTTCCGGCGGCATGAAGCAGAGGGTCGCCATCGCCCGGGTGCTGGCGCTCGACTCCCCCATCATGCTGATGGACGAGCCGTTCGGGGCGCTGGACGCGCTGACCCGCCGCACCCTTCAGGACGAGCTGCTGCGCATCTGGGTGGAGTTCAAGAAGACGGTCCTGTTCGTCACCCACAGCATCCAGGAGTCCATCTACCTGGCCGACCGCGTGGTCGTCATGACCTACCGGCCGGGGAGTGTCAAGAGGATCGTCCCCGTCCCCATCCCCCATCCCCGGGACATCAATTCCCCCCAGTTCGTCGCCCTGCAAAAGGAACTGACCCAGATGGTGATGGAGGAGCAGGAGCGTTTCCAAAAGGACGAACTGGGCAGCGCCGCCTGCGACTGAAGCCGGCGCCGAGGGCGGACCTCCCGCCGCCCGCTGACCCGGTTGCCGGCTGCCGGCCGGGCTTATAAAAACCGCGACGCTTCGGGGCGCAGCCGCACCTGGCCGCTGATCGCCTCCTGCAGCAGTGCCAGGGCCTCCGCCTTGCCCCCGGGAAGCTCCACCTTGAGCGGCAGGTAGTTGGAGGCGTGGTTCGCCATGAAGAGCCCCCGCGACAGTTCCGTATGGGTGAGCATCTCCTGCAGTTCCCCGAGCATCTCCAGGGGGCTTGGCACCCGGTATTCCCCCCTGGCCGCCCGCTCCGCGAGCTCGGTCCCCTCACACAGGATCACCGAAAGAGCACCCACGAAATCCGGGTCCATGGCGCTCAGCAGGCGGCCGGTCAGCCGGGCGTGCTCGCTGCCCCGCCCCGCCGGGGCGATGCCGAGCAGCACCGTCACCGAGAGCTGGATGCCGGCCGCCTTCACCTTCTGCCCCGCCTCGATCAGCTGCCGGGCGCTCGAGTCCTTCCGGATGAAGGCGAGCGTCTGCGGGTCGCCGCTTTCCACCCCCAGGTAGATGATGCCAAGCCCGTTGTCGCGCAGCCACCCAAGCTCCTCCGCCGTCTTCTTGCGCAGGGCCAGGCCGGTGGCGTAGACCCCCACCCGTTCCACCCGGGGCAGGTACCTTCCGATGGCGGGCATGAGCCAGCGCCACTGCCGCATCGGCATGATCAGGGCGTCCCCGTCCGCGACGAAGAGCCGCTTGACGCCGGGGTACAGGCGGGCCGCCGCCTGCAGGTCCGCCTCGACGGTGGCCCGGTCCTTGATCCGGAACCGCTTCTCCTTGTAGCTGGTGCAGAAGCTGCACCGGTTGTGGGCGCACCCCACCGTGGCCTGCAGGATGATGGAGCGGGCTTCGCTGGGGGGACGATAGATGGCCCCTTCGTAATGGAGGGTGACAGGATCGGGCAAGAATTCATCTCCTCTGCCGGCACGGGCGGCTGCCGGAATTGCACGGTTGCGGGGAGCGGGGTGACCCGGGGTTTCCGGGAACCCGCCACGAAGGGTGGCGCTTTGGGCAGCCGAGACGCGCGCCCCAAGCCGGCAGCTCCACAAAGCCGGCTAAAGCTGCGGGGGCAACCTGCCGAAGAGGCAAGGAGAGCGCCGCGAGCGCGGCTGGGGGCGGCCGCACCGCCCGGAGAGCAACCGCCGGCTCAACTGTCATCATAGGGAGGGGCTCGCTTGAACAGCACCACTAAACACGCGGTCCTGGTCGCCGACGACAACGCACTGATCCGCAACATCGTCGCCGACATGCTGAAGGCGATGGACTTCGAGGTGTGCGAAGCGGAAGACGGCGAGCAGGCGCTCCAGCTCTACCGCTCCCGGCGTTTCCACATCGTCGTCACCGACTGGGTGATGCCGAAGCTGACCGGGCTGGAGCTCTGCCAGGCGATCCGCGCGGACGGCGGCAAGCTGGCGCATGCCGGCTACACCTACATCATCATGCTCACCTCCCAGGACAGCAAAAACGACACGATCGTCGCGCTGGATGCCGGGGCGGACGAGTACCTGGTGAAACCGGTCCACAAGCCCGAGCTGCAGGCAAGGATCAGGACCGCCATGCGCATCATCGCGCTGGAAGCGATCCGGGAGGCCCATTTCGAGCAGGTGCACAGCGCCTCGCTGATGGACGTCCTGACCGGCGTCCACAACCGCAAGTTCATGGAGGAGCGGCTGCCGCTGGAGATCAAGCGGACCAACCGCTACCAGCGCCCGATGTCCGTCATGCTGATCGGGTTCAGCCAGATCGACAGCTTCCGCAAGGAAAAGGGCATTTTCGCCACCGAGAAGCTGCTGCAGGGGACGGCTGCCCTGCTCAGGGAGTCCATACGCCAGGAGGTCGACTGGGTGGCGCGCTGGAACGAGTATCAATTCCTGGTGCTGCTCCCCGAGACCGACGCCGGCGACGCCTGCACGGTGGCCAAGCGGATCAAGCTGCGCATGAACCAGTTGGTGGTCTCCATCAAGGAGGAGAGCTTCAAGGTGGTCGCCCTGTACGGGGTAGTCGGGTTTGTCGGCAACCAGAGCAAAGGGGACATCAGCCTGGGCAAACTGATGGAGTTCGCGCAGCAGGCGCTGGAGAAGGCGGAAGCCGGGGCCCAGATCGGCGCCATCAAGCTCGGCTGAGAACCGGCAAGGAAAAACCGTCGAACCTCACGCCCCCGTATGGACGGCATACAGGACGTTGTTTTTACCCGCATTTTTTACCTGGTACATCAGGTTGTCCGCCAGCGCCACGATATCATCCAGCTTGCACTCCATATGCTCACTGGTCACCACCCCCATGCTGATGCTCGTGGGCCAGTTGTTGGCCGTCAGCAATTCGCCGAGAAACCGCTTGATCCGCTGCGTCGCGACCCTCGCGCCCGTCTCGTTGATTTCCGGGTAAAAGATGGTGAATTCGTCGCCACCCATGCGCGCGACGACGTCCGTTTTCCTCAGATTGTTCCTAAGGCACGACACCACCGCTTTTAAAACCTCGTCGCCCGTCGTGTGGCCGTACTGGTCGTTCACCTGTT
>Ga0316219_1000787_pt1 | contig 39111 bp, 44 predicted proteins | sample TBH18003PmetaG_FD_203635 | JGI IMG/M metagenome (GOLD analysis project Ga0316219, IMG submission 203635) | Freshwater microbial communities from Trout Bog Lake, Wisconsin, USA - TBH18003P | ecosystem: Environmental > Aquatic > Freshwater > Lake > Hypolimnion/Profundal zone | place: USA...
AAACTTGTTAGTAGGTACAATCTATCTACAACCAACAAAAACAGCAGAGTTTATACAGCTAACATTTAATGTACAGCCAACAGGAGTAGTTTTCGGTAGTTAATATAATATCATTAAAAAATTAAACAAGATGAACGATAATACTAGAATAAGGATACATTTATCAGGTAAGTTATTTGAAGCTTTAACTAAACAAATAATTTTAGAATCTAAAAAGTCTAAAAAAATAATTAAAGAAACTTCAGATGGAGCTTTAAGTAAGACTAAAAAAATGACGAAGATAAAAACTTCTGAAAAAAAAAGTGAAAAAGCTAAAACACCTAATAAACCTGAAGTAACTCAACCCGAAGTTAAAAGTCCTAAAGATACTAAAAAAACTTTAGACAAAGGAAATAAAATAAATAAGGCCAATGAAAAAAAGTATAAAGGGCCTTCTGCAGAACAGAGTCAAGGAGCTAATAAAACTAAACCTCCTGTTCCTCAAAAAGGAGGAGTTAAAGAAGCAATAGATGATAAAAAAAAAGTTTAAAAGAATTATTTGAGGATGAAGAGGAAGAAACAAACAATATAGAAAATCTTCCTACAAACAATCAAATAGATACTCAAAAAGATAAAGAAGTTACTACAGATATTCCGCAAGGGAATACAAAAGAGCCTGAGGATCAAAATAAACCTGAACAGGAGCCTATTGAAAAAGAACCTACTCAAAAACAGTCCGGGGAAAAAGAAAAACCTGAAACTAAAATAGGAGAAGATGTACCTGAAACAATAATAATATCTAAAAATGTATTAAGAGATATTATGTACAGTACAAGCTTTGTAGCTGGTAAACCTAATGGTGAAGTAATGAAACCGCAAGGTAAAGAAAATAGATACAGAACAGCTTTCTTACCTCCTGGAACAATCTATTCCATTACCTTTATTAAAAAGAATGGAGAAGTAAGAGTAATAAATAGTATTAAAGGTACTAGAGCTGGTTTAAGAGGAGGAAATTTAAAATATGATCCTGTTAAATATGGCTATATACCTGTATATGATTTACAAGCTGCTAGGAGAACTTCTAAGAAAAATAAAGAAGGAGAGTATTCAAACAGCTCTCCTTGGAGAATGGTAAATTTAAATACAGTTTCTAAGATAATAAAAGGTAAAAAAACTTACATAGTAAAATAATAAAATTTAAAAACCATCTATTTATAATAAATAATTAAATATATTATAATATGCCAATACTAGATCCAAACCAAATTTCATATACTGCTTATGAGCCGATGGTACAAAATAGGTTCATTATGTACATAGATGGTATCCCTTCTTTCATGGTTAAAAAAGCTTCTGCTCCTCAAGTAGAGTTGGGCGAAATAAAATTAGATCATATCAACGTTTACCGTAAAATAAAAGGTAAGGCAGATTGGAAAGATATGAATTTATCTCTTTATAGTCCAATTTCTCCTTCTGCTCAACAAGCTGTAATGGAATGGGTTAGACTTTCACATGAATCTGTAACTGGAAGAGATGGATATTCTGATTTCTACAAAAAAGATTTGAAATTACAAATACTAGGTCCTGTAGGAGATGTAGTAAGTGAGTGGATTATAGTACAAGCTTTTGTAAAATCATTTAAAGCAGGTGAATATGACTGGTCACAGGGAAATTTACCGGTAATGTTAGACTTAACTATAGGAATGGACTATTGTATACTAAATTACTAGAAATTTATTAAAAATAAAACATACCCCAACGTTAAAAGTAAAATTTCCTCTTTCTTACAAAAGGGGATTTTTTATTTATTGTTTTTTGATTATAAAACTATTTATTATAAATAAGATATATAAAACATGCCTCAAGTATATGTAAACAGCCCCTTTTACGGGCAAGATGGAACTTTCGCAGCTGACGGAGGTGCGTTATTTAAAAGTCAACCATCTGAAAAAACAAGTGATAACTTTGGAAGACAAAAAGTAACTATACATCAAAACGTATATGAAGCCGATTTTGAATACGGACTTCAACCTTTGAGATGGGAGTCTTTAACATATACTACAGGTAGCAATGGTACAGCTACTATTACACAAATTCCTAGCTTAGGTGGAGTTGCTATGACTGTAGGTACAGGATCATATGATTTATGTGTTAGACAATCTAGACCTTACCATAGATATCAACCTGGAAAGACTATGTATATGGCAGCGAATGCTAATTTTGGAGGTCCTGTAGCTAATAATTATACTAGAGTAGGTTTCTTTGATGATTCTAACGGAGCTTTTTTTGAACAGAGTTTTACTTCATCAAACAATCCTTCAGGAATGTATGTTTGTTTAAGATCAGATTCTGCAACTTCTGGTAGTTTGCCTATAACAACTAAAGTTTCATTAGATCAATGGAATGGGGATATTAATTTAGCTAAATCTTTAAATTGGAATAATGTTCAAATGCTGTGGATTGAATATGCATGGTATGGTGCTGGTACTATTAGGTTTGGTGTAACTATGAATAGTGAACAATATCTATTACATACGTTTAATACAGCTAATATAGCTCAAGGTCCTTGGTCTAGAACAGGTAACTTACCGGTAAGATATGAACTCAGAAATAGTGGTTCCGTATCTGCAGGTACTACTTTTATACATTATGGTGTATCAGTATTAGTAGAAGGAGGTAGAGATTCTCAAAGAGGATTTACTTATTCTTATGGTATGAACCCTCAATCTCCACGTAGAAACGTACCAGCAGGATCAACAAGATTTCCTGTACTATCTATTCAAAATAGACCTATGGGAACTCTAGAGTATACTGGAAGTATCTCAACAGCAACTACTGCTAGTATAACAGTATCAGGTACTCCTTGGACAGCTAATCAATGGACTGGTAGAGGAGTATATTTCTTTACAGGAAGTGCTAATTTTAGTGGTAGTGGTAATTTTGGATTTTCTACAGGTTCTGTAGCTCGTGTTGTAAGCAACACAAATAATACTCTTAATATTGTTGATGTAGTAACAGGATTACCTCCCTCACCAGCACCTACAGCAGGTTCAAATTTTATTATAGGATTGATTAACAGAGGCCAAATATTACCTCAAACCTTAGTATTATCTTCAGATACATTATGTTATGTTGAATTAATATCTAGCGTACCTTCAAATCCAGTGCAATTAACAGGATCAAATTTTCAAGCTTTAAGCTTATTAGGTTCTAACTACTCTTTTGCTACTAGAGATGTAAGTGCAACAGGATTAACATCTGGAAGCGGTGAAGTAGTATATGCATTTACTTCTCCTGCAGGTGGATCAGGACTTCAAACATTTGATTTATCAGACTTTTTCCCATTGTACAATTCAATTAGAGGTAATATTCCAGATACTTTAACAGTAGCTATAACAACAGGTGCTACAGGATCAAACGTAGGTGTTCATATTGTAGGTCAGGAAGCAATGTCATAATAGCACTGTTAAATAAAAATAAAATTTTAAAAAAGTTACGTTATATATATTTATTAATGTATATATTTATAAATAAATTAAGACTATGGCACAACAAGAAAAGTTTACGTTACCTACAGAAACAATTGAATTAGCCTCACAAGGCAAAGTGTATGACAAAGAAAACCCACTATCTTCAGGAAAAGTGGAAATGAAGTATATGACAGCTAGGGAAGAAGATATTCTTACTAATGTTAATTTACTTAGACAAGGGATAGCAATAGAGAAAATGCTACAATCCCTAATAAAATCACCAATTGATTACAATGATTTGCTTTTAGGAGACAGAAACAGTCTTTTAATAGCTGCTCGCATTTTAGCATATGGTTCTCAATACACCTTTCAATACACTGATGTTGAAGAAGGTGTAAAAGAAGAGGTAACAATAGATTTACAGACTTTAAAAAACAAAGAAGTAGACTTTTCTCTGTATAATAATGAAAATGAATTCAAATTTACCCTTCCTAACTCTAAAAATGAAATAACTTTTAAACTTCTTACTGTAGCAGATGAAAAAGCTATAGAACAAGAGATAAAAGGTTTCAAAAAAGCAACTAATTTACAAGCAGGGGAACTCACTACTAGATTAAAACACCAAATTTTATCTGTAAACGGTAATTATGACACTAAATCAGTAAGAGATTTCGTAGATAACTACTTATTAGCTAAAGATTCCAATAAATTAAGGATGCATGTATCAGATATAACTCCTGATATTGATTTAAAAGTAAATTTCACCTTATCTTCAGGTAGGGAAGTAGAAGAAATACTGCCTTTAACAGCAGACTTTTTTTTTCCCAGGGACTGAGTACCGAGCAATATACAAAAGAGAAGTTTTTGAACTAACTTATCATGGCGGAGGAGGTTTCTCATGGTCAGAAGTGATGGATATGCCTATTTCTGAAAGAAGACTTAATATAAGATTTATTAAAGAGCATTTAGAAAAGATGCAAGAGATAAGAGACAGTAACAAAACTGTAACTGCAGATAAACCTCTAATGTTAAATCCTAATATAGATATCCTCAATAGCTCAAATGCTACTTATTCTTCTACTGTAAAATCTAAAAAATAGATATTATCCATATTTATTTAATATAAAGATTTTTAATATCCAATATGGCTAAGGGCAAATATGAAAAAAGAGAGGAAGTAAGGCAAGCTACTCAAGAAAATGAAGATTTTGCTAAAAGAATAGCTTCTTTAGATAAGGAACAAGCTAGTTGGAGAAATGTATTGCTTTTAAAAAAACAAATACGGGATGAAGACACAGAAATAGAAAGATTAGATAAAAAATTTAAAGAATATGGTGAAGACGCTGCTAAATCATTAGAAGATTATTTAAAAACAAGCGGTAAAATAAAAACACTTCAAGAAGATAGATTAAGAGCATTACAAGCGGAAAGAGTATCTGGTGGAGACTATAGTAAGGAGATTGATTCTATCACTAAAAGAATTAGAGATGCTAATATAGAATTAAAAGATATAAGAGAAAAAGGAGGAGAAGGTTTAAATGTTGGATTAGCAAAAATAGGATCAGAGAAAAAATCAGAAACATCAAAAGCAACTTTATCTGAAATAGAAGATGTTTATGGAGAAAAATCAAGTTCTGAATTAATAATGAAAAAACTCTTATCTTCTGTTTTAGGTAAATCAGGACAAGGTAAGGTAGGAGAAGCTTTAGGATTAGGGGAAATGGCAGAATTGGAAACTATTATAGGAGCTATTGCCCCCGAACTCCTTCTTGTATATGCAGCACTTACTTCAATAGGTGATTTTGTAAAAACAACTTTTACAACTGCTTGGAAATCTTTTCAAAATATTACTGATGAAATATCTAATAGTGTTTATGGAGGAGGTTCTGGATTAGGAGGAGGCAAAGTTTCTGGAAAAGGAGCTTCTAATTTATTAGATGGATTTGCTGCCATAGCATCAACTATACCTATTATAGGAGGATTATTAAAAGATTTATACCCAATATTTAAAACTTTATTGGAATTTGGATTAGGAATAGATCAAGCTAATGTTAATATTAGTAGGTCTCTTAATATGTCCATTTCAGAAGTAATAAATTTAAGGAAAGAATTTCAAGACTATTCTGAAGATTTAAATAATGTGGTTGTAAATACTACCAGAATGTTTGAAATTCAACAAGACATAGGCAAACAATTTGGTATAAATAACATATTTTCAAAAGAAACTTTAGCTACTGCAATAGAATTAAAAGATGTAATGGGTTTAGAAGATCAAACTATAAAATCTTTAACCCAATCTAGTCTTTTAACAGGAACATCTGTAAAAAATACTACTAAGGAGGTTTTAGGACAAGTAGAAGCTTTTAAAGGTATTACTGGAATATCATTTAACCAACAGGGAATATTAGCAGAAATAGGAAGATTGTCAGGGGTTATAGGATTAAAATTTGCTGAATATCCTGAAAAGTTAACTAGTGCTTTACTAACTGCAAAATCTTTAGGATTTAGTTTACAAGATTTGAATAGAATTTCTAGTTCATTTTTAGATTTTGAAAAAAGTATCCAAAATGAATTTGAAGCTCAAGTATTAACAGGAAAAGATTTAAATTTAGAAAAAGCTAGAGAAGCTGCTTTAAATGGAGATTTAGCTTCTTTGTCTAGAGAAATAACTAGACAGGTAGGAAGTGCTCATGATTTTTTAAAATTAAATGTTATTGCTCAAGAATCTTTAGCTAACGCTGTAGGAATGACTAGAGATGAACTGGCTGATACTTTAAAAAATCAAGAAGCTTACAGTGCTATAGGAGCAAAAGATTTAAAACAAGCAGAAGCAAAATTACAAGTTTTAAGAGCACAAGGATTAACTGAGAAAGAAATAAATAAAATGTTAGGGGAGGATGCTTATAATACTTTAGCTCAAACTTCCGCTGCAGAAAATTTAAACAATATTTTTGAAAAATTAAAAATAAGCGTAGTTAATTTTTTACAGAGTTCTCATTTATTAGATTATTTCACAGATCCTGATAAATTAAAAAATTTAATTTCTTATATGGTATCAGGTTTAGCTACTTTTATTAAAGGTTTTGGATCTTTAGTAGCAGATGTTTTAAAAGTAGCAAACATTATTACTTTTGGTGCTGCAAATTTAGGGAAAGATGCTGAAAAAGTAGAAAATTATACAGATAGAATATCTGATAATTTACAAAAATTTTCTGTTTCAGGTAATACAGAAAGTAGCTCCATAGGAGAAATTATACAAAATGGAGAAAATAAAAATATGACTGAAAAAGAAAAACAAGAATCCACACAAAAAGCCCTTACTTTATATGCTAATCTACAAACAGAATTTAAAATAGGACAGGATACTTTTTCTAAAGCAACTAATAGAATGGTCCAATTAAGTCCTTTTGCTACTCCTATACCTTAAAATTCTATTTTAATATTTAAAAATGACATACTCAAAACCTCCTATATCGCCATACTCAAAACCTCAGATTCCAATGGTAGTCTTAGCTAATCAATTTAAAACTTTGATTGATCTTACTAGTGATTTGACTTCTTTAAAATATGGTATTGGGCCTTTTGGGGATAGACCTGGAGGAGGTAGTAGTGGAGAACCTTATATACAATTCCCTATAGAAGGTAATGGAATACCTATTAATACAGAAAATTTTTATATTTTAAATAGAAATGGATTAAATTATCCAATTAGGGGAGGACAAATAAATAATTTAGGAAATGGGTTAACCACTACTCCTGCAGGATTGATAGACGCACAAAGAATACAAGCATTTTTAAATGATAACCCTAAAGGAAAATCCTTTGTGGATAAACAAAAAGGATTACAATTAACTAATCCTCTTACCCAAGTTCCTACTACTATAAATTTTTCTCAAGGAGTTTTTGGTAATTCTATAGTACCTGTAACGCAAACCTATAATAGTCAAAATACTTTAGCCCAAGTACAATCACAAGGAACTGGAGTTCATTTCAATTATAGCGGAGTATCTCCTAATATTTATGAGTCTTTACAAAACACTTATGAATATATAGCAGGAAATTACAATAATAATACTGCTACTAATAACAGATTAGCTATTTTATATACTCTAAAGGTAGTAGGTAATACTACTAATTACTACCCAAATGTAGAAAATTATTTAAATAACAATGGTATAGATCCTTCTACTATTACTAAATTAGGTATATCTAATAATAATCAAGAGATATTTAATTATCAAGGAGGCCCAGGATCTGTGTATGGTATAGGGTCAACAATAATAAGAAGATATACAGATACCCAACCTATTGATAGTAGTAATGGATATTCAAATTCAAAAAATAATGTAATTTATTCTACTATAGGATTAACATATAAACAATTAACCAATCAAAGTTTAACAAGTTCTGCAGATAACTTAAATGATTTCAGATCTCAATTATTAAATGCAGGCAAACCAGGATATTCTCCTTTTTCAAATTATCTAACAGACAATATTCAAAATAAATTCTATAATAATCCTATAGGAAATAAAGACTTATCAAACTATTCTAATAGTTTAACGTCTGATAAATTAAATTTATATAGTCCATTTTATTATTCTCCTGATAATAATAAAAATACAAAAAATCCTTGGACTAATGGAGGAAACGAAGTTAATGATTTAATTAAATTTGGATTTGAATGTTTAGATAATGATAATCTGGGAGCATCTATAGCTCTTATTTTTAGAGCTTTTTTAGAAGGAAGTATTACAGATACCAATCAAGCAAATTATAATACATTTAAATATTTAGGAAGAGGTGAGACTTTCAGAACTTATCAAGGTTTTGATAGACAGATATCATTTTCTTTTAAAATAGCTGTTCAAAGTAGATCAGAAATGGCTCCTTTGTATACTAAATTGAATACTTTAATATCTCAAGTATATCCTGATTATGGAAGTAAAGGTATTATGAGAGGTTCTGTTGTAAAATTGACTATAGGAGATTATTTAAATAGAGTTCCCGGATTTTTGGAAAATGTTAATGTTACTATAGATAATAAAACTCCTTGGGAAATAGCTTTAGATCCCAATGGTAAAGATAGTGATGTTGCACAACTACCTCATGTTGTTACTGTTCAATGTGGTTTTAGACCTATTATGGATCAATTACCTAGTAGAATTACTTTTAATAATAAAAATTTTAAAATAATAGCTGGTAATCAAACTAATGATTTTGGAAAAAATTATGGAAATATAAATAAAGAAAGGGTTATTGCTATGGATTATAGTCAACCAAAGCCAATTCCAATTTTTGAAGAAAATATTCAAAATACATATAATACTTCTAACTTAGCGTAAAAATGCCATCAAGATATCAAAATATACCAACAACTCAAGTAAGTACAACAGGAAGTTTAATATATCAAACTAATATATATCCTGAAATACCTGCAACTAATCAAGATTATTATGTAATAACTACAACAGGAGATAGATTAGATTTGATGGCTTATGATTTTTATCAAGATACTAGTTATTGGTGGGTAATAGCAACAGCTAACGCATTATCGGGAGATTCTTTATATCCACCTGTAGGTGTTCAATTAAGAATACCTTACGATTTAAAAAGTGTTATAACTTCTTATAATATACAAAACAATGAGTGATAAACTAAGTGATAAACTATCAAATGTTATAGGAGCTCCTTTTAGTCCCTATGTTATAAATCAATTAAAAGTAAGATCTGATCAAGATTCAACCTCTACTAGAAATGATTCTCAAATTTTATATCTAGCGAATAAAACTGCTTGGGTCAGATTAGTTTCTTCAGTAGATATATCCCCAGTAACAGTAGTAGATAAAAAAGGAAAGAAAAACAGCTCTTTTGATTTTTATAAAAAATTAAAAAATACTGATATAAAAAATACTGATATAATAGATAATTATTCACTTCCTGACGATTTATCTAAAAATTGGATTTTAGAAGCAGGCACTTCAAAATATTCTTCTACTAATGGTATTGACTTAAGATATGGATTAGGACCTGACGGTTCATATGGTTTAGGTGGAACTAAAGAGCTTGGATATAGGCCAATGCCAGGACTAACTTCTGTAAATATAGAAACTGCAGGAAGGTTAGGATCTTTAAGATTTGCTAATATAGAATTTAAAGTATGGAATATGAATCAATTAAATATAATTGAGGCTTTATATTTTAGATTAGGTTATTCTATGTTATTAGAGTGGGGACACACACAATATTTTGATAACAATTCTAACTTCCAATCTTCACAAGATAATATTGGGATTTCAAATTTATTTCAAGTAAACCAGAATACTACTATTATACAACAGAAAATAGCGTCATTATCAAAACAAAAAGATGGTAATTATGATGGAATGTTAGGAATAGTATCTAATTTTTCTTGGGCATTTAATCAAGATGGAGGATATGATTGTGTACTTAAATTAGTAGGTAAAGGATTTATTTTAGATAGTTTAAAAATAAACCAAAGTTATAGTATACCTTCAGTATTAAAAGCTAAATATGATGAAACAGTAGAAAAAAGAATAGAAAAAGAACATTCTAATGATATAAATTCCTCTCCATCCTCTGATATAACTTATATTGTTCCAGATAATGTCTGGCATTTATGGACTTCTTTTGATAATGTTCTTTCAAATCCTAGTAGAAATCCTTCTTTTGATGATTTTCAAAAAAAAATAATATGTTTTAGACCTAATTATGATTATAATAGTCTTGATAATGATAATTTAGATTATTATTACGTAGTTGATAGTAATAGAGAATCTAACAATCCTAAAATATTAGATTATGTAGGATTGTTTGTAGCATCTCCTAAAGAAAATAGTTTTTCATTAATACCTCAAAATAAAAATGCTTCTAACGCAATTAAAGGAGTAAATAAAGAATTATATATAAATCCTTATGAGTTAGATAACTTTGTTTCTCATGCCTTGACTGATAATAGTTTAAATCCTAATGTTATTTCGCAAGGACCGAATGCTCTATTGCTTAATTATAAAAAAAATGGAGTTTGGAGTGATCCAAATTACCTTAATTTGTTAACTGATAAAGCTTTTCTGATAGCTGTGGATAATTCAATATTAGATGCATATCCTGCTACATCTGAAAATGATCCTATAATTTCAACTCCATTTATACCTTTAAATACTATTTCTAATTCAAATAAAATAACAAGTTCTTTTAGAGTATCTATATCTAATGTACTCGTGAAAGCAGTAAGTGAAGAAAGGTTCAATAAAGATTATACATTGGATGTGGAAATATCTTGGAATTCTTTACCTCCGCCTTCTTCCATTAAAAATAATCCATCTGTTTTACAAGAGGTTTTGGAAACAGCCAAAAACAGCTTAATTGAATCAATACCAGGAATATCAACAAGTATTAAATTAATAACGGGTGCTGAATCAAAACTTGGTATCACTCCCTCAAGAGAAATACCTGGTACAAAATATCCTACTAGAAAACAAATAATATCAGCTTTAGCAGAAGCAATTTATGGACCTCAATCGCAGTTAGTATCAGCAGTAGGTACTTCTAATAATAATAATCAAACTTCTGTAGCTATTGTTGAAACAGTTAATCTTTTAACACTTGGAAATCTTGAATTAACGCAACAATCTAATACTCCTTTTAACGGGGTTGAAATATCAGGAAATACTACTTTTACATCAAAAACTCAAATATTAGGAAATGATGAAAATAATAAACCAGTTCCTTTAGAATTAAAAATATCTTTTACTTTTAATAACCTTAGATTAATAGATTCCTTCCCTTCTAATGTTTTTAACTCTACTAGTGTAATAGAAGCGGAGAAAAAAAATAATTATCCTCAAGCAAAATACGATGCAAATCAAACAAATGTTGAAGATTTTCAACAAATAGAATCAAAAGAAAAATTTGGATCTTCTTTAGAGTTCATGCTAACCTATATTAGAAGTAAACTTCTTAGTGAAAATAAAGGGATTGAACCAGTATACTCTACTTCTATAAAAGAAGATACTGCAATAATGTATAATTCAGGTATATTTAAAAATTTAATATCTTATATTGATAACCTAAAAAAACAACAAAATAGTACATCTTTTGATTTAAATTATTATGGTATTAAAGGGTTTAATAGTAATTTAATGATTGACTCTTCTATAGAAGTGCCTAGCTGTGATTTTGATACTTTATTTACAGCTTATTCAGTATCCTATAAACATTCAGGGGATTTAACTTCTAAAGATAACCCAGAACCGATATATCCAGTATATATAACTTTAGGATATCTATTAGCATTTTTAAATAATTCTTGTATGATATATGAAAATTTTAATTCAAATGATAGTTCAGGAGATTATCCTTATGTTTATATAGATTTTAATACAGAAACAAACTTATGTTTATCTTCTCCACAGCATTTATCAATTGATCCTAGAGTATGTTTGATAGGATTTAATGGTACTCAAGAAGAATTTAAATCTCTTTTTCCAAATAATAACACAAATAATATTAATTCAAATGTTAATTCTCATATAGAAAATATATTTAATCCTATAATTGATGATAAAGTATCTAGTAAAATACCTAAATTCCAAACTAATGTAAGGTATAGAGCTAAAACAATGAATATACTACTTAATGTAGATTATTTATTATCTGTATGTAAAAACTACATATCAAACGATAAAGAAAATAGTTTATATTTATTGCAATTTTTACAAACTATAATGGACGATGTATCTTCTGCAACAGGAAATTTTAATTCTTTTGTAGTGTCTTATCAAGATCAATCAAATACTGTACAAATATTAGATTCTCAATTTGTTCCTCCGTTAGATAACGAACCTACTTCAATAAATAAAAATTTTTTTGAAAATAAGATTTTTCCACAACTTCCTATATTTGATAAAAAAAGCTTAGTTAGGTCTTTTGAATTTAAAACTGATATGTCTACTAAACTATCTACTGTAATAGCTATATCAGCAAGATCTGATACAGATTCATCCATAAATTCTACAGATGCTTCATCTTTTACTTATTTAAATAGAGGTTTTAAAGATAGGTATAAACCTTATATAACAGATTCTTCTAAAAATACTGCAAATAATACAACTAATCAGGATAACACCTATGATAAAAATCAATATGTAACACAAATTATAAATAAAAATAAGGCAATTACTACTATAACTAAAATACAAAACTCTGATCAAGTATCTTTACAATTATTTAATTCTTTAGTTAAACAAATATATGCAGGAAGTACGTTAGATGATTCTGGGATAGATTCTACTAAAAATTATTATAAAGAATTAATATCTAAAATAAAATCTAATGATCCTATTACAGTAAGTTCTCCTTTTATACCTGCTAATTTAGAATTTAGTATGGACGGGATAGGAGGTATATTAAAGGGACAAGCTTTTTTAATACCAAATGATAGATTGCCTATATCTTTACAAGACGATTGTAATTCAGAATATTCAAAAGTTGGTTTTATAGTTACTTCCTTAAAAAATTCAATTCAGAATAATGAATGGATAACTAGTATAAAAGGCCAAATGATAAGAATAAGACAAAATAATAATTATGGGGTTTTGTCTGAAGGTAATTTTCAAAAAAATACTTCTTACTTAACCTCTGGATTTAGTGGTTATACTAATTGGAACAGTACAGTATGCCCTTCTACTAGTCCTGCAAATGCTAAACAAGCCATTAAATCATATTTAGGAAGAGATTTATCAAATGATGAGTTTAATAATTTAATAGCAGTTGTTTACGCTGAAGCAGGACAAGAGACGAGTTTAGAAGGAGCATATGTGGCAGGTGTAATCCTTAATAGAATGAAGAGTAAGAACAAAGATTTATTATCTGTGATATCAGAAAAGAATCAATTTGCTGCTGTAACAGCTAAAGGCCAAACAGGACGTTTTAAAAGCGGACCGGATAAAAACTGTACAATAGTTTCTGGGATATATAATACTATATCAAAAAATTTAAATTCTGTACCTAAAAATTTCCAAGGTTTTTATTCTAATGTAGAAAAAGCATTTGGAAGCGAAGAAAATTACCTTTCTCATATACAAAAATTTACAAAGAAAAACTCTATATATGGAGGAGAGGGAAAAGGGTGGAAAATAGTAGGAGATAGCATATTCGGAGTAACTTCTCCTTGATAATAAATTGAATATAAAGATAAATACAAATGATAAAATATTATCCATCTTCTAGAATACTAACAGGATCTTATACTAATGGAGGAGATTACACTACTCCTGATGGGGCATCCTATACTGGATTTTATTATATATTATATGATGGATCAACTTACACAGGTAAAAATCCGATAACAGGAACAAATCAAGAATTAACACCTATAGCGGTAGGAAGCACTCTGTCTTCTAATCTTTATAGCCCACTTAAAGCTAATAATAGTAATCCTCCTGCTAATTTACCTCTACAATCTTTAACCTCCTATTTTCCTAATCCTTTAGAATCAGATTATACTACGGGATATTTTACCAGGTATTTTGCTAAGAATGTTACAGGACTTCAATATGTAATAGAAATATCTCCTAATGATTGGTCTAACATACAAAATGGTAATGTTGCTCCTAATATACTAAGCTATGAAACCACAAGTTTATTTTGGCAATTAACAGGACCTTTACACGATACCAGAATATCCCAATATCAAGTAAAAGGAGGAGTATATGACACTAATAAAAGAGTTACAGAATCCACAGCTAAAGGATTTGTAGGATTACTAGCTTTTATAAACAACAACTATACAAAATTTGCAAGAATTTCTAATTGATATTTTGATTTAGAAATAAAAAACCATACCTTTACAAATTAAAGAGGTTATGGCTTATTTTATAATAGAAACAGAAAAACAATTAAATAGTTTACCTGTAGTAGAGGAATGCTTTATAAAAGTAATCCCCTTTTCAGATGAAGTCCATCCTAAATTAACTGAAGTATCTCTCATATACTATAATGATTTTAGTAAAGGATACATTTTCTGTATTAAACATTTAGAAGGATTTTCATTAGATATAGAATTAATTAAAAAAAGATTAAAACTATCTTCTACAGTGTATGTTACTGATCAAAAATACACTTCTTATTTTTTAGATTTAGAAAATCTTTATGATGTAAATCAACATTTATTAGATATTGATAATAAATTAAAAGATTTTACGTTTCAAACACCTGTTTACAGAGATTTTACTTATAAATTTAAAAACTCAAATAAGTGTAATTTATTAATACCTGTTTCTAAGCATTATGAGCAATCAGAATCTCTTTTTGGTACTTTGGTACCGCTTATAGATAGAAAGTGTCTTAGAAGTCCTTATATTGCTTATACAGAGGTTTATAAATGGGTAGAAGAACAGGGAATTAGAATAGATAACAAATTATTTGAAAAACATTTTAAAACTAACACTGATAGCAGGTCAATTTCTGGAGATATTATATACACAAGTTATAATCTTTACAATATAACTTCTAGGCCTACTAATTCATTTAACGGAATAAATTTTTTAGCTTTAAATAAAGATAATAATTGCAGATCTGCTTTCATACCTAAGAATGATATATTCATAGAATTTGATTTTGATGCATATCATTTAAGATTAATAGCTAATAAGTTGAATATAAATTTACCTTTTAGTGAATCAATACATGAATACCTGGGTAAACAATATTTTAATAAGAGTAAATTAACTGATCAAGAATATGCAGAGTGTAAAAAGATTACTTTTAGACAATTATATAACGGAGTTGAAAAAAAATATAAAAAAATAGAATTTTTTGAAAAAATAAATATGTTTATACAATATTTGTGGGGAACTTTTAAAGAAAGAGGATACATCAAACTACCTAATGGTAGAAAATTAAAAGATAATAATGAATTTAATCCTACTAAGTTGTTTAATTATTATGTACAGTGTTTAGAAACAGTAAATAACATAAATAAACTAGTTAAATTGAAAGAACTTCTGAAAGATAAAGAATCTAAACCTGTTTTAATAGTTTATGATTCTATTTTAATAGATTATTCTAAAAAAGACGGAAAAGAAGTCTTATTTAAAATACAAGACATATTACAAGAGGGAAATTATGTAGTTAAAATAAAAAGTGGATTAAATTATAATTTCTCTTAAAAAATCAACTATTTATAAGGGAATAAAATATTTATACAGGACTAATATATAAAATAAATTGAAAAATAAGTTATTTTCTACTTTTACAGAAAAAGAAAAATTAGAAGAAACTCTAAATACTATAACTTATGAGTATACTATACTATACAATAAAATTTTTGTTTTAGAATCTCCAGAATCACAAGAATATCTTTGCACTTATAACATAGAAGTACCAGAAGGCTCTACTAAAATATTACCTAACACTATATTAGTACACAGAAAAAAAGAAACTAATACCCTCTACACTATAAACAGCTTAAATCTCCTTATTAAATCTCTAAACAATGGAGTATTAGATCATTCATTCAAAATCACTTGGGAAAACTACAGAAATACTACCCTACTAACTCAAGGTAATGAACTAAAAAAGCTAAATACAAAAATTTATAAAATAATTTTAATTTAGATTTGGTAAATTAAAATATTGTTTCTATCTTTATATTAAATAACAAATTTTTAAAAACAAAAAGTTATAATTATGATTACAGCAGACTCTATTAAGAGCAAGTTGTCCATCTTTAAGGATGCGAGCAACAACAAGAACAGTGAACGGTATGAAGACCTTAAAAAAGTAAAGGAAAAAATACTATGGTCACCAAAACCTGGCAAACACGTTGTTAGGGCAGTACCTAATGAAAAGGATTCGGAGAACCCTTTCATTGAATTATTTATTCATTTTAATATAGCCAACAGGACTATATTATCTCCTAAAAACTTTGGGGAACCTGACCCTATTATTGAATTTTCAGAAATGATGATTGAAGAGGCTAGTAAAGAGCCAACAGGTACTCTTACTTACAATGTTGATAAGTACAAAGCAGCCAAAAAATTAGAACCTGCTATTAGGTATTACATACCTGTAGTTGTTAGAGGGGAAGAGGATATGGGTGTTAGGTACTGGGGATTTGGTAAAAAGAACCTAGAATCTTTAATTAAAATTTTAGAGGATGAAGATTACGGTAATTTTACTAGCATTGAAAGTGGATTTGATTTGACTGTTGATGTGGTTTCAGCAGCAGAAGCAAAAAAAGAGTATCCTGAAATCACTGTTAGGCCAAAACGTACAAGTAGTAAACTATCAGAGGACAAAAAGATGATTTCTTTGTGGACTAAGAACCAACCTGATATCTACAGTGCATTCCTAATTTACACTTATGATGAGATTGAATCTCTATTTCAAAAGTGGATAAGGGATCCTAAAAACACTTTATTCAACGCTACTACTGTTATTTCCGTTAAAACTACTAAGTATAACGAGAATTCAAAACCTAAAAAGGAAACTGTTCCAGAATCTGAAAATGAAGAAGTTGAAACAATAAGTGCCCCTAGTGAGGTTACTCTTAAGAAATTAAAAGAGTTATTTGAAGAGGAAGATTAAATAGATGTCAAAAAATAAAAGCTTAACTAAAGCAATAGAGGGTGCTGTACAAGATAGTTTTGATTTGGATAAATTCATGGAATCAAAAAATCTTACAAGCACCCCTATTAAGATGAAGGATGAAAAGTGGATTCCTTTGTCTGAAGCATTCCGAGAATGTACTTCTATTCCTGGCATACCAATGGGTCACATTACTCTTTTGAGAGGTCATAGTGACACAGGAAAAACAACCGCTTTACTAGAAGCAGCCATTGCTGCCCAAAGTATGGGTATATTACCTGTGTTTATTATAACTGAAATGAAATGGAGTTGGGATCATGCTATTATGATGGGATTGAAAGTACAAGAAATAGCCAATGAGGATGGAGAAATAGTGAACTATAAAGGTAATTTTATATATGTAGACAGAGAAAAACTGAATACTATAGAAGATGTTGCTTCTTTTATTGCTGATTTAATAGATGAGCAGAAAAATGGAAGACTACCTTGTGATTTACTTTTTCTTTGGGACTCTGTAGGATCAGTACCTTGTAGACTATCAGTTGAATCTAACAAAAACAACAATGAATGGAATGCAGGTGCTATGTCCCAACAATTTGGTAATTTTATTAATCAAAAGATTGTCTTGTCTAGAAAACAAAGTCAAAAATATACTAATACTTTGGTAGCTGTGAATAAGATATGGGTAAGAAAACCTGAAAATGTAATGGGGCAACCTAAGATGGCTAATAAAGCTGGAAATACTATGTATTCTGATGCTTCATTGGTTATAACTTTTGGTAATGTTTCCACATCAGGTACCCAAAAAATAAAAGCAACTAAAAAAGGAAAAGATGTAGAATTTGCTAAACGTACTAAAATCTCCGTAGATAAAAACCACATCAATGGAGCTACTTCAGTAGGTAAAGTATTAGCTACTTCTCACGGATTTGTTATAGATGATAAAAAGCATTTAGATGAGTACAAAAAACAACACTCAAATGAATGGTTAAGGATTCTTCAAACAGATGACTTTGATATTGTAGAAGAAGAAGAAGATTCTAACGATTACTTCAATTCTTCAGAATCTGATGATTAAATATCTTCTTTAAAAAAGATACAGTTATTTGAAAAAATAGCTGTATCTTTACCTATCTTAAAAATATAAAGTTATGACACGAATAAACGTAGGGGTAGACGTAAAAAGTCTTACCAACAAACACCTATTGGCTGAAGCTAGGGAAATTAAAAGGATACCTAATATGGTGTCTAAAGGAAGATGTAATTTAAAGAATATTCCTGACAAGTTTACTTTGGGTAAAGGACATGTTAGTTTTTTCTATGATAAATTAAAATATCTAAGAAATAGGTATGATGATCTTTATAAAGAATGTAAATTTAGGGGATTTAATGTGCAAGATTATTCAGAATCCTGGAATAATGTTCCAACAGAACTAATGAATGATTATATTCCTACTACAGAAGATATTCAAATAGTGGAAGAGAGAATCGCTGAGAGATTGAGTAACCCTATATCTAAACAAAAACAATTGCATGGATCAATATAAAAGCAGTAGACCAGAAGGTCTGACTAAAAGTAGTCATGTTTTAATAGTAGATGCTCTTAATTTCTTTTTAAGGAGTTTTGCTAAAGTAAATCATGTAACTACTAATGGAGAGCATATAGGAGGATTAGCAGGGTTCTTAAAATCTTTAGGATTCTTAATAAAAAAACTAGGTCCTACTAGAGTAATACTAGTGTTTGATGGAGAAGGGGGATCTACTAATAAAAGATACCTTTACCCAGAATACAAAGCTAATAGGCATTTAGAAAGGGTAACTAATTGGGAAGCATTTGAAGATCAAGAACAGGAGTCTGATGCTATGATAAGTCAAATAGTAAGATTGATTGGATATTTGAGATGTTTACCTGTAGATATTGTAATTTTAAATAAAATAGAGGCTGATGATGTAGTAGGATATCTTGTCACTAAATTTAATAAAAAAGTTACAATAGTTTCTACTGACAGAGATTATCTTCAATTAGTATCTGACAGGGTAAGTGTTTATTCTCCAACAAAGCAATTATTATATTCTCCTAAATTGTTAAAAGAACAATACGGAGTATATCCTCAAAACTTTCTTACTTGTAAAATAGTGACTGGAGATGATGGGGATAATGTACCTAACGTAGCAGGTATTAAAATTAAAACCTTATTGAAATTATTTCCTGAACTAGCAAGTGAAGAAGAAATAAGTTTAGATTATATTTTAGAAAAATCTAAAAAAGAAAAAGGTAAAAAATATGTGGATATTTGTAATTATGAACATCAATTAAGAATAAATAAAAAATTGATGGATCTTAAGAATTTAAACATTCCTCAACAAGACAAAGATTATTTAGATGAAGTAGCATCTTCCCCTAATAACTCTTACAACATGGTATCATTCTTAAAAATGTTTAATAAGGATCAACTAGAAAAAACAATACAAAATCCTAATAATTGGTTAAGTGATACTTTTGTAAAATTAAAATTATATAAACCCGATACTAATAACAACATATGACAGTTTTAGATAGATTAGAATCCTACGGAAAGGGATTTCAAATAAAAATTATAACTTCTTTAATGAATAATAGGGAGTTTCTTCTTACAATTTATGACATAATAGAATCTGATTTTTTTGATAATCCTGCTGATAAATGGATTGTAGATAAAATTATAAACTACTATAAAACTTATAAAATACCTCCTACTTTAGAAGTTCTAAAAATAGAGTTAAAGAAAGTAGAAAATGACGCTCTTTCTGAAGCAATAGCTTTTCAACTTTTAGAAGTTAAGAAAATCTTAAAAGATGAACTTCAAGTAGAAGATAGAGATTTTCTAGAAAAGGAATTTTTAGATTTTTGTAAGTTCCAACACTATAAAAAATTTATTCATAATTCTATTCAATATTTAGAGTTAGGAGACTTGAAAACTATAGAGTCTATGTCTAAAAGTCTAGGAAGAATAGGAGAAGGAAGAGATATAGGCCATGAATATGATAAAGATACAGAGGTAAGATATCAACAAGCAGAAAGAAAAGAAATACCTACTCCTTGGGAAGTTATAAATGATTTATTATTAGGAGGTTTAGGTAAGGGGGAGTTGGGATTAGTATTTGGAGGACCTGGATCAGGTAAAAGTTGGTTTTTAGTGAATATAGCTGCAGCAGCAGCGAGAGAGGGTTTTACTGCTTATTATTATACATTAGAATTACCTGAATATTACGTAGGAAAAAGATTTGATTCCCTATTTACCGGTATAGATGTTAGAGATTTAGCAGATAGGAGAGAAGAGGTAGATGAAGCAGTGAGTAAATTAAAAGGTAAGCTTATAATCAAAGAATATCCTATGAAAAAAGCTTCAATAGCAAGTATACATGCTCACATACAAAGATCTATAACCTTAGGTAATAAGACACCTGATGTAATTGTAATAGATTACTTGGATTTGTTAAGAAACGATAGAAATTACCATGAGAGAAAAGAAGAATTGGATGATATCTACGCAGCAGCTAGAGGCATGGCACAAGAATTAGGTATTCCAATTTGGTCAGCATCTCAATTAAATAGGTCTGCAGCTCAAGATAATAAAACTCAAGCAGATAAAATTGCTGGATCTTATGAAAAAATAGCTATTGCAGATTTTGGATTAGGTATTTCACGTAAAGATGAGGATAAAGCTAATGATGAAGGCAGGATTACAGTTATGAAAAATAGATTTGGACCTGACGGTAAAACTTACGTTGCTAGCATAAATACTAAAAACGGAAATATACAAATTTCTGATTTAGAATGGTCTTTAGACAATGATAGTAGTTACTCAAAACCTAATAAATCTACTAATAATGCAATTACTTCTGAAGATATGAGTTTTTTACAAAAATCATTATTCAAAATGAATATGTGATAGTATTTATTATAACAAAAACAAATTAAAATATGAGTCTCTTAGGTTTATTTCAAAAAAACGGAGATATTTACGCTCCAAAAGCTTCTCAAATAAATAATGGTATAAATACCATTGTATCAGAAAAGAATACTTCAGTTACTAATGATTTAGTTAGTGACTATCTTTCGGATACTAATTATAATCTCAGACCTAAACCTGGACAAATAACCTATCAACAACAATTACAAAATATTGTTAATCAGGGAGGAGAACTCTAAAATAATCTAATAAAATAAATTTATTTATACGTTAACTAAGTAAGAAATTCCTTAGATTGGAATTCTATTTTTAAAAATTAAAAAATAACATGGATATCTCTCAAAAAATTTTAAGTGATGTAACAGTTTACATGAAATATGCTAAGTATCTTCCTGAATTAGAAAGAAGGGAAACTTGGGAAGAATTAGTAACTAGAAATATGGAAATGCACCTAAAAAAGTTTCCTGATTTAGAATATGAAATTAGAGAAGCTTATAAGCTGGTATATGATAGAGAGATATTACCTTCTATGAGGTCTATGCAATTTGCAGGAAGACCTATAGAAATAAATCCCACAAGAATATATAATTGTTCTTACCTGCCCATAGATGATATAAGGGCTTTTAATGAAACTATGTTTCTTTTACTTAGTGGTACTGGAGTTGGTTTTTCAGTACAAAAGCATCATGTAGATAAATTACCTGAAATACGTAAATCTAATTTAAAAAAACATAAAAGATATTTAATAGGAGATAGTATAGAAGGATGGTCTGATGCAATTAAAATGCTAATTAAATCTTACTTTACGGGAGGACCTACTATAAGTTTTGATTTTTCAGATATAAGACAAAAAGGTATGAGATTATTAACCTCTGGAGGGAAGGCACCCGGACCTCAACCCTTAAAAGAATGCTTGTTAAAGATAGATGGAGTTTTAAATTTAAAAGAAGATGGTGAAAAATTATCTCCTATAGAAGTATATGATATTATATGCCATATAGCAGATGCAGTACTGGCAGGAGGCATCCGTAGAGCAGCTCTAATCTGTTTATTTAGTGCTGATGATGATCAGATGATATCTTCTAAATCGGGAGCTTGGTGGGAATTAAATCCTCAAAGAGGAAGATCTAATAATTCTGCAGTTTTATTAAGAAATAGAGTAACAGAAGATTTCTTTTTTGAACTTTGGGATAAAATAAAAGCTAGTGGAGCAGGAGAGCCTGGATTATATTTATCAAATGATAAAGATTGGGGGACAAACCCATGCTGTGAGATTAGTTTAAGACCTTTCCAATTTTGTAATCTATGTGAAGTGAATGTGTCTAATGTAAAATCTCAAGAAGATTTAAATAAAAGAGTAAAATCTGCAGCTTTAATAGGTACTTTACAAGCTAGTTATACTAATTTCCATTATTTAAGACCTATATGGCAAAAAACCACAGAAAAAGATGCTCTAATAGGGGTAGGTATGACCGGTATAGGATCGGGAGTAGCAGGTAAATTAGATTTAAATGAAGCTTCTCAAATAGTAAAAGAAGAGAATGAAAAAATAGCTAGATTAATAGGAATAAATCCTGCCGCTAGAGCTACAACAATAAAACCTTCTGGAACCTCCTCTTTAGTTTTAGGCACTTCTTCCGGAATACACGCTTGGCATAATGATTATTATATAAGAAGGATAAGAGTAAGTAAAAATGAGGCCATATACACTTATTTATCAATATATCATCCAGAATTAGTAGAAGATGAGTATTTTAGACCCCATGATACGGCTGTAATATCTATTCCTCAAAAATCTCCTGAAAATTCTATTTTAAGATATGAATCTCCTATAGAATTACTAGAAAGAGTTAAACACTTTTATAAGAATTGGGTAAAACCTGGACATAAATCAGGTCAAAACACTAATAATATATCAGCAACAGTCTCTATTAAGGAAGAAGAATGGGAGGAAGTAGGAAAATGGATGTGGGAAAATAGAAAATCATATAATGGATTATCAGTATTACCTTACGATTCAGGCACATATAAACAAGCTCCTTTTGAAGATTGTACAAAAAATCAATATGAGTCTATGATGAAGGTTTTAAATGATGTTGATTTATCTAGAATAGTAGAAATGGATGATAATACGGCACACACTGCAGAACTTGCTTGTGCAGGCAATAATTGTGTTATTGTTTAATAATCAACTATTTATTACTATATGAAAAATACTTTACTACAAGAATGTGTAATAGCATCATTAGAAATTGATGGTCAAATGATCATTGCTAAAAATAGAGATCGTAAATATGATCCTAAAGTGGAGATTATACATGAATTGATAGACGGTGTAGAGGTAGTTTATTGGCATGATACTATAACTGACTGGTCAGAAGGTATGAATGAGTACGGTATAGGAATAGTAAATGCTTGCCTTATGGTAAAAGCTGATGAAGCTGAAGGAAAAAAGGATGAAGATGGTAAAGCTAAAGGATTATTTCTATCTAAAGACGGTTTTATAATAAGAGCATCTTTAAAGAGTAAGAAATTATCAGATGCAATAAGGGATGCTATAACCTATCCTGGAAAAAACCCTAAAAACAAAGGTATAAAAGGAGAGACTATAGTAGCAAATGCTAAACAAGCTTTTATTATAGAGCATACTTCTAGAAATCTACCAGTAATTAGAAAGGTTAAAAAAGGAGCAGTAGCTGTAAGGACTAATCATGGTATAGTATACAAAGAAGAGGGGTATACTGAAGGTAAACCTAGAGAATCTTCTATTTCTAGGATGAAAATAGCTAAAAAAGAGCTAAAAAAAGTAACAAAACCTTCTGAAGTGCTACCTACTTTAGCTAAGCAATATACTAAAGATCCTTTTTTAAATCCTTATAGAAGAGATAATCCTTCTGGTATGGTTACTACAGGTCAAATAATGATGAACTTAGGTAAAAAAGAAGTTTATGTTAGATTAGATGATGAAAATTCTGAATTTGAAGGTTATAAAAATAAACTTCCTAAAGGATATGAACCTAAAATAAAAGTATTCTACGGTAAAGAAAATAAGAGATTAATATAAGAAGGGATATGGTGAGATTATGGAGAATAAAAGAGATTTTATTGAAGGCATTCATTATAAATTAGAAGAGGGGAGAGTAATATTTCTCCCCATTTTCCATATTGAAAGGGGATATTGTTGTGGATGTCAGTGTTTAAACTGTCCTTATAACCCAAGACACGTAAAAAATACTAAAAAACTTCAAAGTAAATTTGATATTTCAAAATAAAGTTAGTATCTTTATTTAATATGAAATCTATTAAAGCAATTAAAGAATCTAAAACGGTTCACATTGGTGACATGGCTAGGCTAAGTGACCTTGACGCAGAAGAAAGAGTAAGATTGGGATCCTGGATGTATATTTCTAAGGCTGAGTACAAAAAAGGAACAACAATAGAAACTGCTCAATCTAAAAAAATTGAAGAAGAAAAGAAAGAAAAAACTTTGAGTAAAAAAGCAGAAAAACATTCTAAGCTAAAAGAAAAACAAAGATGAGTTATTCAAGATGGTCAAATAGTAGATGGTACACCTTTTGGAGTTCTACCATTGATTCAGAAATGGAATTTAAATATCCTTCAAAAGATTTAAAGTATAAGCAAACCTTTGAAATATGTGATATCCCCTCCTACTATTTGACTTATGGGGATATAGAAGTTAAAGGAATTAAAAAAATATTAGAAGAAGTAGAAAATTTATATTCTAAAGATCTGCCTTTTAGAGAAAGTATTGAGGCTATCAAACTACTCTTTAAAGAACAAGTAGTTCCTAGAACTCCTCCAACTTGGAGAGAAATGAGGGAATTACAAGATTATATTTTTGAATTTAAAAAGGATGTAGATAATCATTTTAAATTATTTAATTTTATTAAATATGAGTGGTATTATCCTATTAGGAATAAAATATTATTAAAATGGAAAAAGATAAAAAAAAAGAAGACCCGTTTAATTCGTTAAAATATAAATTTGAAAATACTAAAGTAAAAATAGTTAAGTCAATAGCTAAATTATTTGGTATTAAGGTATTCTTGTATAGAGGATACTCTTACGGTCAAATAATTGATGGAGATTCTGATTTAATCCCCTATGTGGATTTTGTAAGTTATATTTTTAAAAGAAACCCTTGGAAAAGTAAATAAATAATATGATAAAAATAGATGTAAGTAAGTATAAATCACTAGACGCGGCTCTAAAAGCTTATAAAGCAAAGCATTTAAAAATAGGAATAGTTAAAGAATTGAGGGAAAGACAAGAGTATGTTAAACCTTCAGTTGCTAGAAGAATGGAGATAGAAAAAGCTAAATATAAACAAGCTATAATAACCAAAAACAACAATAAATGATATGACTTCTCCAGAAGAGTATTATGAAGCAATAAAAGAAGTAGGTGAGGGCAGTTTATATTATCTTGTAAGTAAACCTAATATAAAAGATGAATTTATTTGGGAACCTGTTCACATAAATACTAAAAATAAAGAACAGACTATAAATACTTTAACTAGGGTATCTCAAAAACCTAATTTCATAGCATTCCCAGGAACTGCAGAACATTCAAAAATAGTAAACGATTTATAAATACTATGATTAAATTAATAGATTTGATAAAAGGAACAGCTAGAGATCCCTTTACAGGAGAACTGTATGAAGGTTTAATTAAGACAGTTGAACCTGAAAAAGCTAAAGAACTATTAAAAAAGAATAACCCTGATATCATAGATTATATTTATGTTTCTACTGACGGTTATTTAATAATAAGTTGTGTATTAGAATACCCAGATGAAAAAACCTCTAATTATACTACAGGAAATATAGTAAATCAAAATTTATCTAATTTAATAAAAAATATAAATAATTTAGGTTATTATATATCCAATTACGGAACAAGAGCAACTGTTGAAAATAGATATAATCCTTCTGTATTTAGGGACTTTATAAACAATCACCAACCGGAAGAAGTATATTTAAGAATACAGCCAAAATATGGAGAAGAAGTTACAACTGAAGTACCAGAAATATTGTATCATGTGACAAATTCTAGATATATTTCAAATATAAAGAGGATAGGATTAACTCCCAAAACAAAATCCAAATTAGCTTATCATCCTGAGAGGATATATTTAGCTAGGACTAAAAGTGCAGCTGCTATAATAGCTGATAGAATGGAGGAATTAAATGGAAATTATAAACCTATAATATTAAAAATAGATAGAAATAAATTACCTAAACAAACTATTTTCTTTAATGATACTGATTTTAATAAAAAAGGAGTTTATATTTTAGGAAATATACCCCCATCAGCAATTATTAATTTAAATGAAATCTAAAGGATTTGGAGATACTCTGGCTAATATTTTTAAATTTTTTAAAATAGATATATTAGTTAAAAAAATAATTTCTATATTTGGAGTCAAAGATTGTGGATGTACAAGAAGACAATCTAAATTAAATAAACTGTTTCCATATAAGAAATGAAAAAGTTACAAAAGGTTACTCAAGAAAAGAATTACGTCACAGTTACAGATGAAAAAACCTTATTACAGCTTATAGAACATATAGAAAATAACGTTCTTATAGCTTATGATACTGAAACTACTAGTTTAAACCCTAGAACAGGTACTATAATAGGATTTTCCGTATCTGCAGAAATAGGAAAAGGTTTTTATTTCCCAACTCACATATGGAAAGATGATAGATTAGAAGAAGTTATTATATCAAATAAAGGTTCTAATAAAATAGCTAAAATAGTTTTACAAAAACTACAAGGCAAAAATTTAATAACCCATAATGGATCATTTGACTTAAGATACACTAAAAATTTCTACAAAGTAAACTTACTATCCTCTTTACATGCAGATACAACTTTATTAGTTCACACTGTATTAGAAGAAGGAGCCTTTGGATACGGTAAACCTTTTGGTTTAAAGTCTATTGCTAAGATGATTCAAAAAGAAATAGGCTTAGACGTAGAAGTAGAAGCTAATGAAGAACAGATAGAACTAAAAGAGAGTATAAAAAAGAATGGTGGGTCTGTTACTAAAGGAAATTATGAACTATATAAGGCAGATTTAGAAATACTTTCTAAGTATGCTTGTGCTGATACAGACTTAACATTAAGAATATATCATTATTATTTAGATATATTAAAAAAAGAAGGATTAGAAGATTTCTTTTTTGAAGAAGAGGTTATGCCAGTTTACAAGGAAGTTACTATTCCTATGGAAGATAGAGGTATAAGATTGGATATACCTTTGTTAGAATCAACCAGGGACCGTATTATTAAAGATATGGAAACCAAATCTAAATTAGTTATAGAGGGATTGTTAAAAGAACCTGAAGTAAGAAACTGGATCATGAAACAGGCTATAACTACATTTCCTCCTAAGAATAGAGGTGCTTTTGCACAAAAGTTGCTGGAGATGAATAAGATAGAGCTCCCTAGATCTGAAAAAAATAATAAATTAGTGATAACTAAATCAACTATTTTTACTCTACCTGAAAGTAATATTAAAAATTATCTTACTACAGGAGATTTAAAAGAGTTAACTGAGTTACAATACTATGAAGTAGCCATATCTCTTTGGAAAGAATTTAATAAAGGGGAATTTATAAACATACAATCTAAAGATCAACTAGGTAGAATAGCATCAGAGGCATTAGGTTTGGAACCTTTATCAATAACTGAAAAAGATAAATTTCAGTTTAATGAGGAATTTGTACAATCAATAAAAAATAAATATGATTGGGCAAAAAATTTAAGAATATATAATAAACTATCTAAAATAAAAAGTTCTTATATAGATAGATTTTTAGATGTTCATGAGAATGGTATATTTTACCCTTATTTTAAACAGCATGGTACTTTATCTGGAAGATACGGATCAGACTTACAACAACTACCTAAACCTTTAGAGGAAGGAGAGGATGAAGATATAATAATGTATTATACTAACTTAGTAAGAAGATTTTTTATATGCAGGGAAGGAAGTATTTTCATAGATACGGACTATGCTTCATTAGAGCCTAGAGTATTTGCTTCAGTTGCAGGAGATCAAGGTCTAAAAGATATTTTTAATAATGATTTAGATTTTTATTCTCACATTGCTATAAAAACAGAAAAATTAGAAGGAGTTAGTGCTCACACTAAAGCAGAGAATTTCTTAAAAAAAGTAAATCCTGTTAAAAGACAACAAGCAAAAGCATATTCATTAGGAGTGCCTTACGGTATGACTGGTTACGCTTTAGCTAAAACCTTAGATATACCTACAGAAGAAGGAGATAGGCTTGTAGAAGGTTATTTAGATGGATTTCCTGAATTGAGAAAGTGGATAGATGACTCTAGAGCTTTTGTTAAAGCTAATGGATACATTAAAAATAAAGTTGGAAGAATAAGACATTTACCCTTGGCTAAATACGTGTATGATAAGTGGGGAGATGGTATATTAAATTGGAATTTTAGACAAAGTATGTCTGGAGAACATCCTTCAGAACAAGATAGAGTATTATCCTATTATAGAGACTATAAAAATGCTCTTAATAATTCATTAAACTACCAGATTCAGAGTTATTCTGCTTCTATAGTTAACAGGGCTGCCTTGAAAATAAATAGAAAATTCAGACAAATTAATATAAAAGGACAAGTTATAGCTCAAATACATGACCAGTTGATTTGTGAAGTTGAGGAAGATCATAATAAAGAGGAAGCTTGTAGAATAGTACAGGATTGTATGGAAAATACTATAAAATTAGAAGGAGTACAATTGATAGCAGTACCTGAAATAGCTAGAAATTTTGCAGATGGTCATTAAACGTACATTTTAATTTTAAATGAAATATACTATTTATTATATATGAAAAATCTATATCAGATAATTAAAGAATCTATGGGATTAAATGAAGATTTATTAGTTAAAAATGATCCTGAAACTAAAAAATTAATAGTATATTCTGATAGAACGGATCAAGGAGGTTCTTATAAAGAAACAGCTCCTTTGAAAGCTAAGTTTAATGAATTAGGGTTTACTTACAGAGGAGATTTAAAAGCCTATGCTTGTGATTATAAAAGTGAATCAGAAGCAAAAGATAAATTAAAAAGAATAAACTCTTTTATAAAAGTACATAATAAAAGTAGGGATATAATAGAAGATTTAGAGCAATTAGAAAAATTTATAAAAAATCAAGATATAGACCCTTCTAAAGAGTCTTTAATAGCATCAAAATTAGAGCAATATGTAAAAGATTTAGCTAATGCTACTGATGAGAAGGCTTTAAGTCAAGAAATAAGAAATTATCTTGAATTTTTTAGTAAATTTCATAATTATTCTTGGTCAAATGCATTATTAATACGTATTCAAAAAAGAAATGCTACTAAAGTTGCAGGATATAATAAATGGAAAGAACTTGGAAGAGGAGTTGTAAAAGGGGCTACTCAAATATTAATATGGTATCCTATGTCAAAAAAAATAGAAGACACGGAACCTGGGGAGGATGATGCTCAAGAGGTAGATGACGCTGTTAAAAATAAAAAAATAATTAAGGGATTTAGATTGGGTTCTGTTTATGATATATCAGATACTTATAAATTGCAAGGAGGATCAGATATACCGGAGGTTCCTAAATGGTATTCTGATAGTGATGAAAGTGATATAGCTGAGGAATTGTTAGTTAGAATAAGAAAATTTGCAGAATCTTTAAATATAAAATTAACAAAAAGTGATTCTACTAAAGGGGAAAAAGGATATAGTGCTGGGGGACATATTAACATATCATCAGATGTAACAGGTGTAGCTGAGGTTGGTACTTTAATACATGAAATAGCTCATGAATTGATGCACCATAAAGGAAAATCTCCTTTCTATTCAGACAATCCTGACTTACATACTAGAGAGATTATGGAATTACAAGCAGAATCCGTGTCTTTTGTAGTTCTTAAACATTATGATTTACCTGTAGGTCATCAAGCTACTTATAATGCATTATGGAAAGCTAATTCTGAAAAAATAATGGCTAATCTTCAATACATAACTAAATGTGCTAATTATATAATAAAAGGTATTGATTCAAAGGGTGATAATGAAGAAAAAAAACAAGAATTAAAAGAAATAAATAAATTAAAAAGGATAGCTGGCATCATATAATTCTTATTAAAAATTTGTTTTTTAAATAAAAAATGCTTATATTTATTAATAAACCAAAAAGTACTATTAACAGGCTTATATAGGTTTTATTATTATTAAATAACAAGTAAGTATTAAAAACGCTCACTGAAAAGGAGCAAAAAAACAAAAAACTATGAACTCATTAACAAAAATTCCTTCCGTAGATATGTATGATCTACTATGGAAATCCGCTTTAGAGACTAAATCAGTATTCTCTACTCTCTTAGAAAAATTATCACATCCTTTAGACATTTATGAAAATGATAAGTATCTTCAATTTGAAGTAGCTGCAGTAGGTTTACGCAAAGAAGATATTGAAGTATTATGTGGGGATGGTCAATTAAGAATTAAATACAATAAAAAAGATGAGGAGGATACAAAAACCTCCATATACAGAGGTATAAAAAGATCATCTTTTGATTTTTTGTGGAAAATATCACCTAAATTTGATGTAAATAGAGTAGAAGCTTCTTTAGATAGGGGATTACTAATCATCAAAATTCCAAAAACATTGGAAAACACTCCACATAAGGTACAAATAAATTAAAAAATAACCTGTTAATAGTACCAAGTTACGAAAAATGCAATTAATAAATTTTGAAGATAAGCTATTTCTTGTAAAAAGAATAATAAGAGAAGATTTAACTCCAATAATAGACAGTTGGAAAGAAGTTCTTAATGCTGATACAGTTTTAAGAAAAGAAGGATTGTTATATTTCTTACAACTTATACCAGAAGCAGAAATAGTAGAGTAAATTAAAAAAAAATAAAAATAAGTATATGCAAAAATTAGAACCACTAAACGGTTACATTGTTTTAAAACCGGTAGAAGAATCAGAACAGATGGCAGGTAACATTATTATCCCTGATATGGGGAAAGAAAGGCCTGAAATCGGAGTAGTAGTAGCAATATCACCTATTTACAATTATCATTCTGACACAGAGATACCCTCTAAACTAGAAATAGGGGATAAAGTATTGTTACCTAAATTAGGATCAGTAAGAATTAGCCTGGATAATGAAGAGTATTATCTAGTAAAAGAATCAGACATTTATTCAAAAATTATTTAAAAATTAAATATGAGTTACACAACAACACTACATGGAGTAGATTTAAAAAACAAATTATTGCTAGGTATTAAGCAATTAAATCAATCAGTAAGTTCAACACTAGGCCCAGGGGGAAGAACAGTATTAATCAAGGATCCTTCTGGAGAAGTAAAAATAACAAAAGATGGAGTTTCAGTAGCTAAATCCTTTCATCAATTAGAAGATCAAGTAGAAGACTTAGGAGCTCAACTTGTTAAACAAGTAGCAATTAAATCTGCAAATGAAACAGGAGATGGTACTACTACTTCCACTCTTTTAGCTACTACTATGATTGAGGAAGGATTAAAACTCATTAATCAAGGTTCAAATCCTGTAGAAGTTAAAAAAAGTATAGATGATTGCGTTAAACACGTAGTAGAAGAGCTGAGTAAACTTTCTAAAGATATCTCTACTCAAGATCAAATTAAACAAGTTGCTATTATTTCAGGTAACGGAGACCCTGAAATAGGTGAATTAATTTCTACTGCAATTGAAAAAGTAGGTAGAGAAGGAATTGTCACTATAGAAGAGTCTAAGACAGGAGAAACCTCTTTAGAGGTAGTAGAAGGAATGCAATTTGATAGGGGATATAAATCACCTTACTTTGTTACTGATAATTCTTCTATGCAAGCTGTTTTAGAAAATCCTTACATTCTTATATATGATGGTAGAATAACTGTAGCATCTGAATTGCTTGGAGTATTAAATAAAGTAAACTCTGAAAACAGGTCTTTGCTTATTGTAGCAGAAGATATTGATGGAGAAGCTTTGGCTACCCTTATTGTAAATAAAATGAGAGGTATAGTATCTGTTGTAGCAGTTAAAGCTCCTGATTTTGGAGATAGGAAAACTTTAATACTGGAAGATTTAGCTATTATAACTAACGGTTCTGTTATTTCAAAAAATAAAGGACAAAAATTAGATAAAATATCTTCTGATGCTTGGTCAACTTTATTAGGTCAATCACGTACTGCAGTAGTAAGTAAAGAATTAGCTACTATAGTTGGAGGAAAAGGCACTTCTGAATCAATTGCAGCTAGAGCTGAAGAAATTAAAACTCAAATTGATAAAGCTACTTCTTTCTTTGAAAAAGAAAAATTACAAGAAAGATTAGGTAAATTAGTTGGAGGAGTAGCTATTATTTCAGTAGGAGGAAATTCTGAAATAGAATTAAAAGAGAAAAAAGACAGAGTAGAAGATGCTCTATTTGCAACTAAAGCAGCCTTAGCAGAAGGTGTAGTTCCGGGAGGGGGTATATCTTTAATAACTGCATTTAATAAAGTTGAAAAAGAACATTTTGAAATAGGAAATAAATTAATAGGTTTTAGCATTGTTGCAAAAGCTTGTTTTGCTCCATTTAAAAATATTCTTTACAATTGTGGTATAGAAGACTATTACTCTGTATTGATTAATATTGATAAAGCTTCTGTTCAAGGAGATTCATCAAGCTCTGATTATTATACTTATGATGCAAAGCAACAAAAATATGTAAATGCATTTGATTCTGGTCTGTTAGATCCTACAAAAGTTACTAGAACGGCATTAGAAAATGCAGCCTCAGTAGCTGGTACTATCTTAACCACAGAAAGTGTAATATTTGAGAAAAAAGAAGATAATAAAAAAGAAATCCCATCTATGATGGATCAATACTAAGATAAAATGAAAAAATTAATATTATTAATTAAACTGTTGGGTTGTGCTTTATTGGCACAATCCCAAACAGTTGTACACCACAGTTATACTACTTATTATAACTCTTCTAAAGGAGAACCTGACAGTGTATCCTGGAATTTAACACCTTCTATGGTTAATTGTAAAACAACCGTAAGAAAAAATGTATTTGAACCGGATCCTAATATTAAAGAATGTACTAAGCCTTCTTCTTATGTAAATAGTGGATATGATAAAGGTCATTTATTTTCTTATGAAGATGCTATATGTAATCCTATTGATAGAGTAGAATGTTTTTATATGTCTAATATGCTACCACAACTGCATTCTTTTAATGCTGGTGAATGGAAGAAGTTAGAAGTTCAAGAAAGACAGTGGGCAAAGACTCAAACTCTACATATTATAGCTGGAGGAATAGGATCTATTGGTAAATTAAAAAGTGGTGTAAACATCCCTGCTTATTTCTATAAAGCTATTTATATGAACACTGAATGGAAGGTTTATATTATGCCAAATTCAGATAAATCGCAAGGAGTACCTCTTGATAAATGGTTAGTAACTACTCAACAATTAAATAAATTAACTGGATTAAAATTATAACTTGTATTTTTTGATATAAGTTTGTATCTTTATAATAATAGACTTTACTAGAATATATCTAGTATTTATAAAGACACTAAACTAATTGAAAATGAAAAGATTAGCTATTATAATAATGTTATGTGTTAGCTTTTTAACCGCCTATTCTGAGTCTTTGACTAAAGAAAATTTGTGGAAAGAATTATTAGTAGAACACATAAAATACCCTAAATTGGTATTTGCTCAAGCATTGGTTGAGTCTGGAGATTTAAAAAGTAAATTATGTAAATTTAACAATAATTTATTTGGTATGAGATATCCTGAAAACAGAAAAACTTATGCTTGTGGATCTAGAAGAGGGTATGCTAAGTATCAATCTTGGAAAAAATCTGTAATGGATTATGCTCTATATCAACAAGCAGTAATATGCAGAATAGGCTTAGGAGAAAGAGTTTATAGATATCATATAGGAAAGACTTATTCAAGAACAATAGATTATCTTAAACAATTAGATCACAGATTAAAAGACAATAGAAAAGTAACTACTAAAGAATATTTTTATGATTTAGATAAGGTATATTGTTTTAATCCTGATAGTTTTATATATTTAAATAATAAAAAAGATAATTTAAATAAGTTCATATACCTCAATTAGAAACTGTAGGGTGATGGAATTTGGCAAACATGCCCATTTGTCTCATGGGTGAGGAGCTTCTGATAAACTTAGGATAACGGATTGACCACAAGCTAGCATTGTCCTACGGCTAAAGACCTTTTGGTGGTTCGAGTCCACCCCTTACAGCTTATTTTTATTTTAAATAATATTTGCAAAAATAGTAATTTATTACTATATTGTAATTATACAAATTTTTAAAACTCATAAAATGGAAAACCCAAAAATTAACATTTCATTAGACAAAGCACCCCCAATAACCTGTGTTGAATGTGGAGCATATACATTCAGAGAAGTTTTATTCTTAAGAAAAATATCTAGGTTTGTAACAGGAACGAATCAAGACAGTGTACTACCTATCCCTACCTTTGCTTGCTCTAAATGTCACGCTATTAATCCTGAATTTCAACCTAAAGATATATGAGTAATACTATAAAATCTAGTATAGTGTATCAATTACCAAAAGATGGTATTACTAGAGCAGTTATATCAGACTTATCAGATAGAGCTGAAAGAGGATTAAATAAGTACTCAACTACCTTAGAACAAAACAATACTGATGATTTTTTAAATCACTTGTATGAGGAATTATTAGATGCAGCTCAATACATTAAAAAAGAAATAGTAACTAGGGAAACTATTCAACAAATAATTAAAGATACTCCAAATAATCAAGATTTAGGAGAAAAAATAAGAAAGGTATTTAGTGGAAAATAACAAGCTTGAGGAGTTACCTATAAAGACAGTTTCTTATTCTCAATACTCTATGTATAAACAGTGCCCACATATGTGGAATCTTAATTATGCTAAAGGGTTAAAGGTATCTACCTCCAGCATTTACACTGTGTTCGGTACAGCCATACATGAATCTATCCAAAACTATTTAAAAGTACTTTTTGAAGAAGGATCTAAAGAAGCTGATAACATAAATTTATCAGAATATTTTGAAAATAGATTAATAGAAATTTATAAAGAGGAATCTACTAAAGACGGTCATTTTTCTAGTCCTACTCAGTTATACGAGTTTTATGAAGATGCTGTAGGTATCTTAAAAGCTTTCTCTTCTGAAAGAAGTAATATATTCAATAAAAAAAATAAAAAACTAATAGGAATAGAAGTTCCTATATTAAATCCCATACTGTCAAATCTCCCTAATATAAAAATAAAAGGATTTATAGATTTAGTTATTCAAGATACAGAAGAGGATACCTATACTATATACGATATAAAGACTTCCACTAGGGGATGGAGTAAAGAAAAAGAAGATCAGATAAAAATAAATCAGATTCTACTATACAAAAGATACTTCTCAGAAATATATAATATACCTGAAAATAAAATAGATGTAGAATTTTTTATAGTTAGAAGGAAATTAAGTAAAAACCTAAAATTTAATATTTCTAGGATACAAAGATTTACACCTCCTAACGGTAAAAAAAGAGTACAAGAAGCAGTTACAGATTTTCAATCTTTTGTTACAGAAGTTTTTGATCAAGAAGGAAATTATTTAGATAAAGAATATTTTAAGAATACTAATTCTTGTAAATACTGTCCTTTTAAAGAAAAACCTGATTTATGTGATAAAAAAAACAATTAATATATATGTTTTACTAAAATGATATATATTTATATATATACATAAAATAATAAAAATGCATTACGTAGGAAAAAAGAATGATATTTTAACAACAACTAGATTACAAGATAAATTGCTAGAAGCATTTAAAGTGGTTGCTGAACAGAATCATATCACAATGAGAAATCTCATAGAAAGAAGCATGTATCTATATATAAATGATGAAGAGTACAGAAAGAAAATAAATAATCAATTAACTTCTCACTACACTAAAAAATAAAATCTATAATTAAATGAAAGAAGGTTACATTCCACAAGAAAATAGAAAAAAAATTTTATTATTATCAGATGATATTCGTTTTACTAGCGGTATTTCTACGATGGCTAAAGAGATTGTAATAGGTACTGCACATCGATTTAATTGGGTAAATTTAGGAGCCGCAATTCAACATCCTGAACAAGGTAAAAGATTAGATGTATCAGCAGATACTAATAATTTAAGCGGTATTACAGATTCTTCTGTTACTATTTATCCTAGTTCTGGCTACGGTACTCCTGAAGTAGTTAGACAGTTAATGGAGATTGAAAAACCGAATGCTATTATGTTTTTTACTGATCCTAGATACTGGACCTGGTTATTTCAAATGGAGAATGAAATTAGGAAAAAGATTCCAATGGCATACATAAATATTTGGGATAATTTGCCTGCACCTATCTACAATTCTGCATTTTACGAATCTTGTGATGCCTTATTTGCTATATCAAAACAAACTGCTAATATTAACAGATTAGTATTAGGAGATAAAATAGGAGATAAAGTAGTAAAATATGTACCTCACGGTATAAATGAAGATATCTTTTATCCTATAAATGAAAATCATTTTCAGTATAGTAAGGTAGAGGATATGAAAACCAAGTTATTTGGTAAAGATATCCCTGAATTTGTTGTTATTTACAACTCTAGAAACATAAGAAGAAAGTGTACTTCAGATTTAATAGCCGCTTATGCGTTATTTTGTGATAATATAGGAAAAGAAAATGCTAAAAAATGTGCTTTGGTACTACATACTCAACCTTTAGATGAGAATGGTACAGATTTACCTGCAGTTATTGATCTTCTTTGTGATCCTGAATACCAAAGAGTAGTATTTTCAGATGATAGAAAATCTCCTGAAGATATGAATTTATTGTATAATTGTTCTGATGTAGTAGTTTTGCCTTCTTCTAATGAAGGATGGGGATTATCTCTTACTGAAGGTATGATGACAGGTAAGATGATCATAGCCAATGTTACTGGAGGTATGCAAGATCAAATGAGATTTGAAGATGAGAAGGGAGAGTGGATAGATTTTGATGAAAATTTCTGCAGTAATCATTTTGGTACTTATAAAAAATGTGGGTCTTGGGCAATACCAGTATTCCCTAGCAATTTTAGTTTAGTTGGATCTATACCTACTCCTTACATATGGGATGATAGGCTTGATTTTAGAGACCTTTCATTAGCTATTGAAGAAGTATATCTATTGTCTCCTGAAACTCGCTCACAGAGAGGATTAGAGGGTCACAGATGGGTTAAATCAGACGAGTCTATGATGTCTTCTAGATGGATGTGTAAAAACATTATAAATGGAGTAGAAGAGACTTTCAAAAAATTTAAACCTAGGCCTGATTATGAATTAATCAAAACAGAAAAATTAAGTAGAAAAAAATTAAAACATCCTTTGATGTATTAAAAATTATTGTTATATTGTAATTATATGAATAAACCATTAATAGTTATATCATGCCCCATAGATTGCTATGCAGGATATGCAGCACGTTCTAGAGATTTTGTAAAAGCTTTGTATGAATTAAAAAAGGAAGAGTATGAGATAAAAATCATCCCTCAACGTTGGGGAAGTTGCCCTTATGGGTATGTGGAAGACCATTTTGAAGAGTGGGGATGGTTAAACGATTTACTTCTTTTGAATCCTCAACTTCCTAAACAACCCGATATTTGGATACAAATAACTGTACCAAACGAATTCCAACCTATAGGTAAATATAATATAGGTGTTACTGCAGGAATAGAAACCACTATTTGTGATCCTTCTTGGGTAGAGGGTTGTAACCGTATGAATCTAACTTTAGTATCTTCTAAACATGCTAAAACAGTCTTTGAAAATAGCAAGTTTGAGAAAAAGGATCAAATGGGTAATACAATAGAACATATTTTTCTGAATAAACCTGTGGAAGTGTTGTTTGAAGGAGTTGATTTAAATACTTACTTTTACTTAGAAAATGAGAATTTAGATTCTACTGATTTAGTTTGTGATATAGATGATTTAAATGAGAATTTTATTTTCTTAAACGTAGGTCATTGGATTCAAGGAGATTTAGGAGAAGATAGAAAAAATACCGGTTTATTAATTAAACTATTCTTTGAAGCTTTTAAAGATAGAAAAAAACAACCTGCTTTACTATTAAAAACTTCATCTGCTGGAGCTAGTATAATGGACAGGGATACTATTTTAGAGAAAATAGATAAGATAAGATCAACTGTAAAAAGTAAAAACTTACCTAACGTATATCTTCTTCATGGTGAATTTTCTGATACTGATATGAATAATCTATATAATCATCCTAGTGTAAAAGCTATGGTATCTTTAACTAAGGGAGAAGGATATGGAAGACCTCTAGCAGAGTTTTGTTTATCTAAAAAACCTGTTATAGCTACTGCATGGTCAGGTCACACAGATTTTTTAAGTCCTGATAGCAGTATATTACTTCCTGGACACATTACTCAAGTACACCCATCAGCCCACGTACCTAATATGATTCTTAATGAAGCGGGTTGGTTTAGCCCTGATATGGCAGCTGCTTCTAGAGCCATGATTGATGTATTTGAGAATTACTCTAAATATGAAGTTAAAGGTAAAAAGCAGGGACATAAAATAAAAACAGAATTTAATTATGATAATATGGTACTATTACTAAAATCTTATTTAGATAAGTATGTACCTGCACCAGTGGTATTAAAGTTACCAACATTGAAAAAAATAGAATTACCTCAGCTTAAAAAAGTAGAATAATTATATATGGACAGCAAAACTTATGTAAATTGGTTAAAAGGGTTAGCAATGACTATACATGGTCAACCAACCCAAGAACAATGGGAAATGATTAAAAGTGTACTAAGAAGTGTATATGATAACCCAGGATTAAATAAAGAAGGACAACAGCCTATAAGAGAATTATTAAAAGGGTAATGGATAAAGATAAATTAAATATATGTCCCAAGTGTGGATGTGATGGATGTTACATCTCACCTTTAAATG
>Ga0316219_1000792_pt1 | contig 38913 bp, 31 predicted proteins | sample TBH18003PmetaG_FD_203635 | JGI IMG/M metagenome (GOLD analysis project Ga0316219, IMG submission 203635) | Freshwater microbial communities from Trout Bog Lake, Wisconsin, USA - TBH18003P | ecosystem: Environmental > Aquatic > Freshwater > Lake > Hypolimnion/Profundal zone | place: USA...
AGCACCGGCGCAAACCGCATCTTGCGCCGCAAGTCCGTTGGCCGCGCCCCCCGCCACGGCCCCAGCACCCGCCCCGCGTCGAGTTTCCCCAACGCCATCACGAGGTCCTGACCCAGAAAGCGCGCAAGTGACACGAAAGCGCGATACGCGGCGGCCCTCCCGCTGGCAACGCCTTAACAAACCGTTATCACCACGAAACACACGAAAGACACGAAAACCAAACCGTGGCCCGCGAATGACGCGAATGGGCACGAATTCAATCCGGGCCGGAAGTTTGGCCACAAAAAGGCACAAGCTTCCGGGGCTACGACAGAGTCGCCATCGCGCCTATAGGCGCACGGGAGGTCCAATTCGAAGCTACAGCCACCTTGTGCCTTTTTGTGGCCAACCCTCCGACTTCCGATCCGGATTCGCGCCCATTCGCGTGATTCGCGGGCCCCTCCGGGAACCGGCTTCTGCCTTCGTGTGTTTCGTGTTTTTCGTGGTTAAACGATTGGTGGTGCCGCAGGTCGCAGTTGCCAATCGGCCATAAGCGATAACCAATATGGGTCTCCGCCATGTCCGCCGACCTCACCGAACTCTACCAGCAGGTGATCCTCGATCACAACCGCCGCCCCCGTAACCGCGGCAAACTGCCCACTGCCAACCGCGTGGCGCACGGCGACAACCCGTCCTGCGGCGACCAGTGCAGCGTCTACCTGCAGCTCGACGGCGACCGCATCAAGGACCTCTCCTTCGACGGCTCCGGCTGCGCGATCTCGCAGGCCAGCGCGTCGCTCATGACCACCCAGCTCAAGGGCAAGACCGCGGCCGAGGCCCAGGCACTCTACGACAAATTCCACGAGATCGTCACCACCGGCAAGGAGCCCGAGGAGATCAGCGACATCGCCGCCTTCGCCGGCGTCCACACCTTCCCCGCCCGCATCAAGTGCGCCACCCTCGGCTGGCACGCCGCGCTCAACGCGCTGAAGAGCGACCCGACCACCGTCACGACCGAGAGTCACGCTGACTGATGAGTCGAAGAGTCGAGAGGTCGAGTAGTCGAGAGACCAAAGCCATTCCCATTCCAGCGTAGCCATTCAAATCGACCCAGCCTCCCACCCGTCGCCTCGCGCCCCTGCCCCCTCGTCTCCTCCCATTCTGGCTCCTCGTCTTCTCGACCCCTCGACTTCACATTTCCAGCACCTCGTCTTCTCGACCCTCGACTCCTCGACTTCCCCAAATGCCCTCCTGGAAAGACGTCCGCGCCGATTTTCCGATCCTGCACCAGCAGGTGAACGGGCACCCGCTGGTCTACCTCGACAACGGCGCCACCACGCAGAAGCCGCGCAGCGTCATCGACGCGCTCGTGCGCTACTACGAGCGCGACAACAGCAACGTCCACCGCGGCCTCCACGCGCTGTCCATGCGCGCGACCGACGCCTACGAGGGCGCACGCACGCGCGTCGCCAAGTTCATCAACGCCGCCGACCCGGCCGAGATCATTTTCACGCGCGGCACCACCGAGAGCATCAACGTCGTCGCCCGCAGTTGGGCGCACGCGCACCTCAAGCCCGGTGACGTCGTCCTCACGACCGAGATGGAGCATCACTCCAACCTCGTGCCCTGGCAACAGGCCGCGAAGGCGAGCGGCGCCACGCTCAAGTATGTGCCCATCGTCGGCGCCAACGCCGAGGGCGGGCTCGACCTCGCCGCGCTCGACACGTTGCTCACGCCGCAGGTGAAGCTCTTCGCCTTCACCCACATCTCCAACACGCTCGGCACGATCAATCCCGCGACCGAACTCTGCCGCCGCGCCCGCGCCGTCGGCGCCGTCACCGTCATCGACGCCGCCCAGTCCGTCGGCCACGCCCCGCTCGATGTGCAGGCGATCGGCTGCGACTTCCTCGCCTTCTCCGGCCACAAGATGGCCGGCCCCACCGGCATCGGCGTGCTCTACGGCCGCCGCGCGCTGCTGGACCAGCTCGCCCCCGACGAGACCGGCGGCGGCATGGTCGTAAACGTCACCTACACCGGCGCCACCTGGAAACCCGCTCCCGAGCGCTTCGAGGCCGGCACGCCCAACGTCGCCGACGCCATCGGCCTCGGCGTCGCCTGCGACTACCTCGACTCCCTCGATCGTGCCGCGATCGAGAAGCTCGACGGCGACCTCGCCCGCCTCGCCTACGAGAAACTTTCCACCCTGCCCAACATCCGGGTGCTCGGCCCGACCGGCGCCCGCGGCGGGCTGGTCAGCTTCGCCTTCCCCGACGTGCATGCCCACGACGTGGTGACGTTTGCCGACGAAGACGGCGTCGCGCTGCGCGGCGGCCACCACTGCAACCAGCCCCTCATGCGCAAACTCGGCCTGACCAGCACCACGCGCGCGAGCTTCTACCTCTACAACACCCCCGAGGAAATCGACGTCCTGGTCGCCTCGATGCGCCGGACGCTGAAGTTCTTCCGAGGCTGACCCGGCGTGGCACGGGTCTCCGGCCCGTGAAGGTAGGGCGCGTTATCCCTACCGCGCCGGTGACCGCGGACTGACCCTGTCGGCGGGTTAAGGATAACCCGCCCTACCCTCAAACCGCCCGCACCGCCTGCCGCCAAGGCTTGGCGTGCTCGATTTTCCTCTGCAAAAACCTACCCAAAACACCAGCCAACCCCGCGGAAGGCCCGTGGAAGGGGTCATGTTGTTCCACGTTACTTCTGTGTCGGGCGTAAAGCCCAACCTACGGCGAACCCGGAGGCAGTCTCTCACACCGGCCAAACCTTCTGCCGCCGCCGCGCCTTGCGCGCCATCATCCGGTCGAACCGCCGGCGGTGCAGCAGGCCGTCCAGCACGTCGTAGTGCTGGGGGACCATCAGGTGGGGGTTGAGCTGGCGGGCTTTCTCGAGGCTCGCGGGGATCAGCTCGGGGCGGCTGTTCAGAATCGCTGGGGGGATGTGCGTGTTGAAGAAGTAGCTGGCGAAGAGGTCGCCGCTGAACAGCAGGTCGTGGCGGGCGCTGTAGAAGCCGCAGTGGCCCACCGTGTGGCCGGGCAGGTGCACCACGCGCAGGCCGCCCCAGAACGGGAGTTCGTCGCCATCGGCCAACGCCACGTCGATCGGCGCGGGCTGGCCAATCCGGAACACGGCGCGCGCGACGCGCTCGAGCCGGCCGCACCAGCGGTTCACGCCGGTGTAGGGATACGTGCCGTCGATGTGCGCCTGCTCGGCCGGGTGCGCGTAGATCGGCGCGCCGGTCCACGCCCGGGCCCAGGCGAGGTTCCCGGCGTGGTCGACATGGCCGTGCGTCAGCAGGATCGCCTTCACGTTGGCCGGGCCGAGTCCGCGCTGACGCAGCCGCCAGCGGATCTGCGCCGGCTCGCCTACCAGACCCGTGTCGAGCAGCACCGCGTCGCCCTGCTCATCCACCAGCAAATGGCAGACACCCATCACGCCGCGAATGCTCACCAGCCCGGGCGGAACGTGCTTCATCGGATCCAGATCCACGCCAGCCCCAGCAACCCGCCCGCCACGATCACGGGCACGATCCCGACCTTGAAGCGCTCCAGCGCCACCAGTGCCGCGACGCCCACCACGAGGGCAAAGCCGTCCATCGCCGCATGCACCGGGAACACCACCTGCAGCGCGAACCACACCGCGAGGTTGAGGATCACGCCCACCACCGCGGCCGTCACGGCCGCCAGCGCGGCATTCAGCCGGACATCGCCGCGCAGGCGTTCCACGTAGGGCGCCCCGACGAGGATGAAAAGATACGTCGGCACAAACGTCACCCATGTCGTGATCGCCGCGCTGAGCGAACCCGCCACCAGCGGCGACAGAACCCCCGGTTGCCGCCAGCCCGCGAGAAAACCGACGAACTGCAGCACGAGGATGAGCGGCCCCGGCGTCGTCTCGGCAAACGCCAGCCCGTCCAGCATCTGCCCCGGCGTGATCCAGTGGTAATGCTCGACCGCCTGCTGCCCGACATACGGCAGCACCGCGTAGGCACCGCCGAACGTGACGACCGCCGCCTTGCTGAAGAACCAGCCGAGTTGCGCAAACACCCCGCCGGGCTGCAGCGCCGCCGCCAGCAGCACGGGCGCAAACCAGAGCGCCAGGCCAATGCCCGCCAGCCGCAGCGTGGACGCCATCGGCACGGCCACCGTGGGCGCAACCGGCTGTGGCTCGCTTGCCACGCCAAACGCCTGCGGCGCCCAGCGGCCGCCCATGAATCCGATCGCCAGCGCGCCAAATACGACCAGCGGAAACGCCACGTGCAGAAAGAAGAGCGCCCCGAACGCCGCCGTCGCCAGCACCCATGCGACGGGACTCGTCAGCGCCTTGCGCCCGATGCGCAGCACTGCCGCCACGACGATCGCGAGCACCGTCGCCTTCAGGCCGTGAAACACCGCCGCCACCGCCGCGACTTCGCCGTAGGTCACGTAAATCCAGCTCAATACCCACAACGTCGCCGCCCCGGGCAGCACGAAGAGCACCCCCGCCGCGAGCCCGCCGCGCACGCCGTGCAGCAGCCAGCCGCAATACGTCGCCAGCTGCGTTGCCTCGGGTCCAGGCAGCAGCATGCAAAAATTGAGCGCGTGCAGGAACCGCGACTCCTCGATCCACCGCTTTCGTTCCACCAGTTCGCGGTGCATCACCGCAATCTGCCCCGCCGGCCCGCCAAAGCTGATGCAGCCGAGCTTGAGCCAGAAGCGCAGCGCCTCACGGAAAGTCGGAGCGGGAGCGGGGGTGGACATGTGACGACGCCAGCAGAGCAGGAGCGAACCAAGCCGCAAAGACCGTTTTTTAGCCGGAAGCCAAGAAACCAGGAATCGGAGGTGGTCGTCGGTTTCCATACAGACGACATGCCCGTATGCGGACGGACGTCCATCGTCGGTGTGGAAACCGACGACCACCCGAATATCTTCCTCCTGGGTTCCTGCCTGTCCGCCGTAGCCTTGGCGTAGGCGGGGCTTCCGGCTCACCCATTCCCGTATCGCAGAGGCAATTTAGCAGGCGGGACGCCTGCGCTACTTCCGCTTTAGCTTCAGCAACCGCTCGCCTGCCGCGTGCAGCGTTGCGGGCTTTTTCGCAAAATTTAGCCGCATGTAGCGGTTTTCGCCCGGCGCAAAGAAGCTCGAGCCTGGCACCGGTGCGACGCCGATCTCCTTCGTCATCCAGTGCGCAAACTTCACGTCGTCCGCGTAGCCAAACGGCGAGATGTCCACCATCACGAAGTAGGCGCCTTCAGGTTTCGTGTACCCCAGCCCGGTTTGGTCAAGGTAGCTGAGCAGGATGTCGCGCGACGCCGCATACTTCGCCACCAGGCCGTCGTAGTAGCTCGCCGGGAAATTGAGCGCCGTGACCACCGCGTGCTGCAGCGGCGCGGCCGCGCCCACCGTGAGAAAGTCGTGCACTTTCCGCGCCTGCGCGATGACCGATGGCGCCGCGTGCACGTAGCCGAGCCGCCAGCCGGTGATGGAAAACGTCTTCGACAGCGACGAACACATGAGCGTGCGCGCCGCCATACCCGGCAGCGTCGCAAAATACGTATGCCGGTGCGGCGCGTAGACGATGTGCTCGTACACCTCGTCGGTGAGCACGAAGACATCGAACTCCTCCGCCAGCGCGGCGATCTGGAGCAGTTCCTCGCGGGTAAAGACGCGTCCGCAGGGATTCGACGGATTGCAGAGCACGAAGGCCTTCAAGCCACCCGCAAACGCGCGCCGCAGCTCCGCCGGATCGAATTTATACTCGGGCGGATGCAAAGGGATGTGCACCGGGATCGCGCCCGTGAGGATCGCGTCCGCCGAGTAGTTTTCGTAAAACGGCGTGAAGAGGCCCACTTTGTCGCCCGGGTCGCAGACCGTCATGATCGCGACCATCATCGCCTCGGTGGCGCCGCAGGTGACGACGAGTTCCCGCTCGGCGTCCACCGGGATGCCCATGAAACGCGTGAGTTTCGCCGCGAGGGCGTTGCGCAGCTCGGAAGAGCCCCAGGTGACGGCGTATTGGTGCCGGCCGGCGTCCATCGCGTCCTTGGCCGCCTGCATCAGCTCGACGGGCGGGTCCCAGTCGGGGAACCCCTGGGCAAGGTTGATCGCGCCGTGCTGCGCGGCGACGCGCGACATCTCCCGGATGAGCGACTCGGTGAAAGTCGCGGTGCGTTTCGAGGTGCGCGGCACGGCTCAGGGAATCTTCAACGTCATCCCGGGCTTCAGCGCGGTCTCGTTCGGCATCACGTCCCGGTTCGCCGCGTAGATGTCCCGCCACTTGCCGCGGTTGTTGTAATATTTCTGCGCGATGCTGAACAGCGTGTCGCCGCGGGTGACCGTGTGCGTGCGGCCGGCGGGTGCCGTCGGCTTGGACAAAGTCTTGTTGGCGGTGGGCCGGGTGGGCTTGGCCATCGGCACCGCCTCAATCCTGGGCTCCTCCTCGGCAGACGCGACCGGCACGGGCGCATACGTCACCGGCGATTCATCGGCCGCCGGGGCCGCCGCGGTGTTCGTGGGCTCGGCCGGCGTCACCGGGATCGTGATCATGGGCGCGCCATCGGGATTGTCGCTCGGCACATCGGCGCGGCTGCGGACCGGCGGAGCAGAAACGCCGCCACGCGCCGCCGTGAGCTCGGCCTTGAGCTGGTCGTTCTCCCGCAATAGGCGGTCGATCTGGTCCTGCCGCTCGAGTTGGTCGGCCTGGCTCTCGAGCGGCGTCGCCGGCAGCGTGCGGGCAAACTCCCGCTTGGCCGTATCGATCAGCCCGCGCACGTAGACCGCCTGGCGCGAGTTGGGCTGCAGTTCGAGATACTTGCGAAAATGATAGATCGCCGCGATCGGGTCCTTGACGTGCCGCAGCAGGATGAGCCCGACCTCGAGATGCGACTCCGGCGCCGTCTCATCGCGCCTGGAGATGACTTTGAGATAGGCGTTCAACGCCTCCTGGTTGCGGCCCTGCTTCGACAGCTGCTGGCCCTGCCGGTAGAACGGATCGTCCGTCTCCGAGGACAGCGTGAGCGTGTCGCCGCGATCACAGCCCGCCACCAACCCCAGGAACAGCAGGCCCAGGAGGGCTGGAATGTTCAGGCGGTTTCTCATCTCAGGCGGTGAAAGGGATTGAACGGTAAATGGTTCGCCGTAAATTCCGCACTCTCGCCCGGCGACTCAAACCCTAAATGGCTCTATCCTCGAAAACCGTCCTCGCCCGCGCCCGCGCCTGCATCGCGCTGGAGAGCGCGGCGCTGGCGGCTACCGCCAAGGGGTTGGATGAGGAATTCGTGGCCACCGCCCGCCTGATCGCCGCCACGGTCGGCGCCGGGCGGAAGCTCATTTTTAGCGGCGTCGGTAAGTCCGCCCACATCGCCCAGAAACTCACCGGCACGTTCAACAGCACGGGCGTGGCCTCGTGCTTCCTCGATTCCACGCAGGCGCTGCACGGAGACCTTGGCCTGTGCGCCGACGGCGACCTTGCACTCATCCTGAGCAACAGTGGCCAGACCGAGGAGGTCCTCCGCCTGCTGCCCCTGCTCAAGCGCCAGGGCGTGCGGATCATCGCGTTCACCAGCAACGCGGAGTCCGACCTCGCGAAGAACGCCGACGGGCGGCTGCTCTACCGCGTGCCCCGCGAGGCCTGCCCGCTTTCGCTCGCGCCCACCGCCAGTACGACGGCGGCGCTCGCGCTCGGTGACGCCCTCGCGATGGTGCTGCTGGAGGAACGCGGCCTGACCCGCGACGATTTCGCGAAATTCCACCCGGCGGGCAACATCGGGGCCCTGCTGCTCAAGGTGAAGGACATCATGCGCACGGCGGACCGGCTGCCGGTCGCGCCCGACACGGTCAGCACGCAGGACGCCATCCTCGCCATGACCCGCGCCAAGTCCGGCAGCATCGCCCTCGTGCAAGCCAAGACCGGCAAGCTCACGGGCATCCTGACCGACGGCGATTTCCGCCGCAGCGCGCTGACCGGCCCGGATTTCCTGAGCCGCCCGGTGGCCACTTTCATGACGCGCACGCCCAAGACCGTCCGCGAGGACGCGCTGGGCGTGGACGCGCTCCGCCTCTTCGAACTGCACAAGATCGACGACTTGATCGTCGTCAACGCCCGCGGCCAGCCCGTTGGGCTGATTGACGGCCAGGATCTCCCCAAACTGAAAATCGTGTGAAGTCCCCCATCCGTATTGGCATCGTCGGGATGGGTGGGTTCGCCGGCTGGCACCACAACACCGTCGCGAAGCTCGAGGAGCGCGGCGAGGCGCGGCTGATCTGCACGTGCGACCCGGCCGCGGCCTCCTTCGTGGCGCAGCAGGAGGCGTGGAAGTTTTCCGCCCGCGGCGTGAGCGTTTTTCCCGACTACCGCACGATGCTCGACGCGTGCCACCAGCAGCTTGACCTGCTCGTGGTGCCCACGCCGATCCAGCTCCACGCCGAAATGCACCGCGCCGGCGTCGAACTCGGGCTGCCCGTCTACCTCGAGAAACCGCCGACGCTCGATTACCTCGAGCTGGAGGAGATGATCGTCCGCGACCGCTCCGCGCGCAAATCGTCGCTCGTTGGGTTCAATTTCATCATCGAGAAGCCCCGCCTCGCCCTGAAGCAGCGCATCCTGTCCGGTGAGTTCGGGGCCGTGCGTGGCGCCACGCTGGTGGCGCTCTGGCCGCGCCCGGCGGACTATTTCCGCCGCAACAGCTGGGCCGGCCGGCTGATGATGGGCGACCGCGTGGTGCTGGATTCCTGCTTCGGCAACGCCAACGCCCATTTCGTGCACAACCTGCTGTTCTGGGTCGGCGGCCCCGAGCTCTACAGCTGGGCCCCGCCCGCGGCGGTGCGCGCGGAGCTCTACCGCGCCCACGCCATCGAGGGCGCCGACACCTTTTTCGTCGAGGCCGACACGACCTCGGGCGTGAACCTGCGCTTCGCGCTGTCCCACGCGTGCACCGGCGGCAGCTCGCACGCCGAGACGGTCACCTGCGACAAGGCCACGCTGCGCTACATCGTCGGCCAGTTCGCCGAAGTGCGCTGGACCGACGGTCGCGTGGAGCGCATCACGCTCGACGAGTTTGACGGGCTGGCCGAAAACCATCTCGATTACTACCGCTACCTCCGCGGCGAGAGCGCCCGGCCGGCTACGCTGCTGACCGACACCCGGCCGTTCGTCGCGCTGAACGACCTCGCCTACGTCTCCAGCGGGAAGATCGCGTCGTTCCCGCCCGCGCTCGTCACCGCCGTGTGCGATGCGAAGGAGCAGAAGGATTACGTCAACGTCGCCGGCATGCAGGCGGCCCAGGAGAATTTCCTGCTCCGCGGCATCTGGCCCAGCACCAGCGGCTGGACGCGCGAACCCGGCGCCATCGCCACGCCCGCGGACCTGCCGCGCTTTCGCGACACGGTGCGGGCAATGGCGGGCCGCTAGCCGGCGGCCGCTTTACTTGCGGCCAAAACCGCGCAATTTCTCCGGCCATGCCCGTCCCGCCCTTCGTCTACCAGGAGCCGTTTCCGCTCGCGGCCGATGACACCGAATACCACCTGCTCTCGAAGGAGGGCATCAGCAACGCGACGTTCGAAGGCCGCGAAATCCTGAAGGTCGAGCCCGGCGCGCTGGCCTACGTCGCCCAGCAGGCGCTGCACGACTGCCAATTCTTCCTCCGGACCAAGCACCTCCAGCAGGTCGCGGCCATTCTCGACGACCCCGAGGCCTCGGCCAACGACCGCTACGTCGCGCTCACGCTGCTGAAGAACGCCGAGATTTCCGCCGAGGGCATCCTGCCCTTCTGCCAGGACACCGGCACCGCGATCGTGATCGGCAAGAAGGGCGGCCAGGTCTGGACCGGCGGCAACGACGCCGAGGCGCTGTCGCGCGGTATCTACGAGTGCTACACAAAGGAGAACCTTCGTTATTCGCAGACCGCGCCGCTCGACATGTGGCGGGAGACCAACACCGGCACCAACTTGCCGGCGCAGATCGATCTCTATGCGACAGAAGGCGCCAAATATGAGCTGCTCTTCGTCGCCAAGGGCGGCGGTTCGGCGAACAAGACGTTTCTCTTCCAGGAAACCAAGGCGCTGCTAAATCCGAAGAACCTCGAGAAATTTGTCACCGAAAAGCTCGGCCACCTCGGCACCGCCGCCTGCCCGCCTTATCATCTGGTGTTCGTCATCGGCGGCACCAGCGCGGAGACCTGCCTGAAGACGGTCAAGATCGCGTCCACGAAGTATCTCGACGGCCTGCCCACGACCGGCAACGAGCACGGCCGCGCGTTTCGCGACCTCGAGCTGGAAAAGAAGATCCTCGGCATCGCCCAGCAAAGCGGCATCGGCGCGCAGTTCGGCGGGAAATATTTCGCGCTCGACGTCCGCGTCGTCCGCCTGCCCCGCCACGGCGCAAGCTGTCCGGTGGGACTCGGCGTGTCGTGCTCCGCCGACCGCAACATCAAGGCCAAGATCACCCGCGACGGCATTTACCTCGAGAAACTCGAGACGAACCCCGGCCGGTTCATCCCTACGGGCCAGCGCACGCTCCCGGAAACGAACATCGTCCGGCTCGACCTGAACCGCCCGATGGCCGAGATCCGCGCCGAGCTGTCCAAATATCCGGTGACCACCCGCGTCTCGCTCACCGGCCCGATGATCGTCGCCCGCGACATCGCGCACGCCAAACTCCAGGAACGCGTCGAGGCTGGCCTGGGGCTGCCGCAGTATTTCAAGGACCACCCCGTTTACTACGCCGGGCCCGCGAAGACGCCCACGGGTTATGCCTCCGGGTCGTTCGGCCCGACGACGGCCGGGCGCATGGACAGTTACGTGGACGGCTTTCAGTCGCTCGGCGGCTCGCTAGTCATGCTCGCGAAGGGCAACCGCAGCGCCAAGGTCACGTCCGCCTGCAAACAGCACGGCGGTTTTTACCTCGGCAGCATCGGCGGTCCTGCGGCCATCCTCGCCAAGGAAAACATCCGGAAGGTCGAGGTTTTGGAGTATCCCGAGCTCGGCATGGAAGCCGTGTGGAAGATCGAAGTGCAGGACTTCCCGGCGTTCATCCTCGTCGATGACAAGGGCAATGACTTCTTTGTGAACGGCTGCGGCGCCTGCCTGCCGGCGAAGCATTGAATCCGCAGGTCGCGCCCGAAGATCGTGACTGTCACTTTATTTCGTCCAGTAGGACCCACTGAGCTCGCACTGATCGAAGCATCTGGCTGGCGGGCTTTCCCGCCGCGGTTGCCTGATCAACCGATTTTCTACCCCGTGACGAATGAAGATTACGCGATTCAGATCGCCCGCGATTGGAACGTGAAGGCTAGTGGCGCTGGCTTTGTGACCCGGTTCGATGTCGACGGGGACTATGTTAACCGCTTTCCGAGGAAAATTGTCGGTTCGCGCACCCATGAGGAGATTTGGGTGCCCGCGGAAGATCTGGCTGAGTTTAACTCGAAGATCGTCGGTCAAATCGAGGTCACGCATGTCTTCCCTAAAAAGGGTTAGGCAGTTTCCTCGGCCGACGGGGAGTGCGGCCAAATAAGACGATCTGGCGCCCCTACTCGCCCAGCGCGCTCTCGCCACCCTTGGTCATTTCCGTTGGATCGAGTGCGCGGTCGAGCGTGGCGGCGTCCATGAGTTTCTTCGCGAGCACGATTTCGCGCAACGTCTTGCCGGTGGCGAGGGCCTCCTTCGCCACCGCCGCCGCCTGATCATAGCCAATGTGGGGATTGAGCGCCGTCACGAGCATCAGCGAACGGTTCACCAGCTCGCGGCAGCGGGCCTCGTCGGCCTCAAGGCCTGCGACACAGCGTTCGGCAAAAACTTTGGCGCCGTTGGCCAGACAATGCACCGCCTCGTGCAGGCAGTGGGCCATGAGCGGCAGCGTGACGTTGAGTTCAAAATGCCCGTCGCGGCCGCACTGAACAACCGTCTGGGAGAGTCCCTGCGAGTAGAGGCACACCTGGATGAGCATCTCGCTCATCACGGGATTCACCTTGCCGGGCATGATCGAGGAACCGGGCTGGGTGGCCGGCAAACGCAGTTCAGCCAGACCCGCCCGCGGACCCGATCCGAGCAGCCGGATGTCCCCGGCGATCTTCGTGAGGCTGGCGGCGATCGTCGCCAGCTGGCCGGCCACTTCCACGCAGTCGTCGCGGGCACCCTGCGCCTCGAAGTGATTCGCCGCCTCGCGGAAAGTCAGGCCGGTTTCCTTGCCCAGGATACGGCAAACCCGCCCGGCGAATTCCGGGTGGGTATTGAGGCCGGTGCCCACCGCCGTGCCGCCCACGGCGAGTTCGGCGAGCGCGTCGACGGCGTGGCGCGCGCGGGCCACAGACTTGCGGGCCTGCGCGGCGTAGCCGGAAAATTCCTGCCCGAGGGTGAGCGGCGTCGCATCCATCAGATGCGTGCGGCCGATCTTCACGATGGAGGCAAACTCGGCGGACTTTTTTTCCAGCGCGGAAGCGAGCGTCTCGAGCGCCGGCACGAGCTCCTGGTGCAGGGCCAGCGCGACGCTCAGATGCAGCACCGTCGGGATGATGTCGTTGGAGGACTGGCCGCGGTTGACGTCGTCGTTGGGATGCACCGGCCGCTTCGAGCCGATCGGCTGACCCGCGAGCTGGCTGCAGCGGTTGGCGATCACTTCGTTGGCATTCGTGTTGGTCGAAGTGCCGGAACCGGTCTGGAAAACGTCGACGGGAAACTGCGCGCCGTGCTGGCCGTCGGCGATTTCACGCGCCGCCTGCTCGATGAGCCGGGCCTTGTCGGCGGAAAGCCCGCCCAGCTCGGCGTTGGCGCGGGCGCAGGCGAGTTTCACGAGTCCCAGCGTGCGAATGAAGCGCGCCGGCAGCGGGCGGCCGCTGATGGGGAAATTGAGCACGGCGCGCTGCGTGGAAGCGCCGTAGAGTGCGTCGTCCGGGACGGGCAGCTCGCCCATCGAATCACGTTCGATTCTCATCCCGGGAGGCTACGCGGGGATTGGGGAAAGACAAAAACGAAAAGGCCCGCCAGGCAGGCGGGCCGAAGATCAAGCCAGGTTGGGTCGGGCTTAGAATTTGACCGTCACCCGATTGCCACCCACGTCGAGGCGGCTGATGACATCGGATTCCGAAAGGCGGCGCTCCGTGAGATGGCGGGCGGTATGGTCGTTCGTGCGGAGAGCGGAATCCCCCGAGTTGCTCGGGGCGACCCACGCCATGCCGGCGAGCAGCCGTTGGCTGCGGGACTCACTGGACAGATTGATTTGAGCCAGTGGTTCGCTCTGCGGGGCGTTTCTGACGCCGCTGCCCGGAGTGCGGCCCAGCATCTGGTCCAGCTCAGGGTCGGTGGGTTGGACGGAGGCGAGATTGTCGGCGGCGTAGCGGGCGGACGAAAGCTCGGCATTGACCATAGCCACGTGGGAAACGGAGCCCAGCGCAGTCGTCGTGGCGGGGGCGGGCTCATGGCGGGCGACCGACGCGGCCGGAGCCGAGGCTGGTTCAGCCGCAACGGTGGAAGCGACGGCGCCCGAGACACTCGGGGTGGCGGTCACTTCAGCCGCATTGCTACGTTCCGAAGCGGGGGCGGACACCGGCACACTGGCCGTTTCCGACGACGTCGGTTCGAACACGGGGTTGGAGGCAACGGGGCCGTATTCGCGGACCGTGAGCAAGGTGATGGCCAGGATCGCCGTCACGCCGACGGGCAGCTGGTAGCGGGACACGCGGGATCCAATCCGGATCAACGGCGCCCACCACGGGCGCGGCTCCACGATGGCGGCGAGCTGCTTCGTGCGCAGGCCGCGCTCGAATTCGGACCAAAATTCAGCCGGCGGCTGTTCGGCGCGCTTAACCCGCAGCAAATCTTCCAAGGTGACCGTGGTCTTTCGGGGGGCTTCGTTCATCGGCGGATATAGGGCTGCAGTTCGGACTGGAGCAGCTGCTTCGCGTAATGCAGGCGCGAGCGCACCGTCCCGACAGAGCAATTCATGATTTCGGCAATTTCCTGATGACCAAGGCCATCGATTTCAAATAGGGTGATCACGGTCCGATGCCTGATAGACAATTTTTGCATCGCCTCGTTCAATTTTTCCTGAAGTTCCCGGGCGAACGTCTCCTGGTCGGCACTGTTGTCATCCGTCAGAGCAGCAATGACTTCCGCCGACACCTTGTCGTCCGTATTGATCTTTTCGAAGCTGAAGAACGTCCGGAGGCGATTTTTTCGCAGGTGGGTGAGCGTGGAATTGACGGCGATCCGGTAGAGCCAGGTAAAAAAGGACGATTGCCCCTGAAAGCGATTGATGGACTGGAATGACTTGATGAAGGCGTCCTGGGTCAGATCGGCGGCGTCTTCCCGGTTGGAAGTGAGGTTGTAAACGACCCCGTAAACCCGGGAGCGATACTTGAGGACCAGCTGGTCAAACGCGGCCACATCACCCTCCTGGACCCGGCGGACGATCTCCATGTCGGTATCCGCCTCGAGCTGGCGCTCGGGGGACGCCACCAGGGTCTTGCCGAGGGTCTTCGCCGCATCCATGTCGTCGCAGAGGTAAGCGGTGATTGTCTGAAGGGGCAAACGGAATCGTGATCCCGGGCCTCAGGTGGCGCCCGGGCGGAGGGCCGCCACTTGGGCCCGCAGCACCTCGCACAGGCCCAGCAGGAGGCCCGTGGGGGCCTCATCGGGCCATTCCTGCAAGGCCGCGGTCGCCGCATCCACCTCGGCCTTCACGGCTTGGGCAACTTCGCCAAATATCCCGTGTTCGCCCATCTGTTGCAGGCGCAAGGCCGGCTGCACCGGCCGCTGGCCGAGAATTTCGCCCGTCAAATCCGCCCGCTCGCCCGCCGGAAGCCGCTCCATCAGGCACAGCAGCGGCAGCGTAAGTTTCCCGCTGGCCAGGTCCGTGCCCAGGGTCTTGCCGATGCGCTTTTCCTCGCCAAAGAAATCCGCCAGGTCGTCGTAAATCTGGTAGGCAATGCCGAGGTGGCGGCCGAAACAGCTCACCGCCTCGACGTAGCCCGGCGCAAAGCCCGCCAGCCGCGCACCGAGGCGGCATGAGACGCGGAACAGCTCGGCGGTCTTCAAATCGATGATGCGCTGGTAGTCCGCGCGGGTGACGTTCGTGGATCCGCGGCGCAAAGTCTGCACGATCTCGCCGGCGCACACGCGGCGCGTGGACTCGGACACCGCCGAACAGATCTCCGTCGTGGGAAATTGCGTGGCCAGATTGAGGGCGTGGGCGAACAGCGCGTCACCGAGCAGCACGGCAGCGGTCGAGCCGTATTCCCGGGCGGCGGTGCGGCGGTTCCGCCGGACTTCCGCGCCGTCCATGATGTCGTCATGCACGAGCGTCGCCAGATGCACGAGCTCCACGACGGCCGCGACGCGGACGAGGTCGGGCGAAAACGACTGCGGCCCACGCCACCCACTGAGAAACACGAGCGCGGGACGGATGCGCTTGCCCGAGGTGTCGATGCAGTAGTCCGCCATCGTGCGGATTTCCGGCTCAAACGCCGCGAGCTGCCCGTGCAGGAAACGGTCGAGCTCGGCCATGTGCGGGGCCAGCAGGGAGAACACGCGGGAAAAGGCATGTCCCGCGGGAAGCGTGGGTGCGGCCGGGCTGGGGGCGCTCATGGGTCGGGGCAGCCTACGACCGTTTCCGAGGCGTGCAAGCCCCGCCGCCCGCCCCCGCGGAGGGCCCGGCTCCCTCCCCGCCTGAAGTCCTCCCTCAAAAACGAAGCCGCCGATCTGGATCAGATCGGCGGCCCGTTGAGAACTGGCCGGCCACGAAACGTGGCCGGAATGCCTGGATTGGTTACTTCTTCTTCTCGTCGACCGTGGCGTCCTTCTTGAGCTGGCTCATGATCGCGGCGTCCTGCTGTTCCTGGCGCACGATGCCCACGCGCTCGAAGGCGTCCTTTTCCTCGTCGGACTTGGCGAAGCGCTTGCCCTCGATGTCGCGGGTGGTGAGCTGCAGGTCGTTGAGCTGGTCCTTCGAGACCACGTTGTCATACTTCATCTTGCTCGGCTCGAGCACGGTGGCCGTGATAAAGATGACGAGGTTCGTGACCGCGGAGACGTCGTTGGTCGTCCGGAACAGCGCGCCGAGGATCGGGATGTCGCCCAGCAGCGGGACCGAGCTCTTTTCCTTGTGCGACGACGTGTCGACGAGGCCGCCGATGGCGGCGGTCTGGCCGTCGCGGAGGATGATGTTCAGCTCACCCACGCGGCGATCGATGTCGTAGAAGGTGTTGCCGGAAATCGTGCGCGCCTGGAAGACGCTGCTCTTTTCCGGGCGAACCTTCAGCGCGATCAGCTTGTTGCCCGTGATCTGCGGCGTGACCTCGATGCTGATACCGACGAACTTGATGTCGCCGGCGGTCGCCGTGGTGACCGGTGTGCTGCCGGAGGTGGTGGTCGTGATCGTCACCAGCTGCAAGTCGCGGCCGATCTTGATGTCGGACTTGCTGCCGTTGATGGCCACGATGGTCGGATTCGTCACCAGCTTAACGTTGGTGGCGGCGTTGAGCATGTTGATCAGCACGCTGAATTCGTTCTGGTTGAACACCGCTGTGGGCGAACCGCCCAGCAGCTGGCCGGAGTTGACCGTGAAGGGCGCGGTGATGCTGCTGCCCTGGCCGACGCCGATGCCGGTGCCGACCTGCACGCCGGTCTTGTTATTCGCGTAATTCAACGCGACCTCGCGGTTCTTGGTGTCGTCCTTGGAGATTTCGACGAACTTCGTCTCGATGACGACCTGCTTGGGCTCGGAGTCGAGGCGCTTGATCATGTCGCCGATGCGGGCGATGACCGTGGACTGGTCCGTGACGATCAGGTCGTTGGCGAGGTCGTTGACGACGATCGAGCCGGCGGGCTGGGGCTGGATCTGCTTGGCCGCGTCGCCCTCGCGCTTCGGGGTCAGCATCGGGTCAACCAGCGGCTTGATCTTGCCCGCCGCGACATTCTCAAAGGAGAAAGTGCGGGTGCTGAAGGGCTCGCCCTGCAGCTCGGCGATGCCGACGATCTTCACGATGTTGTCTTTCTCGACGAAGGTGTAGCCGACCTGCTTCAGGACGACCTCGAAAATCTGGCGCCAGGTCACGTCGCGCAGCTTGACCGACGTCTTGCCCTGGAGGGTGTCCGGCATGACGAGGTTGAGCTCGAACAGGTCGGCGACGTTGCGGAGCACGTTGCGAATGTCTTCGTCCGGAAAGTCCACGGAGAGCGTGTCCTTGCCGGAAGCGGAATTGGTTTTGGCCGCGATGACGGCGTGCGCGGGTTCCGAGTCCTTGATCGTCACCTGGTCACCCGCGGCCGGCGCGGGGGCCGGGGCAGCCACGGGGGCGGGAGCCGGCGGAGGCGGCGTCGAGGTGTCAGCAGGCGCCGGGGCCGGAACGGTGGCGGGAGCAGTCGTGTTCTCATGGGTTTTTTCCAGGTTTGATGGGTCGGGTAATTTCCTCGTGGTTGAGGCGGAGGGTAAAGTTGGTGCGGTCGAATGAAACGAGCTCCAGGTTGTAATCCTGGCCCTCGAAGCTGACGGTGATGTGATCACCGGGACGGAGGTTCTTCTTGCCGAAGTTGAGCAGTTGGTTGGAACCCAGGCCGAAGGTGCCCCCCGGCTGGATCTTTTGCACGAGGGCGGTCAGGAGTTCGCGATCGCCAAAGGCTTTCGCCGGCGCGCCGGGCGCGGCCTCGACCACCGGGCGGGACTCGACGCCAAAGCCGGGAGGATTGAAGGGCTTTGGCAGATTTGTGTCGGCCAGCAATTCAGGCGCGTCGACCTTCGCCAGCTTCACCGCGAGATCGACGGACTTCTTGCGGGCGTCCGCCGGGGCCAGATCGGACTCCGGCGGCGGACGCTTGGGCGGCGCGCCGTTCGCGCTGATCGCCAGGCCGAGGGCCAGCGTCAGGAGGATGAGGAAAGTGGGGCGCGGCGATTTCATGGCTGGCCGAGCAGATCAAGCCCGAACGTGATCGTGAGGTCGTTGCCCCGGTCCCGATCGGTGGATCCCGTGAGGCCGACGGTGGCGGACTGGACGCGGCAGAAGCGCTGGCCGCTTTCGAGGCGGCGCAGGAAATCGAGCAGGTGGATGTAGTCGCCCCGGACCGAAACGGAATACCCGACGGGAATGTAATAGCCCTTCCCCTTGGCGCCGGGCTTGCCGTTCAGCACGTTCTGCCGCAGGTCGATGAGTTTCGTCCCCGTGTCCGCCTCGAGCTTGTAGAAAAATTGGAGGTTCTTCGCGATTTCGTCGGGGTGAATGAGCCGGGATTCGATTTGCTGCCGGGCGGCGGTAATCGCGGCATATTGGTCCGCGAGTTGCACGCCGTTCTTGAGATTGGCATCGATGCGCTCACCCAGCGTGGCCTTTTGGTCCAGGAGGGCCTCACCTTCCGGTACGCGATCGCTGCGGAAGTAGATGCCCGCGGCGAGCGTCAGCGCAAGTGCGCCGCAGGCGACGCTGATCGGGTTGGCCTTGAGGAAGGAAGTGATGTCTTCGCCAGTCATTATTTCTTCCCTCCCTTGAAAGCGGGCTTGAAACGCAGGAACAACTGCAGCGACAGCCGGTGGTTCTGCGGATTCCGGCTCACGCCGGCGCCGGCAAAGGCATAGTCCTCAAAAAATTCCGCGAGGACCTTGTCGGCCCGCAACTGGTCGAGATAGGCAGACGCATAGCCGCTGGCCTCATCCGGCGTCCCGCGCACCGTGCCCCGGAGCGTGAGGCCCAGCACGTTTTGCTCGTAGGAATCCAGCTCGATGTCCTTGGGCAGCGTCTGGCCCAGGCGGAGAATGAGCGCGGAAACCGCCGGCCGTGACTTCAGGAAGGCGTCCACTTCGGCGACGCGCGCCGCCTCGTCCTGGAATTTCTTGTAGAGCGCAATAAACCGGTCGCTCTCGCGCTTGTCGCGGTCGATCTGGCGGTCCCAGTCCGCGACCTGGCGGTCCAGATTGTGGATCTTGTATTCCTGGAATGCGAACCACAGCAGCAGGGCCAGCGCGATGAAGATGGAAGCGCCGTTGATGAAGAACGTCGTGCGCACGACCTTGGTATCCGGCAACCGCGCAAAATTGCGCAGGTTGGGATGCCACGGCGGCATGACCGAGGCGGCGGCCTCAGGCTTTCTTTTCAGCAACGACGGCATTGGCGGCGGGTTGGGCGGGAGGTTGGTTGGCCATCAGGCTGAGCAGCCCCAGCCAGCGGAGGTCCACCCCTTCCGGGGCGACGCCCTCGGGAATGGTGACCGAACGGGATTGCAGCCAAGCCACGAGGTCCAGCTTGGTGCTCGACACGCCGAGCGCCGTGGCGATCGCGCCATCGAGCCACGCAAGCTTCGTGGGGAGCATCGTGCAGATCACCTGGCCGACCGACTGGCCGGTCTGCACTTCATAAAAACCGATCGAGGACTGCAGTTCCTTCAGCAGCTTCTTGACGAGCAGCGGACCCATGCCCGTGAAGTCAAAAGTGTTCGAGTAAAACAGCTTCTTGGCCGACTCCTCGTCCTTCAGTCCCAGCTACTTTTGCACGATGGGCACCATCGCATCGAGGCCTTGCGGGATCGGGCGCGAGGCTTCCACCCCGTTCGAGGACACGATGAAAGAGTGCGTGATGTCCGTGCCGATCTCCAGCACCAGCGTGGGCGTCTTGGACTTGGTAAACGCGAAATAATCCACCAATGCCCCGAGCGTCGAAACGGACCCCAACTCGAGCGCCTCGGGATAAATCCCCGACGCCAGCAAGCTGTCCTGCGCCGTCACAATGTCATCCGAAGGCAGGCCGCAAAAAAGCACGTCCTTCTGCGTTGCCTTCGACACGTCATAGTCCGTGCCATCCGCCGCATTGATCAGGTGGATGGTGTATTTGTCCGGCTCGATGCGGAATTGCGTGGTCAACAGCTCCGGAAAATAGCCCGCCTCCTTGGCGCGTTTCAGGTCCAACGAAGCCCGGCGCACCAGGCGCTTCGCGGGATAGACGCCGCAGCAGGCGTTCATATACCCGCTCGGACCCGGTTTGGGCTGAATGACGTGGATGGCCTCCGCAATGGCATCGGCATCCCCCACAGGGCAAAGTCGCAACTCTTCGATCACCATCGGAGCCACCGGAGCAGAGGTGCGCGCCAATAGCATCGTATGGTCCGATTGCTCGACGAAATAGCCTTTTGCCTTAGTGGAAAAAAACATACGACGTGGTGGTGGCCGTCAGGAACCGGGTCGCTTGCTGTGGGGTTATTACTCTAGGAGGTTGGATGAAGGAGAAAAGCGGGCCGCAGATGCACTTGTGGATGCACCGGAGCACAAATCGAGCGCGAAAACTCGTCAAAAAATGCGTCCATTACAAGCCTATTCCCCCGCCTCACCCGCTGTCTGCCAGCCATTTACCTTTTCTTCATGAACGCTTTTTGCACGACATTCGGACCGCGTCGTTGCGCGGGTAAAACTCGCGCCGCGTCTCCTCAGACCTGCCACCCAAGCAGCCTTTCAACGCCATTCGCGGCGATTTTTGCCGGTTTGATCATCTAGTCGCCATACGCTTGCACTTGATGCACAATAGGATCCGAAAAACTCCGGTTTTGCCCGATACACGGGCGAAAACCTCATTTGTGCGCTAAAAATATATGCGTATAAAACTCCATTATAACGAGTTACAAATTTTATCAGCCGCGATCATCGCCACTCTATCACGCAATCGATGGAGCGACCCGCATGGGCATGCGTCTGGCTCCCGCGGACACCATTCTGGGCGGAAATAAAAAACCCGCCGCGATGAACGGCGGGTTTGCGAGCCAGGCAAAGCGGACGCGCTTCAATGGCGCGCGCGATTTACTTCTGCCACGTGCGCTTTTTGTGACGATTCGCCTTGAGGCGTTTCCGGCGCTTGTGCTTCGACATTTTCAGCCGGCGTTTCTTTTTGAGATTACCCATGGTGTGGAGATTGAGAGCGCACCGTGCGAGGCGCGCCCCACCCTGTAAAGCTCATTTTGCCCGGGAACCCACCGCGACCCGCCGGCCCGCTCGGGTTGATACCAGCGTGCATTGCACCGCGCTTACGTCCAGTCCGGTCAGCACTGCCGCGACCTTTCGGTATAGTTCCAGTTGAGCGGAATGCCGAGCCACGAACTCGGCCCACCCCTCCTCACCGGCGAAGTGGTCCGTCTTGAAATCGAAGACTTCCGCGCGCAGGGCGCGTCCGCCCGCATCCCGGGCCACCACCACGCGATCAAACACACCTGTCACCCACTCGTCGTCGAGCACAACCTCGAACGCCCGCTCCCGCCAAACCTCCGCCCGCGGCGTGGCCGGACGTTGCCATACCACCGCGAGATCGTCCGCCTGCAGGCAGCCCAGCGCTGCCCTTCCCTCTTCGCCCTTGTCCGGCCATGCGAGTTCCCGGTGCTTCAATTCAGCCGCGTCAAGCCACTCAATCTCGGCGAGCAACGCATGCACCGCCGTGCCAAAATCCGCCGCCCCGCTGCTTTCCAGGGAGAAAATCTGCGCGCCAGGAAGGATGGCCTCCTTGCCCGCCGAAGGCCGGCGCGACAGCAGACGCCGCGATTTTTTCACGGTCTTGATGTCGAGTGGAACGGGCTTCGCGACGGGCGCAGCTGCCGCTGTCGTCTTCGCGATGTGTAAATGCCAGTCGGCGTCGCCCTCGGCAAACGCCCCGGGCACGGTCAGCTTGCCCAACCGCACCTCGATCTCCTCCGCCCCCAGGGCTTCGGCGAGCAGTTTCGGGAAATTTCGCGACACCGATTTGCCGGGCGGCTTGGTGATGAGATACATCCCGCGCTTGGCCCGCGTCATCGCCACGTAGAGCAGCGAAAGATTCTCGTAGGCGGCGTCCGCTTCGGCCGCGCGGATGTGGTTTGCCAACACCGGATCCTGTTCGGTGAAGATCTTGTTGGGCAGGTCCAGCACCCACTCCACCGAGCGGTCCGCGGCCCGCTGGACGGCCAGGCCTTCCCGGCGGGCATCGAGGCGCGTGCCCTCCAGGTCCGGCAGGATCACGAGGTCGAAGCCCAGCCCTTTCGCCTTATGCACGGTCATCACGCGCACCACGGCCGCCGTGTCCGTGTCGCGGACCGTGTAGCGGTTCATGAATTCGATGAACTCCGACACCTCCCGGCTGCCGGTCGCATCAAACAGCGCCGCGGCCGAGGAAAATTGGCGCGCGCGCAGCCGGCTGAAGGCGTCGTCAGCGGCCAGCAGTGATTCCAACCGCCCAAGCCAGGCGTCCACCGTGCGCTCAAACCCTTCCGCGTGGATTTGTCCCAGGACGCGGCGCGTGAGCGCCTCGGGTTGCTCCAGTCCTTCCGCCCGCAGCACCGCGCCGAGCGGCGTCATCATCACGTGGGCCTGTGCCAGTGTATCGCCCGGATGCGCGGCGGCCTTCACCAAGGCCAGCAACGCCGCGCCCACGGGATTGTCGGTGCACACGCGCAGGTCCGATTCCGCCACCGCGGGGAGGCCACCTTCGCGCCGGAGATAGTCCGCGAGTCGCGCGGCCGTGTCGTTTTTTTGCACGAGCAGCGCACAGGTGAGCCCGCGCTCGAGCGGTTCGATCTCGTGCAGCAGCTGCAGCGCCCGCGCAAAGCGTTCGTCCTCGTCCACCGCAAAGAGCAGGGCCGCCTGTCCGCCTAGCTGAGGCTGCGCCGCCACGTGATTGCGCCACTCGCGGTTCCACGCCTTCGCTGCTTCGCCTGGAAACAATCCGCCAATGGCCGCGGCGTCGCCAAAGACCGCGTTGACCATGCTGATCACCGGCGGGCCGGACCGCCATGACTTCACTAGGTGGTCCTCGGTGATCACGCCCGGATGCGCGGCATTGTAGTGGTTGAAAATCTCGCGGAACAGCCGCGGATCGCCCTCGCGCCAGGCAAAGATCGCCTGCTTCACATCCCCGACATAGAAAAAACTCCGCTCTCCGGTCGGATCCTGCACGGCCTCGTCAATCAGGTTCTTGATCACCAGCCATTGGCCGAAGCTCGTGTCCTGGAATTCATCAAGCAGCCAGTGGTCAATCTCCGCATCGAGGCGGAAATCGATGAACAGCCGCCGTTCGCCCGATTCCTCCCGCGACAAGGTCTGCGTTCCTTCCCGCCCGGGCAGGAGCAGCCGCTGGACGTCGCCGAACGTGAGCTTGCCCTCGCGCCGCACGGCATCGTGGTAGACTGCCTCATAGCCGCGCAACACGGCGTGGATGCCGCGCGTGATTTCCAGCCGGCGCTGCAGCTCCGCCCCTATCAGGTGCGCAATGATGCGGCGCAGCGCGGCGCAGGCCGCGGCGTCGAGGGTCATTTTTTTCCGCTCGACGGTCATTTCGGCCCGGCCCGCCAGCAGGTCCGTCCAGACAGCGAGCGCGTTTTTCAGGATATATTCGACCGGCTTGGGCAGCGGCGCGCCCGGCGACCACTCCGGCAGTGCGGCAAAAAAATCCTCCCAGCGCACGCGCTGGCCGTCCGTCAACTCGCGGCGCACCAACAAGGCCTGTCCGGCCGTCACGTCGGCGGCGAACGTGGCCGCCGAGGTGGGCCAGGCACTGCCTTCCGGCCAGATGCGCGCGGGATTGCCCCAGCGGTCCGGCTCATCCGTCGCGAGGAAGGTCTCCTGGTGCTGGTCAATGAACCGGTCGAGTTGGGCCCCCAGCCGCTTCTCATCGGCGCCGAACGTCGCGCGCTTGAACGCCTCGATGAATTCCCGCTGCGCGTCGTCCAGCCCGCCGGTGCGCGCAAACATCCGGCGCAGCACGCGGCTGCGCTCGCGGCGCGCGGCGTAATCCTGCAGCACCTCAAATTCCCCCGCCAGGCCCAGTTCAAAAGGGAAGTTCCGCGCGATGCGCGCAAAGAATCCGTCAAACGTCCCCAGCCGCAGCCGGTGCATCGACTCCACCACCGCGCGGAGCATGCCCAAAAATTCCGGCCGACCGAGACCCGGCACCTCCACCTCGGCGGCCAGCTTGCGCGCGACGGCGGGATCGCGCGCCGCGCGCGCCAGCTTGTTGAGGATCTCGTCAAAGAATTCCCCCGCCGCCTTGCGCGTGAAGGTCAGCGCCACAATCCGTTCGGGTCGCGCCCCGAGCGCGAGCAGCCGCACAAAGCGGTTCGTCAGCGCGTAGGTCTTACCCGAACCCGCCGAGGCCAGGATCATGCGATGGCCGATCGATTTCATGGCGCCGCCTCCGGCCACGCAACACTCGCCGCCGCCCCGTGGTGGAACAGCGCAGCGAATTCGTCGTAGTCCTCCGGGATCATTTCGCTCGGGGGCCAGAATGTTCCCGCCCGGATCGCCGCCGCCACTCCCGTGGCACAGTCCCAAGCCGACGCCGCCAGCTCCGGCGTGTAGTCCTCCCAGACGGAGATTCCCGTCTCGGTGGAGGCCTTCGGTAGATTGAAATATCCGCCGGTGAGCATTCCGGGGAATTCCGCGGCCACGGCGCGCAGGTAGAGCGGCAGTTGCAGGTCGCGCCATGCTTCCTTTCCGTCCTGGCCGGCAAAACGCCCAAACTCTGGCACTTCCTCCCCTCGCCGAATCCGGCCGAGATGCGCCGCCCGGGGCTGCGCCGGCTGGTCGGAGGTCTTGTAGTCGAGCACCCGGATCGCCCCCGTGGTTTCGTGGCGGTCAATGCGGTCGATCTTGCCGGTCACCTTCAGTCCCCCGATGTCCAGCGCAAAGGACCTTTCCACCTGCGTGATGACCCAGCCTTCGGCGCGGGTCTCCGCCTGGACGACGGCCGCCCGCATCAGGCGCTGACGGGCCGACTCCAGTTGCACGAGCAGTGGCAGGGTAAGCTCCCCTCCGAAGGTCACGGCCGCGGCACGGTCCAGCGCGGTCACCAGAAAATCGCGGAGCACGGCCGCATCCCGGCAATCACGCAACGCGGTCTCCCGGCCCATGGCTTCCAGCGCGCCGTGGCAGAGCGTGCCAAAATCGAGCGCATCGAGTTCGCCCTTCACCGGATCAACCGCCGCGAGGTGCAGCACACGAGAGAGATAAAAGCGAAACGGACACACCAGCCACGCGCGCAACGCAGTCACCGCGACGCGAACCGGCGGCGCGGCGTGCGGCGGCAACAGCTGCCAGGCACGACGCCAGGACGGATTCGTCCGGGCCGCCTGCGCGGCTCGGAAAAGATAGTCGACGCGCGCGGGCAGTTCCGCATCCGAACAGCGCAGCAGCAGGCGCGACGGCCGCAACGGATCACCCGCCACGGTGGTTTTGCCCAGCAGCAAGTCCAGTCGCCCACCCTGCGAGCGGCATTGCACGAGCGCCTGCAACAGGTACGCGTCGCGCGCAAACCGCTCGCCATTCGTCTTCAGCCCCAGCCGCTCCCTCAGCGACTCCGGCAAGAATGGATCGCCCACGACCGGGTCGGGTACACGGCCGTCATTGAGGCCGGCCACAACGAGATGGGGCGCATCTTCCCAGAGCAATTCCAGCCAGCCCTGCAGCTCGATCGCCCCGGCCGGCTTCTCATCGTAACGCATCTTTTTGCCATAGAGCCCGAGGGCGAGTTCCCACCATTCGGCCGTTGTCACGTCGCCAAATTTTAACGTCGCTGCTGCGGTTTCCCGCATCACGTCCGTCCAGGTCTCGGCCGATTCGGCAGCGAGTGCGTCCTCCGGAACACCCTGATTGAAACGACGGCCGCCGAAAATAATCGCCAAGGCGGAGGCGCCATTTGCCGGGAAGCTGTCCGCCGTCAACAGCCCGCGCAGCTCGGCTACGGTTTCCAGCTCCCGACTCGTCGGATCGTGCCGCCGCGCCTCCGCCAAGTCCGGCGGCAGGTGCCGCGCATGCAGTTCGTCGAGGCGCGCGAGAAAGTCCGAGCCCGCAAAGTCAGCGCCGCACCGCTGCTGCAGAAAGGCCAGAAAGTCCGGGCAACGAGCGAGGGTCTCGATCGCGGCAAACGACTCCTCGCGGGCGAGACCGGCCAGCGCCGTGAGCAATTGGTAGAGCCCGTCAGCTTCCCGCAAACGGCCTGTGGGATTGAAGGTCGGACGGCCCAGGTGATGAAAGACATTCTCGAGTAGAGACAATACTTCGGGATCCGCGGTACCCACGCTGATCAGACCGTCGGGTTCGCCATAACCGCCGGCAATGTCGCCCACGGTCTCCGCCTGCTCCGCCGGATCAGCACAAAGTTGCACGTGTTGCTCGAACTCCGGCAGCACAAGTGGCCGTTCTACCCAGGCCGACATGACCGGCTGGCCCCAGTCATCGAATGCCGTCGCCTCCGCGGCCGGTGCCAACACCACTATTTCCACGGGTAACGTCCGCGCGTGGGCCTTCAGGATCGTCAGCGCCAGAGGGAGAGGATCGGGCGTACCTAAAACGACGATTCGCCGAATGCCCGCCAGTGGCGCCGGCGCCAGTGCCCGCTCCAACTTGACGGCTTGCGCGTCGCGCAGGCCGAGCGACTTCAGGCGTTCGGCGTACAATCCCTCCAGCCGCGCGATCTGGGACCATCTTTCCGCCTCGGGAAAATCTCCGCCAGCCTTGGCCGGGACATCCGCCAGCCGCAGGCCGGCTTCCGCCAAGGTTTCCTGCAGCCCGCCAAAGTCGTGGGCGAGACGCTGAGCCCAGGCAAAATTGCGTGCCGGCGGGTCAACCGGGAACACCGCGCGAAATTCCTCCAGGTTGAGGGCGCGAAACACGCCAATCCACGCGAGTTGCGACTCGAGGCGCGAGGCCACGCCCGTCATGCCCGGACCCCGCGTCGTCAAGAATTTTGGCTCTACTACCAACGGAGAAAAAACCGCCGCGTCATGGGTGAAGGCGTACGCGGCCAACGCCTCGCGCAGCCGCCGGCTTGAATGGCTCGTTGGAACAACAACAAGGATTTCCTTGAGATCCAAGGGACCTCCTCCGCGCCAGGCTCCCACCAGATATTCCACCGCCTGCGGCAGCAGCGGGCGATCCCACGGGAGAAAGTGACGGGAGACGGCCATTTTTTATCGGGACGCAAACGGATAAACAGCGATGGGCGCGAGAACCTCAAATCCTATCGCATGCATCTCCCGAACCCCGGCGAAGCAAAAACAAAAACCCCGCGGCCAGCGGCGCGCGGGGTCGAAAGGAACGAAAACAGCGTCGGCTTACTTCGCGTAGACGTGCTTGGCGGCGCGGGCCTTGGCGCGGGAGGCGGCATTCTTGTGCACGACGCCCGACTTCACGGCCTTGTCCATCGCGGAAGCGTATTCCGAGGCCGCGGCCTTCGTGGCGGCGGCATTACCGGCCTTGATGGCGGCATCCAGCTTCTTGTGGAGCGTCTTGAGGCGGGTCTTGACGCCCTGGTTGCGGAGGGTGAAGCGGACGGCTTTGCGCGCGGCTTTGATAGCGGACTTGGTATTGGCCATGGATAAGGTGAGTTTTGAGCCGGACAGAAACCCAAACGCCGGACGGGGAGTCAAGGGCAATTCCCGGCGCACCACCCCTGGGGCGCCGGGACGACCCCGATAATGAGCCCCGGGCGGGTTCCCGCGGCCTACCACACCAAACCGACGGGAACCCACCTGCGGGCTCAACTTCTGCAGTTTGCGCCTTCCCAATGACAAACGCGCGACGGCCGGGTGACGAAACTGCAACACCGCCAGTCTTCGGCGATCAGAGCGAGTTATCGAACTTGAGGGGGTCGTCCTTGGACTTCTTGCCGGGCTGGCCGAAATTGTAGCTGAAACCGAGATAGACGATGCGCGCGCTGCGCCGGCGGACGAGGTCCTCTTGGAGCAGCGGCGTGGCGATGCGATACTCCTCCTTCAGGGTGTTGAAGAGGTCGGAAACCGTGAGGACCAGGGCCGCCTTTTTGTGCCAGAAGTCGTGCCGGAAGCCGGCATTGGCGACGAAGGTCGGGCGGCGCTCCCCTTGCGGCGTGAGCCGGGCGGATGCGTAGTTGGCGTTGAACTGGAACTGCGTGGCGGGGCTGAGACGCACGCTGACCCCGGCCTTTGCAAGCCAGGACACATCCGACCGACTCGAGCTGTAGCCGAGGTTGGCGGCGTCGATCGTGTTGAAAAACGTATTGCTGCTGAAGTTGAGCGTGACGTGGCTGCCCAGGTCCGCATTGGCCGTGAGCTCCAGCCCGCTGGCACGGTTGACCGCAAGGTTTTCGCGCGTGTTGAGCAGGATGCCGTTGCCAAGGTCGGTCGTGATGTTCGTGAAGCCGTGGTAGGTGTAGCGATAGTAGGTGGTCGCAGTGAAGCTGGTCTCGCCCTGATGGTAGCTGTAACCGCCCTCGACCGAATGAATGTCCTCGGGCAGCAGGTACGGGTTGCCCGCGCGCAACGTGAACGGGTCGAGATATTCCGGAAACGGATTCAGGTCCTCCGTGTCCGGCCGATGGATGCGGTGGCTGTAGTTGAGCTGCCACTCGTGCGGGTCGGCCGGCCGGTAGGTCAGGTGCAGGCTGGGGTAGATCCGCGCATAGTCGTTGGAAATATCCTGCCCGGTCGTGACCAGGTGGGATGTGGTCGTGGTAAACTCGGGACGCGCGCCCGCCAGCACCGCCCAAGCCCCGAGCGGGCGGGCGTAGGTCGCGTAAAACGCGTGGATGGTGCGGTCGAGGATGAAGCGGTTCGACTTGGACACGTCCTCCACCCACCCGCCCGAAACCGGATCGAAATATTCGTTGTAGAAATCCGAGTCGCGGCTCTCGCGCGTCAGGTCACAGCCGGATTCAAACTTTGACCCATCCGTGAGCGGACGCGCGTAATCGACCGTGGCCTCGGTGCTGCGCTCGGTATTGTGGATCAGGACATTGTCGAAGGTCGGCAGCTGTACTGGCACCCGATACGTGTTGGTGAAGTGGTCGGGCTCGCTCTCCTTGGTGACCGAGTCCTTCACCTCGAACTTCAGCTCATGGCCTTCGTCCGCGAACGAGTGCCGGAAATTCCCCGCCGCCTCGGCGCTGCGCTCGGACTCAGGGTCGTAGCGCGCCCGGTCATAGTCGCTGGTGACGGTGCCGGAGGCGTCGCTCACCTGGTTGTGGTCGACAGCGTAACGCGAGAAAGTGCGGTCGTTGAAATTGCCGGTCAGGCCAAACTGGTTGGCGGCGTCCGGGGCATAGTCCAGCCCGAGGCGCGCGAGGTGGGTGAACGGCCGGGAGTTCTCCACCGTCCGCTTTTCCGCGTGCGTGACGACGGCGGTGACCGGGTCCGTGATGGTGCGGATATCGGATGCGGTGCGGTGGCGGGCGTCCTGCCGGACGCTGTAGCTGGCGAAAACGTTGACGGGCCCGGGATGGTAATTGAGCGACAGGCTGGAGTTGTAGCGGCCGTCATTTCCGACGTTGAAGTTCACGGTCCCGGACAGGCCGGCCTCGTGCGGGCGTTTGAGCGCGATGTTGATGATGCCCGCGGTGCCGTCGGGCTTGTACTTGGCCGACGGGTTGGTGATCACCTCAATTTTTTCGATGGAGTCGGCCGACAGCTGCTGGAGCACGTCCGCCCGGTTTTGGCCCATCAGCGTGGAGGTGCGGCCGTTGATCAGGATCAGGACGTTGTCAGAGCCGCGCAGGCTGACATTGCCGTCAATGTCCACGTCGACCGAGGGCACATTCTGGAGCAGGTCACTCGCGGAACCGGTCACACTCCGAATGTCCCGACCCACGTTGTAGACCTTGCGGTCGATGGCGTTGAGCTGTGCGTCATGTTTCGCCGTGACCTCGAATTTCTTCAACTGCAGCGGTTCCTCGGGCAATTCCAACCGGCCCAGGTCAACCTGCGCCCGATCCGGCGCGACGGAAAACGGCGCCGTCGTGCGAACCGGCGTCCCCACGCGACCGTACGACACGAGATAGGTGCCCGCCGGCACCTTCTCGATCACGAAGCGCCCGCGCCGGTCAGTGATGGCGCCTGCCACGATCGTGCCATCGGCCAGCTTCAGCGTGACGGCGCCAAATTCTACCGGCTGGCCTGTCGTGGGAGCGAGCAACGCGCCGGTCACCCGCGCCTGGGCCGGAGGAAACCCCGGGAGTTTTCCCGTGGGGGATTTTTCGTGAACGGGCGCAGCCCCCAGCAGCGCGGTGCCCGCCAGAAGTGCGGACAGAGCCCGGAGAGCGCAGCGCAACATGCCGCAGTTACTCAACACCGCTTTACCCACGGCAAGACAACAGCGGGGCCAGGGCAAATTTAATGTCCCCGCCCGCGCATTGTCCGCACTCAGGGCGTAACCGCGGCGGCCACCTCAGCCTTCACGGCGGCGAGGTCGTGCTGGAAGGATGGATTCGCGAGAAAGTCGCGCGCGAGGGCCTGGCCGAGCACGCGGCCGGCGTAGATGTCGGTCGGGTAATGCACCCCGCCCTGCACCCGCAGCCAGCCGATCTCGCGGCCCTTCGCGATCAGCGCATCGCGATGTTCAGGAAAAATCTCCGCCAGCACCGCGGCATACACGGTGCCGCGCGTGGAATGCCCGCTCGGGTAACTGTAATCCGTCGGCTTCTCGTGCTCAACGGCATGGGGAAAGCGAACCGGGTCGACGATATAGGGCCGCAGCCGTTGCCAGTGCTTCTTGCCCATCGACGTGACCGCCTTCGTCTCGCGCTCCACCTCCTTGAAGAGTGCTTCCAGTTTCGGGAAATGGCCGGGCTGGAACCACGGGCCTATGACCGGGGCGAAGTGGAAGGGCGAGAGTTTCACCTCGTCCTTCGCCATCGCCACTTGTTCAGGCGTGGCGGTGGAGGCGACGGCGTAGGCCGCCTCGAGATCCGCCTTGTCCTCGGCCGAACCCGCCGTGGGCGGCGGCGCCAGCAGCGTCAGGGCGTCCGTGTGGCTGTCGGCAAGATACACGGCGGTGGCCACCGCCGGCGCCGCGCGGAGCGGCAGGGTGGCGACCAGCGCGAAGAGGAAAAGATACGGGCGCATGGAACGTTTCATGGGGTTTAGAATTCGGCGGAAATCGTGAGGAAGTAATTGCGGTCGGGGAGGACATTGAAGGCGTCCGTCGTGTAGGCGTTGGCCGGGTTGGCCCCGATGCTGTCGAGCACCTGGACCTTTTGGTTGAATACGTTGCTCACCTGCAGGCGGACCTTCACGCTCTTCAGCCAGGCGCGGTGCTCGAACTTCATGCCGTAGCCGACGGAGAAGTCACCGATCCAGTAGCTGGAGCTGTTGGCACTGCGCGAGGCTCCCGCGCCCGGGAGGTCGGGATTGGTGATCGTGTCGTAGACCACCCAGCTGCCGACGTATTTTTCCGTCAGCGAACTAAAGAAACCGTCCTCACTGTAAACAAATCCGAGCGCCGCCGTCGTCTTCGGCACCGTGGGGACGTCCAGCTTGGAACCCTTGAATTCGGCTTCGTTGATCGAGCCGTTGGCGTAGAGGCTGAACCCACCGCCGACGAAATACGTGCCCTCGGCCTCGACGCCGCTGTAATGGGCGCCCTTGGCGATGCCGTAGTAGAGCGGGTCACCTGAGGAATCGGCCGGCCCGCTGTACGCGTAGTTCTTGAAATCGACGTAATAGACGTCGATGTCCCCGTTGAACCGGTCGTGCTGGAATACCGTGCCGGCCTGGTAGTTGGTCGAGAGCTCGGGTTTGATCGCGATATTGCCGAGGTTGCTGTTGTTGACGTAAAACGAGTTCGCCTCGCTCGGCGCCTGGAAGCCCTGCGCGATTTCAGCGTAGGCCGTCCAATTCTTCTGGATCGTGTAGTGCGCCGTGAGCGAGGGCGTCGTCTCGGCATCCGTGCGCTTGGCCTGCAGCGCCTGCCGGCCCGAGGTCTGGTTGACCGTGGCGTCAAAATCGCGGGTAAAGCGCATGTATTTCACGCCGCCGTTGAGGTCGAAATCGGGCGTGATCTGCCACTGGTATTCGGCGAACGGCTGGAAGGTCGTGTTCTTGTCGACCAGCAGGTATTTGTAATCGTAAGCGGAGCCGCCGGGCAGCGTCGCAGGGTTGCCGCCGGGCGCCGCGGCTTTGTACAGCGCCGTCGCGCTCAGGTCGATCGTGTCGGCGCCGGTCGTGTCGTAATTCACGCCGTAGGTGTAGCGGTGATTCGTGGTCGTGTCGTACCAGAGGCCGGCCTTGAACGTGCCGATGGTGTCCTCATGGGAGACGGCGAAGGTGTCGCCGTATGTGCGGTATTCGTTCAGCTTCACGGAGCCCAGCATCGTGCCGGCGGCGGCGCCGGAACCGGCCTTCGGCTTCTCGTGGCTGCGGTTGTTGTAGGAATAGGTGTAAACCTTGTCCTCGAGCGACCAGCCGTCGCCGAACTTCGTCTCGATCCCGAGGTATTCGAAGTCGGCCTTCTTGTCCTGGTAGTTGTATTTCCGGTTTAGCGTGTCGAGGTGATTGGCGACATTGTCATCCTTCAGGCCGAAGTTGCGGCCGTAGAGATCGATCTGCTGCTGGGTGACCGTGCCGGGATTGCCGAAGCTGATGGTGTTCACGCTCGTGAGCAGGGTGATCGTGGTGTTCGCGCCGATCGGCTGCAGGTATTTCGCGTAGTAAGTGTCGCGCTCCATGTCGGCGTTGGTGCGATAGCCGTTGGTCGTCATGCGCTGGTAGGCGCCGATCAGGGACGCGTTGTTCCACGCCGACAGCAGGCCCGAGTTCGCTTCAAAGTGGCCGAGCTTGGTGTCCCAGCTGCCGAAACTGAGCGTCGGCACGAAGGTCAGCTCCGTGCGCGGATCCTTGGAAAACAGCGCCATCGTGCCGCCGAAGGTGGCGTTGCCGATAGTGCTGGCGGTGCCGGGACCGCGATCCACCACGACCTGACCCAGCAGCTTGGCGGGGAAGTAGCTGGTCGTGTGATGCGTAAAGGTATTGTAGTCGCCGAACGGAATCCCGTCGAACGTCACGTTGTAGCCGCCGTCATCGATGCCACGGATCGTCGTGTGCTTGGCCTCGCTGAGGCCCGGGCCGTTGGTCTCGACGTTGGCCACGCTCGGCGCGAGGTTCGCGATCGTCGCGTAATCCGCCGTGGGCGCGACGTTGTTCGAGATGTATTGCAGCGACAGGATCGACTGGGGTTGGCGCGCGTCCAGTTTGCTGGCCGTCGGTGCGGCCGTGAGGGCGGAGCCGCGGGGTGCCGCCACTTCAAACTCCTGCAGGCGCAGCACCGGATCCGGCGCCGGCCCCATCGTGTCCGCGGCCCGGGCCGTCGCGGGCGACAAAAAAACCGCGGCTGAGACAGCGGCGGTGAAGGGAATGAATCGGGTGAGTCGTGGAAAGGTCAGTTTCACCCGCACAGCCTAGGTGACGATTGTTACAGCGAGACCGCGGTCGTGTGACGTCTCGGTGAAGGCTGCCTGAAATAATTTAGCTTTGGGGCCGGTAAGCCGGATTCTGTTCCCCCCGACAGAGTCGGGGTTCGGTCGTTATTTCTCTCAGGCCGTCCTTGCGGAGGGCCTGGCCTGCGGAGCTCGCTTGCGCGAACGAAGCAGGCTGCGGCATACCCGCGACTATGGGACGGGCCACCCAGTCGCCTATTTTGCCTTGCACCAGATGGGGTTTTTCGTGCCGCCGACGTCGCCGTCGGCGCGGTGGGCTCTTACCCCACCTTTTCACCCTTACCCCGCGGTTGCCCGCGAGGCGGTTTGTTTTCTGTGACACTGTCCGTCGCCGCGCTTTGAAACGCGGTGCCTGCGCGCGCCTTGCGGCTGGCGCAGCATCCTGCCCTGTGGTGTCCGGACTTTCCTCTCCGAATTTATCGGGCGCGGCGTTACCCGCGCCTTGGGATCAAAGAACTCGGAGCAACGACCAGGCCCCAAAGCTAAGGGGTCCAACGTAGAAATCGGCCGGCCAAAGGCAAGACCGGGCAAATTCCGTTCGCTTCGCCCGTTAGTGCAGGAGGAAAATTCGCTCCATGACTTGCCTCGGCAGGGGCGGAAAACAACAATCTGCAAATGCAACCTTCCGCCGAACTTGGCACCGGACTCCATCAGGAAGACGTCAAACGCCGCCACATTCTGCCGAAGGCCCTCGTCATCGGGCTGGTCGCCGGCGTGATATCCTCCGCCTTTCGCGAGACGCTGCAATGGTCGGAGACCCATCGCATCGCCTGGCTCCAACATCTGTCGCCGGTCGAGAGTCTGCTCGCGGCCCTGCTGCTCGGCGCCGTCGGTGGCGGCGTGGGTTTGTGGCTCGTGCGCCGCTTTGCCCCGGAAGCGTCGGGCAGTGGCATTCCGCACATCAAGTCAGTGGTTCTGGGCGAGGAAGAACTGCGTTGGTGGCGGGTCCTGCCGGTCAAGTTTTTCGCGGGCCTGGCCAGCATTGGAGGCGGCTTGGCCCTGGGACGCGAAGGACCCACGATTCAAATCGGCGGCGCGACCGGGCTCATGGTGGCGAAGTGGTTTCGCGTCCGGTCGGGCGAAGGCGAGCGCAAGGCCCTCATTTGCGCCGGCGCGGGCGCCGGCCTGGCCGCGGCCTTCAACGCGCCGCTGGCCGGAGTGATCTTTGTTCTCGAGGAACTGCATGGCGCCTTCACCCCGGTGATCTTCGTCGCGGCGTTTCTCGCGTGCGTCACGGCGGATGTCGTGTGCCGGATCATGACGGGTGAAACACCAGTCTTCGGCCTTCACGGCATGCCGGTGCCTTCACTCAATGCACTGCCCGTGGCCTTGGTCGTGGGGGTGATAGCCGGCTTCGGCGGCGTCATTTTCAACCGCTGCCTGCTGGCCAGCTTGAACGCCTTTGATCGGCTGAAACGCTGGCCGCCCCTGGCCGTCGGCGCGTTAACAGGCCTGGTGGTCGGTCTGGCCGCGTGGATTTATCCGCAGGTGAGCGGCTCCGGCAGCCTGCTGGCCGAGCGCGCGCTGGCCGGGGAGTTTTCCATCCGGATGGTGGTCGTGCTGATCGCGGCCCGCTTTGCCCTGACGATGATCAGTTACGGCTCCGGATCCGCCGGCGGCATTTTTGCCCCCCTGCTCGTGATCGGGGCACTCGGGGGGCTGGCGGTGGGAAATACCGCCCACTCCCTCGCCCCGACTTGGGCCGAGCATCCGGAAGTGTTCGCCGTACTGGGCATGGGAGCCCTGCTCACCGCCATCGTGCGGGCGCCTTTGACGGGCATCGTGCTCATGATCGAGCTGACGGGAAAATATGATTACATGCTGCCCCTGCTCGTGAGCTGCCTGGTCGCCTACGGCATCGCCGAAGGCCTGAGGGACACGCCGATATACGAGGCCCTGCGCGAACGTGCGAAAAACCGGTTGGCGCCGGCGCCCGCTCTTGGGCTCAATGAACTGGAAGCAAGCACCAGGCCCAAAAGCTAAGGGGTAAACGGTGATAGCCGCCGGCCAAAGAGAAGCTGGGGCAGGCCAGGCCGCAGCAGCATCAGTCCGGGCCCGCTGCGGTCGAGAGCGTGAATAAGAAGGTGGCGCCGGCGTCCAGCGCGGCCTCGGCCCAGATGCGGCCTCCATGTCGTTCGATTATCCGGCGCACCGTGGCCAAACCCACCCCGGTACCTTCAAACTCGCGCGCATGGTGCAGCCGTTGAAAGACGCCGAACAATTTGTCCGCGTCTTTCATGTCAAATCCAACTCCGTTATCCCGCACGAAATAGACCGGGCCGTTTTCCCCCTGCTCCTCGGCCAGGCCGACCTCGATCAGCGTCCGCGCCCGGGGCCGGGAATACTTGAGCGCATTGGAGAGCAGGTTGACGAAGACGATCCGCAGCAGGGCCGGATCACCCTCCGCCGGGGGCAGCGGTCCGAGCTGCAGTTCGACGCTGCGCCCGCTGCGTTCGCCGGCCAGATCCGCGTATGCCTCGCGGCAGAGCTGGCCCAAGTCAACGGCCTGGCGCGAAAGCGCCTGCCGGCCAAGCCGGGAAAAGGCCAGCAAGGCGTCAATCAGCTCGCTCATCTGCGTCGAACCTTCCCGGATCATCCGGAGGTGGCGTTGCGCCTCGGCCGGCGGCAGATGGGCCCGCGTATCCAGTAGCACGTCCGCCAGACCCGCAATTGCACGCAGTGGCGTGCGCAGGTCGTGCGCCGCCGAGGAGCCGAAGGCCTCCAGCTCGTCATTGGCTGACTCCAGCTCGGCGGTCCGTTCGCGCACGCGTTTTTCCAGCAGTTCGTTCTGCGCCTGGATCTGCTCCAGCATGTGATTGAAGGCGTCGGTGAGCAGGCCCAGCTCGTCCCGGCCGTGCTTGCGCGCCCGCACGGAGTAGTCCTGGCGGTCGGACACGGCCTGGGCGGTTTCCGCGAGGGCGAGAATCGGCCGCGAGATCTGCTGCTGCAGCTTCCGGGAGAGCGTGTAGGCCACGAGGGACGAAACCGCCACGACTAGGATCGCGACGACGCCATAAAGCCGGAACCGCTCGTACATCGCCTCCATGTCGGATTGCAGGTAAATCGTGCCGAGCCGCTGCCGGCCCTGCACCTGCACGACCGGCGCGAACCCGATCAAGTGCCCGTCCGCGAAACGATATCCGTCCGCGCCGGGGCGAGTGGGGAAAACGCGCTCCGGCGCGTCGACCGGGTAGCGGGCGAAGAGCGACCCGTGCTGGTCGTAGAGCGCCGCGGCCACGATGTGATGCTCCGCCTTCAGCGCGCGGAGGATTTCCGCGGCGTCGTTCTGGTTGTCAAACGCCAGCGCGGCGGTGCTGTTGGTGGCGATGATCTCCCCGAGCGTGGAAAGCTGGCGCACCGCGGTCTGGCGGAAGGTGGCAAACTCATAGGCCAGGAAGGTCGCGCAGGTCAGCACGAGCACGACGCCGCTGGTGGCCAAGATGATGGCCATCAGCTTGCGCTGGATCGGGGTGTCCTCGAACGCCATGGCTAGTCGGGCTCCTGCACCACGATCATCGCGGGCCGGAGCAGCTTGGAGCTGATCAACAGGCTGGCGCCCCGGGCAGCCTCCAGGTTGATCCGCAGGCGGATCTTGTTCTTTACAGTGACGAACTGGATGATCCCGCCTTCGCGGATGAATCCGTCGAAATCAGCCACGGTCAGGACTCCGAGCGGCCGCAGCCGCGGCGCCAGACTGGCGAAATGACCGGCCTCCGAACGGCTGATAAAAAGAATGTGGCAGGCCGTGATGTCCTCGATCCGCCGGAAGCGGCGGGCCACCAGCGGGTGGGTGCCCACCCGCTCCCCTTGCACCGCCTCGTCGAGATAGGAGCCAAACGGATCGTCGCCCAGGACGCCGATCACGATCGGGGCCTGGTCATCGCCGAACGCCTTCGGTGGCCATTCGACAAACTGGGCGAAATTGAAGAGGAAGACCGCCTTCACCTGGTATTCCGGCGTCGCCGGGGTTTGCGCGCGGGCCGGGCTCCCAGCCGCGCCCAGCAGCAGGAGCGCCAGCAGGCCCGCGGCGCGCAGGAGACGGCGGAGCGGAATCCGACGGGGCCATGAAAGGTTCAGAATCGCCATGTCGCTTTGCCGTAGAGGCTGCGCTGGATCGCGCGGCGCGAGAGCGGGGAATTAAACTCGGGATGTTGGTCGTGGAGCAGGTTTTGCCCGAGCAGGGAGAATTCCCAGGCGGCCGTGGGATGCCAGCCGACCCGCAGGTCCAGCTCCGTGTAACCGGGCAGCTGCTGGTTGTTGATCGGCCCGACATAACGCACCGTGGCGTCCGTCTCCCAGTTTGTCGTCCAGTCCCATTGCGAGCGCAGGGAGAGCTGGCGATTTGGATCCATCGCAATACTGCGACTGGTGCCCCGGTCCGGGCTGCCCGTCTGGGGCTCGCTTCCGACCCGCAGTTCCGTCCAGCCCGCCCGCAGTCTCCACCAGGATGCAGCCTGCCAGTCCGCCGTCAGCTCCGCGCCCGTGGAGTAGCCCTCGAGACCACTGCTCAACACCGCCGGGAAGGCGGCGGGCGGGTTCAGTGGTTCCAAGCTGCGCAGGTCGTTGTAGTCATTGTAATAGGTCGCGAGGGAGAGCACCAGTTGCGGGTCGAGCTGCACCCGGTAGCCCAGTTCGTAGGCGAGGAGTCTTTCCGAGACGACATTGGGGCCGCCGGCAATGTTATAGGGCGGCGTGGCCGGGGAATACAGGTCGGTGTCCACCCGCGAGGGTGTGCGCACGGCGCGTGACACCGCGGCCCACCACGTGCTCTCCCGGTCCGGCGTGAAGGCCAGGCGCACGCTGGGCTCAAATTCGAAGCCGGTGTAGTCGTTATGTTCGACCTTGGTCCCCGCGGTCAGGTGCAGCCGGTCTGCAACCAGCGCGATCTTGTCCTGCACAAACAGATTGGTCCAGGTCCGCGAGACCTGCGGGGGAAGAAAGGCGTTGGCCGGCGTGTTGACGATGTCGTCGTCCACCTCGCGGAAACCAAAGCCCCAGACGATGTCGTGGGCGTGGCCCACCGGGAAGCGGTGCTGGAAATCGATGTCGTAGGTATCCAGTGCCTGGATGAAGGATCCCGGAATGTTGCGGTAGGTGTGGTCATAATACGCCTGCAGTTGGAGGTCGGAATTCTCCGCGAAGGTATGCGTCCACCGGCCGGTGACGTTGCCGCCGCTCATGCGGGTGTCATCCGGCCCCGCGCGGGTGGCGGCCCCGGAGTATAAGTCACTCTGGAGCGTCAGCGCGTTGCCCGTCGCGGCGTCCCAGTCGAGGCGGAACCCACCCTGTCCCACGTTCCAAGCATCATTGCCGCTCTGGCCGTTCGGTCTCACCGTGTCGCCCCGGTCAAAATATTTCCCGTAAATCCGGTAGTAGACTCCCGGCGCAAGTTCGCCGCCATAACGCAGCCCGTAGGAGTCCTGCAACTCCGTGCCCATCCCGACCTCCACCAGCCCGCCCTGGGTTTCCTTGGCGCTCTTGCTGACGACATTGATCACGCCGTTGACCGCGTTAGCCCCCCATTGCGTGGCCCCCGGCCCGCTGATCACCTCAATCCGGTCGAGGTCGGCCATCAGCGTGTCCTGCACGTCCCAGTAAACGCCGGCATAGAGCGGAGTATACACCGAGCGGCCGTCGATCATGACGAGCATCTTGTTCGCGAACACATTGTTGAAACCACGCGAGGTGATGGCCCACTGGCGCGAGTCGATCTGGGCCACCTCGAGGTTGGTGGCCAGGCGCAGGGCCTCGGGAAGGCTCGTGGCGCCAGAACGGCGGATGTCGTC
>Ga0316219_1000809_pt1 | contig 38461 bp, 28 predicted proteins | sample TBH18003PmetaG_FD_203635 | JGI IMG/M metagenome (GOLD analysis project Ga0316219, IMG submission 203635) | Freshwater microbial communities from Trout Bog Lake, Wisconsin, USA - TBH18003P | ecosystem: Environmental > Aquatic > Freshwater > Lake > Hypolimnion/Profundal zone | place: USA...
TCGTAACTCGTAACTTATAATTAGCTGTCCAGTTTGAGAACTGCCAGAAAAGCTTTCTGTGGCACTTCAACATTGCCAATCTGCCTCATACGTTTCTTACCTTTCTTCTGTTTCTCGAGGAGTTTGCGCTTACGGGTAATATCACCACCGTAGCATTTGGCTGTCACGTCTTTCCTGACTGCCTTTACCGTTTCGCGTGCAATGATCTTAGCTCCGATGGCTGCCTGTATCGCCACATCATATTGCTGGCGGGGAATGAACTCCTTGAGTTTTTCGCAGAATTTTCTGCCAAAATCATAGGCATTGTTTCTTGTTATAAGAGCTGATAATGCATCCACGATTTCCCCGTTAAGCAGGATGTCAAGTTTTACCAGGTCGGCATTCTGGTAACCGATTGGATGATAATCAAAAGAGGCGTAACCTTTGGAAATGCTTTTAAGTTTGTCGTAGAAATCGAATACAATCTCGCCCAAAGGCAGGTCGGCAGTGAGTTCTATTCGATCGGTGGTAAGGTAAACCTGGTTTCTGAGCGTACCCCGTTTATCCATGCAGAGTTTGATGATAGGGCCTATATATTCGGCTTTGGTGATGATGTTGGCCGTAATATAAGGCTCTTCCATATGCTCGATGTAATTCGGTTCGGGAAGCCCCGACGGATTATAAACATCAAGCATCTCTCCCTTGTTTGTATAAATCTTATAGGAAACGTTGGGAACGGTATTTATCACATCCATATCGAATTCCCTGTCGAGGCGTTCCTGGACGATCTCCATATGCAACAGCCCGAGGAAGCCGCAACGGAAACCAAAGCCAAGGGCAGCCGAAGCTTCCGGTTCAAATGTAAGGGAAGCATCATTGAGTTTGAGCCTTTCAAGGGAGTTCCTTAATTCTTCATAGTCATCGGCATCGGTAGGGTAGATGCCCGCGAACACCATTGGTTTCACCGGGCGGAACCCTTCTATCTCCTTTTCACAGGGCCTGTCAACATGAGTAATGGTGTCGCCGACCTGTACTTCCTTGCTTGACTTTATCCCTGAAATAATATATCCTACGTCGCCTGTAAAAACTTCATTCCGGGGTTCCTGTTTAAGGCGGAGAATGCCCACTTCATCGGCATGGTATTCCATGCCGGTGGCATTGAATTTCACATGGTCCCCTTTGCGTATGCTGCCGTTGAAAATCCTGAAATATGCGATAATCCCCCTAAAGGAATTATATAATGAATCGAAGATCAGGGCCTGGAGCGGGGCTTCTGGATCACCCTTGGGGGCCGGGATCTTTTTAACGATTTCTTCAAGTATCGCGTCTATGCCCAAACCGATCTTTGCGCTTGCTTCGAGGATCTCTTCACGTTCGCATCCAAGCAGGTCAACGATCTGGTCCTTCACCTCCTCAATCATAGCGGCTTCCATGTCGATTTTATTGAGAACAGGAATAATGGTGAGGTTGTGATCGATGGCCAGGTATAGGTTTGAAATGGTCTGTGCCTGAATCCCCTGGGTGGCGTCGACCACCAGCAGGGCACCTTCACAGGCTGCTATTGCGCGGGAAACTTCATACGAAAAGTCCACATGACCAGGAGTGTCAATGAGGTTGAGAACATAATTCTCACCCCCATGTTTATAATTCATCTGGATGGCGTGGCTTTTAATGGTGATACCCCGTTCGCGTTCAAGGTCCATATCATCCAGAACCTGGTTCTGGTAATCACGTTCGGAGATCGCACCGGTAGTCTCAAGAAGACGGTCGGCCAGGGTTGATTTCCCATGATCTATATGGGCGATAATGCAGAAGTTACGGATGTTTTTCACAGGTGCAAAGGTAATAAAAAAAAGTGATGAGTGATGAGTAATGAGCCATAGCCATGAGCCATAAGCCATGAGTAAAAAAAGATTCAATCAATCAATGGAGTGCTTACCTGAGTATTGTTACAGACCCGGTAATTGTGCGTTTCTGTATCCCGGCAAGGGTGATTTCATAAACATCACATACAACGAAATAGGTCCCGTCGGCGCAGGCGGCTTTGGTATCTTTATCATTGCCATCCCAGTTTATAGCCGGATCGGACGTTTTAAACACCAGCCTTCCCCAGCGATCGAATATCTTCATGTCGATGTGGTCGACCGAAGCGTTTTTGATTGGAATGAACAGGTTGTTAAATCCTGATCCGTTCGGAGTAAATACATTCGGAAGGGTATAACCGGGACATGCAGTATAGTCAACGCAGATCGTATTGCTGAAATCACTCTTATTGCCCACAGAATCAACAGCAATAACGCTGTAGCAACCTACTACCGAGTTAGGCTGCCTGTGAATGTATATAGTATCGCCGGGGTTAAGAATGGAATCAATAACCACGGGTTTAACCCCCGGAGAGGGGCTGAAATAAATATAATACCTGGCAATATCGGTGCCGCAGGTGTCACCCGGGTTTTTCCAATGTAAATAGTTGAAAAACAGGTCGCAATTAACAGAATCGCTGAGGATCTGCGGGCATGGAGGTACATTGTCAACAGGAATGCCACCGGTTTTCTGTGAATAATTGATGATAGGATCGATAAAGCCCCCCGAAGAATAACTTCCCCTGCTTTTGATCTTGTAAAAATAGCTTCTGCCGTTGACCAGGTTGCGGTCGACATACAATGGTGTTAATGAAAACCCTACAGAATCGTAGTTGCCGGCAAATGCATCACTCCGGAATATCGCAAAGGAAGTGTTGTTCCATGGGACATCATTGCTCCAGTACAGGCGCATCCTTTTGTCGGAGGGCGAAAGTTTCAGGAATACCGAGGATGCCGGCTGTGAAGAACCTATAAAGAAGTACTTACCGGGCGTGAGATTATACAGGTCTATCCTATACCTGTAAGAATAAGTGACTGTATTCAGCAGGGTATCAGGCCTGATGGTGTCGTTTAGGTCGAACAGTGAATCGATCAGAGAGTACTGATCAGGCTGATCTGACCTGGACCTGTAAACAAGATACTTATATGGGCCGGGGGCCTGGATGGTATCAAGCTGGGTGGGTTTTGACCAGGCAAGGTATAAGGATCCGAGATTGAGGTCAGTGGTGTTGATACTTACATTAGTGATAATGGCTACATCTTTTTTAAGCTCCGCACAGGCTTCATTTGAAGCGTATCCTTCGGCTTCGTCGGCAAAGAATGCTGTCACGAGGTAACAATATCTGATCCCCCGGTTCAGTCCCACTCCCTGGTTGTTGTCAAGGTAAGAAGTCGAAGTGATGTCGTTGACCACTGCTATTCTTTTATATCCCAGGTAGGCCGGCACGCCGGTCTGACAATAGGCAGGCACATATCCCGTGGAATCCGATTTGCGGTAAATGTAAAAACCTTTCGCGTTAGTGCAACTGTAAGTCGACCAGTTAAGGTTAATGGAATTTGCAATGGCCGTGGTGGTAAGGTTCTCAGGCCTGGGGCCTATCACCAGGATCTTCATCGACTTTATATCGACCAGCCTTACCGGTGATCCGTTATCCTGTGCTTTAAAATATACCTGGTATGGATTTTTTCTCACATGCTGGCAAACCGTGGGCCAATTGAAAATGCTGGTCACATGTCCCTGCCCCTGGGCAGTGTCAGGATCCATATAGGCGGGGCTTGGCGTAATGATAAAAGGGCCGCCGACCGCAGTCAAGGTAACAATATCGGCAGTGTCGGGATCATGTGCCCTGACGGGGAAACTGAGCGCATGGCCTGCTTCAACACAGGTATCTGAGATGGAATCGATGACTGGCGGCCTGTTATTGCATGCAACAACATTGATCTGCATGTCACGCTCCACGCATCCTATCCTGATCCCGTTCCTCCATTCTTCGATCAGAATGGCAATATTATACTCGCCCTGCTGGGGTGGGCTTATCCAGGAAAAGTCACCGGTCACCGGGTTGATATGACATGAGTTGGAAGGCGGGGGTAAAGTATAGCCCGGAATCGGCAATCCGTTGACCCCAAGGCAGGTCACCAGTTTATACGAGAGGCTGTCGCCGTCGGGATCATAGGCCCCGGGATTATGATAGAACGGCTGGCCTACGCAGGCATTATCCACGGGAGGAACCAGGAGGACAGGAGAGTTGTCATCCCCCAGGTAAGGACTTATGGTAAGTTCCGAATAGATGAACATGGGTATGTTCACTGAATTGGGGATGTTCATGATTCCCAGGTTCCTGTTCGGGTCTTCGCATGAAATAATATACGGGGATGAAGATGGCCCGGCATAGGTGTGCTGCCCGACGTACTTATTATAACGTATGGTGTCGGGAAGAAAAACAAACTGTACCCGGGGTATAAGATCAGAGGTTCCGTCGCCCCAGCTTATTTCGAGGTAATTCCTTGCATTGTTAACAGGGCTAAGGGTATTGGTGTATGATATCAGGGTGATCTCATAGGTAAGCCCGCTAATATGCCGGAACGTTATTTCGGCTGCCCGCTGATGAGTCGCAAAAAGTAATACCGGGATATTCAGTAAAATAAGGAACAGTAAATTGCGGCAACTACGGGTCAGAATACCTGGCATGAGATGTACTGAATAGGATATCAAAAGTAATAATTTTAGAGCCAGGGTTATTCATTTCGCACCAAATCTTATTTCAAACCATTCTGATTTTTAAGCTATTTTTGCAAAACGATTGAGCCCCATACTAATGAAAGCTAAAGATATTCCGGAAATTGAGAACCAGGAAATACTGAAACGATACCGGAACCTGCTCAGGCTGTGGAAACCACGAAATCCCGATGACAGGAAGATTGTGCGCAAGGCTTTCCGCCTGGCCCTGGAAGCCCATCATGATATGCGAAGAAAAAGCGGGGAGCCGTATATTTTTCATCCCCTGGGGGTTGCCACCATCTGTGTTGAGGAAATAGGGCTTGGGGCAACATCCATTGTGTGTGCCCTGTTGCATGATGTTGTTGAAGATACTGAGTATACGCTTGAAGATATAAGGGGCTTGTTTGGTGAAAAAGTCGCTTTAATCATTGACGGGTTAACCAAGATCAAGGGGATTTTTGACCAAAGGACGACTACTGTTCATGCCGAGAATTTCAAACGTCTGCTGCTGACTCTTTCCGATGATGTGAGGGTTATCCTTATTAAACTTGCCGACCGCCTGCACAACATGAGGACTCTTGATGCCCTTCCTGTAGACAAGCGGCTTAAGATCTCATCTGAAACCGGTATACTTTATGCACCCCTGGCTCACAGGCTCGGGCTTCATGCCATCAAAAGTGAACTTGAAGATCTCTCCCTGAAATATACAGAACCTGAAGTTTATCAAACACTCGTTGACAAACTAAGGTCATCGGCCAGGGAACGCAGCAGGTTTGTCAGCAAATTTATTCATCCTATCCGGCAGGACCTCATCCAGCAGGGATTTAAATTTACTATCAAAGCCAGGGAAAAATCAGTGGCTGCCATCTGGCAGAAGATGAAGAAAAAGGAAGTCCCTTTCGAAGAGATCTATGACATTTTTGCGATCCGAATCGTGATTGACACCCCTATAGAGAGTGAAAAATCAGATGCCTGGAAAGTTTATTCCATAGTTACCGATCATTACCTTCCGAATATGGACCGGCTCCGGGACTGGATATCCATTCCCAAAGCCAACGGGTATGAAGCGCTGCATACCACGGTAATGGGGCATACCGGCCACTGGGTCGAGATACAGATCAGGACCAAGAGAATGGATGAGGTTGCCGAAAGGGGATATGCGGCTCACTGGAAATACAAGGAATCTTTCAACATCAGCAGTAAGCTGGATAACTGGCTTGACCGTATCAAGGAAATGATAGAGTCGCCTGATTCTGATGCATTGTCATTTATCGATGATGTAAAGGGGTTCTTTTTCCTGGATGAGATCTCAGTATTCACTCCTACCGGTGAAATGAGGATACTCCCGGCAAATTCAACGATACTGGATTTTGCCTACGCCATACATTCCGAGCTCGGGAATACCTGCATAGGAGCCAAAGTTGATAAAAAACTTGTGCCAATAAACCAGCCTCTGAAGAACGGGCAGCAGGTTGAAGTGATTACATCGAGCAAGCAAACACCGCGTGAAGAATGGCTTACTTATGTAATGACAACCCGCGCCAAAACAAATATCAAACAGGCCGTCAAGGAAGAAAAGAAACTTTTCAGCAAGCAAGGCAGGGAAAAACTGGAAAAATGGTTCAAGCAATTCAGCCTGGACTTCAAGCAGGAACAGATAAAGCAATTCCAGGCAGTCAATAATTATCCTACACTGATCGATCTTTATTATTCTGCAGCCACCGACAAGATAGGGCTGAAAGACGTAAAGATATTCGCCGCCTCGAATTACCGTGACGGATGGATCAATTATGTTTCAAGGACCTCTACCACTCATAAAGCCATTCTGCCTTCCGAAGCAGGAAGCGGTTCCGAACATCATCCTGGTGGACAGACCGGGCGGATAGAAGAAGAACTCCAGGGCGATGTGACCAGTTACGGTTACCAGGTCGCAACCTGCTGCAACCCCATCCCGGGCGATGAAGTCATAGGATTAATGCCTACAGAAAGCAGCAAGACCGTCATCCACAGGACCAAATGCGCCCAGGCAATGGAAATGATTTCCCGGGATGGCATCCATTTTGTAAAACTGAACTGGACTAATAACGAGTTCATTTCATTCCTCACCAGCATACGCATCAACGGGATCGACAAGAAAGGACTTATTAACGAGATCACGAAAATCATTTCAAATGAGCTGAACCTGAATATACAGGCCTTTAGTATACAGGCCGATAACGGGATTACCGAAGGGCAGATCAGCCTTTTTGTGAGGGATGCCACCACCCTGAGTAATGTGCTCGACAAATTGAAACTTATTGAAGGTGTTACTACGGTCATGCGGGTCGATTAATTTTTTAATTTTTATTTGTTCTAAATAATTTTAATTTTATACCTTTACTCAAAATTTCCACTAATGAAAAAGCCATCCGAAGATACATTTGAAAATGTTCGTAAGCTTTTTACGGAATATCTTGAAAAACACGGCCATCGCAAAACGCCCGAGAGATATACCATACTGAAAGAGATTTATGCCACCGAAGGGCATTTTGACATTGAGACTCTTTACATCCGGATGAAGAATCATAAGTACAGAGTCAGCCGTGCTACCTTATACAATACCATTGAATTGCTGCTGGATTGCGGGCTGGTAACAAGGCACCAGTTCGGAACGAATTATGCCCAGTTTGAAAAATCGAATCTTTTCAAACAGCATGATCATTTCATTTTCAACGACAGCGGTGAAGTCCTTGAGTTTTATGATCCCCGTGTTGAAGAGATCAGGGAGCATGTGGAAAAGCTTTTCAATGTTGAGGCTATCAGTTACTCCCTAACGTTTTACGGTCAGGCCAGGTCCAAAAAATAAACTAAACTCAGATGAAGGTTGATGTAATCCTGGGACTCCAGTGGGGGGACGAAGGAAAAGGAAAGATTGTGGATGTGTTTTCACCACGTTATGATGTCATTGCACGATTTCAGGGAGGGCCAAATGCAGGGCACACCATTGAATTCGACGGGAAGAAATTCATTCTGCATACGATCCCTTCGGGTATTTTTCACAGGAATTCCATGAATGTGATTGGGAACGGTGTGATCATCGACCCGGTGATACTCTTCCGTGAGATTGACAAGCTCAGGGAAGCGGGGATGAATCCGGCGGAGAATCTGTTAATAGCAAACCGTGCCCATCTCATTCTGCCTACACACAGGCTTCTCGACGCTGTTTATGAAAGCGCAAAAAAAGATTCGAAGATAGGATCCACCCTCAAAGGGATTGGTCCGACCTATACTGATAAATATGCCAGGAACGGGATCAGGGTTGGTAACATTTGTTACCCCGGGTTCAGGAAGATGTACGACAACCTGAAGGAACTGCATTTGCAGATCATCAGTTCCTATGGATCCGGCATTGAGAGTTTCACACTTGACAACCTGCCGTTCGGTGAATATGAAGCCCGCTGGTTTGAAAGCATAGAGAAAATGAAGGAGCTTAAAGTTGTTGATGCGGAAGTATTCATCAACAAAAGTCTTTCCGAAGGACGTTCGGTCCTTGCCGAAGGAGCCCAGGGGACCATGCTGGATGTTGATTTCGGTTCCTATCCCTTTGTTACCTCTTCAAGCACTGTTGCAGCAGGCGTATGTACCGGACTGGGCGTATCCCCGCATAACATCGGGAAAGTCTTCGGTGTGTTCAAGGCATACTGTACCCGGGTTGGCAGCGGGCCGTTCCCTACGGAACTTATTAATGAAACCGGGGACAGGCTCAGGGAAGGTGGGCGCGAATTCGGTTCCACTACAGGCAGGCCCAGGCGTTGTGGCTGGCTCGATCTCCCTGCGCTTAGGTACTCGATTATGCTGAACGGGGTCGACAGCCTTATCATGATGAAGGCAGATGTACTCAACCCTTTTAAAAAACTTGGCGTTTGCACTTCATACAGGGAATCGGGAAAACTGCTTGATTCATATCCTTTTGAACTTTCTTCAGAAGGGCTTGAACCCAGGTATACCGAAATGGAAGGATGGAATACATCTCTTGATACAGGGAGTTCAATAGCAGACCTGCCATTGCCCCTTAAAAATTATATAAAATTCATTGAAGACTTTGTGGACCTGCCGATTGACACGGTATCCATCGGACCCGACAGGCTTCAAACCTTACAGAGGCATTAATTACAGTTTCCTCTTTATTTCTGTTAATTCGTAACCTTCGACGATGTCGCCGACCTTGATGTCGTTGAAATTGTCAATGTTCAGCCCGCATTCAAAGCCTGAAGAGACTTCCTTGACATCATCCTTGAAACGTTTAAGGGAACCCAGTTTTCCTGTGTAAACCACTATGCCATCCCTGATAATACGGATGCTGGTCTGCCTTCCGATCTTCCCATCGAGGACCATGCAACCTGCAACAGTTCCGACTTTCGTGATCTTGAACACTTCCCTGATCTCGAGGTTGGATGTGATCTTCTCTTCGATCTCCGGTGCAAGCATACCCTCGATGGCCGATTTGATCTCTTCGATAGCCTGGTAGATGATTGAATAAAGGCGGATATCGATCTGTTCTGCTTCGGCCAGCTTACGGGCACTTACAGAGGGGCGTACCTGGAAACCGACGATCACTGCGTTGGAAGCTGAAGCGAGCAGTACATCCGATTCGGTGATCTGCCCTACGGACTTATGAATAACATTAACAGCCACTTCTTCGTTGGTAAGCTTAAGCAGGGAGTCGGAGAGGGCTTCAACTGAACCGTCGACATCTCCCTTTACAATAATGTTAAGCTCTTTGAATTCGCCTATGGCAATCCTGCGGCCGATCTCATCAAGAGTGATATGTTTCTGGGTCCTGAGGCCCTGTTCGCGCTGGAGTTGGAGACGCTTGGTCGCAATATTCTTGGTCTCTTTTTCATCGGTCATGACATTGAAACTGTCGCCTGCCTGGGGTGCGCCGTTAAGTCCAAGCATGAGCACCGGGGCCGCCGGACCTGCCTCTTTAATGGGCTGGTTGCGCTCGTTGTACATGGCTTTGATCCTTCCGTAGGTTGCTCCGGCAAGAACGATGTCGCCAATATGCATGGTCCCGTTCTGGACCAGGAGTTTTGCGACATACCCGCGGCCTTTGTCAAGAGAAGACTCAATGACTGCTCCAAGGGCAAGACGTGAAGGATTGGCTTTCAGGTTAAGCATTTCAGCTTCAAGAAGTACTTTATCAAGCAGGACGCTCACATTCAAACCTGTCTTTGCCGATATTTCCTGGGTCTGGTATTTTCCTCCCCATTCCTCAACAAGGATATTCATCTTTGAAAGTTCTTCGCGGATCTTTTCGGGGTTGGAGTTAGGCTTATCTATTTTATTGATGGCGAAAACGATAGGAACACCGGCGGCCATGGCATGGTTGATCGCCTCCTTCGTCTGGGGCATCACGGTTTCATCTGCGGCAATAACAATAATTGCGACATCGGTAACCTGGGCACCTCTCGCACGCATGGCAGTAAACGCTTCGTGGCCGGGGGTGTCGAGGAAAGTGATCGCCTTCCCGTTCTCAAGTACAACTTCGTATGCCCCGATATGCTGGGTAATACCTCCAGCTTCACCTGCAACCACATTCGTGGAGCGGATAAAGTCAAGCAATTTGGTCTTCCCATGATCAACATGGCCCATGACCGTGACGACAGGTGCGCGGTCGCGGATATCTTCAGGATTATCCTCAACATTATGGCCTTCGATGGCTTCCTGTACTTCCACACTTACAAACTCAAGCTTGTAACCGAATTCATCAGCGACAAGGGTAAGAGTTTCAGCATCCAGTCTTTGGTTGATTGATACAAAGAGCCCTAGCGACATACAGGTTGAGATAATCTCGGTTACGGATACATGCATCATGTTGGCCAGCTCATTTGCAGTAACAAATTCGGTGACTTTGATGACTTTCTTACCTTCTTCAATCCTCTCCTGTTCCTGCTGGAGTTTCTGGCTAACATCTTCCCTCTTCTGGCGGCGGTATTTCGATGATTTCGATTTCCCGCTTGGGCTTAGCCTTGCAAGTGTTTCCTTAATCTGTCGTTCGATATCTTCCTGGGTTACCTCGGGTTTCTGTATTTCCCTTGTATATTTTTTATCCTTTACATAATGAGGCTTTTCTGGGGTCTTTGGAGCCTCCGTAGTACCTTCCTCACCGCCGGTACGTTTTATACGTTTCCGCTTTTTCTTCTTTGATTTGATTGAATCATCAGAGGAAGAAGCTACCAGCTGCTTTTTCTTTTCAAATTTTTTCGGTTCCGGCAGGATCATCGACCCGAGGATGGTGGGGCCTTCAAGCTTGATCTTAGCCGTAGGAAGGAAGTTGAATTCAACCACATCCAAAACCGGCTTCGGAATAACTTCTTCAATAACTTCAGGAACAGGCTCGGGCTCGGGCTCGGGCTCGGGTTTGACCTCAATCACCGGTTCCGTCACTGCAGGTTCTTCCACCGGAGGTTCGGGAATCTCTTCTGTCTTAGCTTTTCCTTTGCCCTTTTTCGATGGTTTTTTCTCAAATGATTCAAGATCCATCTTTCCAATGATCTTGAGGTCGCCTACTGTTTTTTCGGGTTTGGGCTCAGGTTCTGGGGCAACAGCCTCTTCTTCTTCTGTTTTGGTCTTCTTTAAATGCTTTTTAGCTTCTTTTTCCTCAATCTCAGCCAGTGTTTCTTCAATTACCACCGGCTCGGCAACTTTCTTTACAGGTTTTTTCTCCTCCTTCTCGGCAGGCTCTGCAACTTTTACTTTCTCAGCCGGAGGGGGGGGGACAGGTTCAGCAATTTTTGGTTCAGCTTTCGGAGCTTCCCTGGGAGTTTCCTTTACAGGAGCTTCCTTAGGTTTCTTTGGCTGTTCCGATTGCCTCTTGTCGTAATCCAGGGATACATTTTTGATGAAAAGATCCTCGCGCTCCTTTTCTCTTTCCTTAGTCGCGGTCTTTTTATCCTCAATGGTAATTGTTTGGTGTGAAGCAAAGGCCAGTTCAATCTTCTTGGATTCTTCTTTCACCTGTTTTTCTGTGGCAAACTCTTTCTTGAGGAGAGTATACATCTCCACAGTAAGTTTACCATTGGGGTCACGGTCAACATTAAACCCTTTTTTGGAAAGGTATTCCACTACGGTAGCGATACCGATATTGAACTCTCTCGCGGCTTTACTTAACCTGACCGGTGCTATGCCTTCACTCATGCGGCAAAATTATGAATTTTATTCGAACTCAGCTTTTAATATGCGGATGACCTCATTGATCGTCTCTTCCTCGAGGTCGGTACGTTTTACAAGTTCTTGAACATCAAGATCGAGTACGCTTTTAGCAGTATCGCATCCTATGGTTTTGAGCTCGTCGATGATCCACTGATCGATTTCGTCGGAAAATTCGATAAGGTCTACATCTTCGTTATCAACATCAGTATCGCGGTATACGTCTATTTCATACCCGGTAAGCCTTCCGGCAAGCCGGATGTTGAACCCTCCTTTACCGATAGCGAGTGAAACCTGGTCAGGCTTCATATACACATCGGCTTTTTTCTCTTCCTCATTAATAATGATGGAAGTGACCTTTGCGGGACTAAGTGCACGCTGGATGTACAATGAAGGATTGGTAGTGAAGTTGATCACGTCTATATTCTCATTTTTCAGTTCCCTAACGATCCCGTGTATACGCGAACCTTTCATCCCGACGCAAGCGCCGACAGGGTCGATACGGTCATCGTATGATTCAACCGCGATCTTTGCTCTTTCGCCCGGTACCCGTACAATCTTTTTGATCTGTATAAGCCCGTCAAACACCTCGGGAACTTCAGCTTCAAACAGCCTTTCAAGAAAAGCTTCCGAAGTGCGGGAGAGAATAATGACAGGATTGTTTGATTTCATTTCAACTTTTGAAACAACCGCACGGATCGTATCACCCTTGCGGTAAAAATCGACAGGGATCTGTTCCGACTTGGGAAGGATAAGTTCTATCCCTTCGTCGTCAAGCACAAGTATCTCTTTCTTCCATACCTGGTAAACTTCTCCTGCTATGATCTCACCGATCTTGTCTTTGTATTTAAGATAGATGTTGTTCTTTTCGTATTCCTGGATCTTCGAGATCAGGTTCTGGCGTATGGCGAGGATCTCGCGCCGGCCGAAATCAATCAACTTGATCTCTTCCGAAAGTTCTTCTCCTACTTCAAAATCGGGTTCGATCTTGATAGCATCGGAATAAGCTACCGAGGTATTCTCATCTTCAACTGTTCCGTCTTCGACAATCGTGCGGTTCCTCCAGATTTCAAGGTCACCTTTGTCGATATTTACGATGATGTCGAAATTATCGGCCGATCCGAACCTTTTGGAAAGCATATGCTTGAAAACTTCTTCCAGGATACGCATCATGGTTTCACGGTCGATGTTCTTGAATTCTTTGAATTCTGAAAAGGTTTCGACTAAGTTTAACTGTTCCATTGGGGTACTAAATTGTTATTATACGTTAATTAATATGCGAAAAGCAAAGTAGCGAAGTAGCGAGGTAGCGACATCGTCAATTCAATGTTTTTTAAAGCTGATAACGGCTTTGGCTGATTTAATCTCGCTGTAATTTATCACTACTTCTTTTTTCTCAATTTCTTTTTTTGATTTTTTTATTTCCTGTTCAATCTTTATTTCTTTGTCATTGGCCAGTAATAGAAGACCCTCGATTTTCTTGCCATCCAAAGTAACCACTTCGAGTATTCTCCCAAGGTGTTTCTGGTACTGCCTCAGCACGCGGAATGGCCTGTCGGCGCCTGCCGAGGATACCATCAGCTCAAAATCTTCATTGTCACGGTCAAGAGCCTGTTCGATGTACCTGCTGAGTTTCTGGCAATCTTCAATCTTTACGCCCTGATCCCCGTCAATGAAAACCATAATGTGGTTCGATGGTTTAAGTATTAGCTCGATCAGAAATTTATCTGATCCTTTAAGGTTCTCTTCAATCAGGCCGGTTAGCTGCTTCTCGGTTATCATACTATTTATGACTTCGGATTAAGGAGCGGGTTAATCATTCATTCCGCGAAGTGGCGGGATTACCCCGTTTTTATTCAGCAAACGAGGGGACTCTCGTCCCCTCGTCATCACTGAATCAACTTTAATCCGCTGCAAAGATAAGCAGATTACTAACAAAATCAAAATTTACCCTGATCTTTATACAAAATTCAACTTTGCTGCGTCTTCTTTTTCCTGGGAAGCGGAAGCCATGTTGAACTCTTCCATCCATTCTTCAGTCCTCTTGAAGAGCACGCTTTTATCGTTATTCGGAAGCAGTTCATAGAGCAGGTATTTAAGTTTTGAAGAAAGCATGAAATACCTGAGAGGTACAATGGGTTCACCCGGCTGGAAGTGTTTCAGGACCGCATCCCTGAGGTCTTCGGTGAAACCCACATACCTGCAACGTTTATTGCTTGAACCGATTTCTCCGTCGGACAGGATAGCGTAAACCGCCGGCTGGCGGGGGACCGTTTCGAGAGTAAGCTCACTCAGGATAAGGCCAGGATTATTCTGGGACCTCATAGTATGTTATGGTAAAGTTTAATTATTTATGATATCATCCTATAAATAACATAACAAAGATAATATAAAAAAATCCCCTGCGCAAGAGCAAAGGGGATTTTTTTCTGATTATTTGATATTTTAACCGAAGAGGACCCGGATTACCGGCTGTAACTTCCGCCCTGGTCGTACATATAGTTCACGATGATGCTGCCTGCACTGTTGATGTAGCCCCACTTTGTGGCTTTACGCACCCGGGCAAAACCATGGCTGAAGTCACCGGCTTCATCAAACTGGGGATTGGTAAGGTACTTCCCTGTCTTGTCGATAAAACCCCATTTGGTCACTTTCTTCACCCTTGCAGCCCCTCCGCAGAAATCCTCAGCTCCTTCAAACTGCATGTTTATGGCATAGGTGCCTGATTCATCAATATAGCCCCAGGCATGGCCTTTACGAACCCTGGCAAGTCCTTCGGTAAAGTCACCAGCTTCTTCAAACTGGGGATTTACTTTCCAGGTTCCTTTATCATCAATATACCCCCATTCATGTAATTTTTTAGCCCGGGCAATACCGTTGAAGAAATCACCTACGGCCTCATACTGAAGATTGACCACATAGGCCCCGGTTTTATCAATAAAACCCCATTGGGTTCCTTTTCTTACCCTTGCAAAACCTTCATGAAAATCTTCCACATCGGCGAACTGCGGATTGATCACCCAGCGCCCGGTCTGGTCCACAAAGCCCCAATCCTTGCCAAACCTGGCTTTTGCAAGGCCATCGCAAAATTCCCCGAGGGCTGCAAACTGGGGATTGATGAGATATTTTCCTTTGTTGTCGATATAACCCCATGAAACGCCATGCCTTACCCTTGCCATTCCATCGTGGAAATCGAAGGCTTCGGCAAACTGGTAATCAATCACGATCATTCCTTTTTTATCAATGTATCCCCATTTTTTGAATTTAAAGACCCTTGCGAGATCTTCACTGAAATCCTGAGCCTGGTCAAACTGCGGGTTGATCACATAAGTCCCTTTAGTATCGATATATCCCCAGTCGTGCATTTTCTTTACCCTGGCAAGGCCATCGGAGAAATTTTCGGCATCATCAAACTGAAGGTTGATCTGGTAGACCCCTGTCGTGTCAATATATCCCCAGCTTTTAAACACCTTTACCGAAGCAATCCAGTTGCAGCATTTTTCCTTCCTGGGAGGAGGTGATTCATGGGGCTTTTGCTCTGGAGCCATAGCCGGCTCAGCAGATTTATCCTTGCTTTTAGTCTTGGTTTTGTTCCCTGTCTGGCCCTGAGTGATTAAAGCCATCAGCACAAAAATGATAATAAACAACTTTTTCATAGGGTCCGGATTTAATTTCACCGACTAAACTACGAATTAAAATTTAATCAACCAAAAAGGAGATTACCAGTCGACCATGATCCCGATGGAAGGGACGATGGTTCCGGCAGAGCTGGGAATGGTCCTTAGCTCGTACCTGAGGTTACCCTGGGGGTCAACATACGTTTTGATGCTCCCGTCGGGCTGGGTGTTGACCAGGTTGTCGGGTTGCTGGGCTTTTGTATTCAGCACATTCTGGATATCAAGGTAGAACATCAGGGACCATTTTTTAAAATAAAAAGCCTTATCAACCCTCAGGTCAAGCTGGTAAAAATCGCGCAGCCTCAACGAATTGTACTGGGAATAATCGAGATAGCCCCGGCCCTGCACATTCCAGGCGGCAACCAGGCTTGATTTCTCGTAGTTCCATGGAGTATACGGCGCTCCGCCTGCATACCTGAATTTAACACCGACCTGCCAGTTATATTTGAACTTCCTGCTTACCGTAAGGTTTAACAGGTTCCGGTTGTCCCAGGTTGAAGGAACATATACCCCGCTGTAGTTTGTGAATTCGCTGCGGACAAAGGTATAGGAGAGAATGACATTGAATTTGAACAGGTTGATATCCCTGAACAGGACTTCAATACCATAAGCCCTCCCCTTTGAATCAGGTACAACAGGTTCATCCCCGGCGATCCCGAAGTCACTTCCCTTGCTGGCAAGGGATACCGAATCATAAAGGGATAAGGGATAATGCTGGTAATACTTGTAAAAACCCTCTAACGAAACTTTTGCGTTGGAATTATACTGGTATTCCATGCCAAGGACTACATGATCACAGGAGATATACCGTATGCCGAGCGAGTCATTGACCAGCCTGCCCTTGTTATCCCTGAACCCAAGCGTGGTGTATGCCGGGAGCTGGTAATACCGGCCTGTATTGAAATTCAGGAACCAGCCTTTTGAAAACTGCCAGGATGCTGAAAACCGGGGTGAGAACTGGGTAAGCGGATTGCTCATTTTAGAGGAATAAGTATTCCCGTCGAACCTCAGTCCCAGCGAAAGCTGCAGCTTCTCATCGAACATGTTTTTACTGACCTGGCCAAAAGCCGAATATTTCCACAGATCAATAAAAGAATTATAATCCAGTAACCTGACCGAATCAAGCAGGTAAAGCTTCTGGAAGGTATGATTGGTGTATTTTGCATATTCAAGCCCTCCTCCATAGGTGATCTTCCAGCTGAGAAGGTCGGTAACCCCTTCATACCTGAATTTATTTTCAATTTCCTGTGATTTTACGCTCAGGATCAGGCTGTCGGGAATTTCAATGTTCCCCGAATATTTCGTTTCCTCGTTGTTAAGCATATTCCTGCTCAGCACCCAGGTGTCGTTCCCTTTGCTTCGGAAATGCCGGTAAACAAGCCCGACAGTATAACTCCACTGGTAATAATCGGGCAGGTAACCAAGAAGGTACGTTTGATTTTCAGTCGGGTTTTTTATCCCGGTATTGAGCTTTGAGTTATCGAGGGAGCCTATCGAGATCAGCGAGATCTGGTCTTTCGGTGTGATGTTCCATTTGTACTTTAACTGGTAGTCGTTATAGGTAGGCAGGAAAGGGAGTTTCAGCACGCTGAAAAGGAACTGCAGGTATGAACGCCTCACCGAAACCATCAGGGTTGATTTTTTACCGATTGGACCGTTCAGGGTGAGGCCGATATCGCTTGAACCTATGGTAAACCTCCCCCCGAATTTGTCTTTATTCCCTTCGATCTGGGTCATTTCAAGCACAGAGCTGAGCATATTCCCACGGCTCGCCTGGAATGCACCTGAATACAGGTCTACCTGGCGTATGAAATCCACATTGATGATCCCGACCGGGCCTCCCGATGAACCCTGGGTTGCAAAGTGATTGATATTAGGGATCTCGACCCCGTCAAGATAGAACCTGTTTTCAGCCGGGCCGCCTCCCCTTACGACGATGTCATTCCTGTAAGAGACTGTCTGGGCAACCCCGGGCAGGGATTGAATGACTTTTGAGATGTCCCGGTTGGCGCCCGGGCTTTTCTCGATCTCCTGGATGCTCAGCGACTGCACCGACAGAGGGCTTTCTTCTTTCCGTTCGAGGATAGACGGCCTGACCACGACAGTTTCGAGGTTCACCGATGTTTCGTCAAGTGCGACATCAAAAAAAACAGGATGGGATTTTGTCACCAGGAAATCCTCGGTGGTTTTTTTTTCATAACCCAGCACCGAGACCTGGAGCCTGATATAGCCGGGATCGACTTTCTTCAGAATAAAATTCCCGCCGGTGTCGGTAGTCGTGCCGAGTGAGGGTTTGCCGTCAACGATAATATTGGCAAAAGGTATTCCCTGGTTATTCTTGTGATCAAATATTCTACCCCTGACTTCGCCGGTCTGGCCTGAAACAGTTGTAATAAGAAGGATTGATAAAAGAAGGAGGTATGATGTTTTGCGGATGATCATGTTATAGTTAAATTAGGTGCGTCTATTGATGACAATTATCATGCCAGTCCCGAGTGATGGTAAAAATGTCATATGGATTTCTTTACCGGATAAACGATTTTGTATATTTATAAGCTAAATACTTTTATTCATGAACAAGACTGTTTCCAGTCCGGCGGTCCGGATTCTGATAATCCCTTTGATTTTTATCCTTATTTCAGGCCCTGCCTGGTCGCAAAAACTCGACTCACTCCTGAGCAAGGCCGAACAATGGAAGCTCAAACATATGATGAAAGGGCTGAGCCTCCAGGTATATGTCGATGCGTATTATGTGGGAAACATTGGAGGGACCATCCCCACTTCGCATACCTACGAATTTCAGACCAACAGCCCTTTTATCAATGAAGCCAGGGTAAATATGTTCGATGTCAGCATGAATTATAATAATAACTGGGCAAGGATGACGGCTGATTTCAGGATAGGGGATCAGCCTTTGCTGCTTTCGAGTTCCACTGCACAGTGGACCAACTATCTCACCGAAGCCTCGCTCGGTTTTACCTTCGGCAAGGGGATCTGGATCGATTTCGGCTACCTCGACAGCCAGTTGGGAGTGGAATCCAGTATGCCGATCAATAACCTCCTCAGCACTTGTACTGTAGGCACTTATTTTGAACCAAGCTCTGTGCTTGGAGGTTATTTATCCTATACCACACCCGACGAGGTCTGGAGTGTGGGTGGCTGGGTGGGAAACTCCTTTTCGCTGCCCAATGGAAAAAACATCCATGTTCAATATGGCCTGGATTTAAATTATAATCCCTCGGAAGCGCTTACTATCAGCTTCAATAATTTAATGGGCAATATGGCAAAAAGCGGGGCAGACTATTATAAATACCTTGTATTCAATAACCTTTATGCAACATGGAACCCTGCTCCCAAATGGAACCTGATAGGGCAATGCGACATGGCTTTTCAGAAGGTCTCAAGCACTGAGAAAGATTCGGTAAGACTGGGAACCATGTTATCGGGCTTAATAGGGGCGAAGTTTTATTTCCTGCCAAAATTTGCATTTGCCCTCAGGGGTGAAGTATATTATGATCCCAAAGAGATCTTTATCGGCAGCAAATATACAGGGAAAACTTCCGATTTTGTTATTTTCGGCGCTTCGGCAGGACTGGAATTCAATCCCGGGAAGGATGCATATTTCAGGGTTCAGTATAATTTTCTCTCGACCGGCGATCCCGGGGTCAAACCTTTTAATGAGGTCGTATCCTCATCACCATCATACCATTACTGGGCCGACTATAACAGGCAGTGTTATTGTATAACAACCGGGATCAGGTTCTGACAAACCCTGTGTAAAGCCAATCTATCCTACTGCCGCATTTTCACTGATTTCAAAAAAATCAGATTTTTTTTTCAACATCAGGCAACCTTTTATTTATTGTATTGTACTAAAAGAGACTGTTTTACTGTTTATACTTTATAACACTCCAGGTTTCTGCCTTTTTTATATGAAAAAAAAGTTACAAACTCCTGCTGCTACCCCCACTATTTTCAAGCGGAAGTTCATACTTAAGTTAAGTATGTTTTCACTTCTCGCCCTAATGATCCTGTCATTAGCCTTAAATATAATCTTTACCGCGAAAACCGTTTCAGCTTCGAAGAAACATTCTCAGGCTGTTGAGGCAGAACCCCAGTCAAAAATCAATATTCTCAGGGAAAACACCAGCACACCGCTTATCCATCCCCTGTTGCTTGCTGATCTGAGTTCGGAAGCCACGAGGTTTTCACCCTTGAAATGGGAACTTACAAAATCCATACAGGAATGGGAGAAGCAGGGTGTAATCAGTTCTGTTTCAATCTATCTTAAGGACCTTAACACTTCAGACTGGATGAGTGTGGGAGGCGAAGCGGGATATCTCCCCGGAAGCCTTATGAAGGTTCCGATCATGATTTACTATCTCAGGGAAGAGCAGGAACATCGAGGCGTTTTGAAGCAGGAATACCTGTATGTAAAACCAAAGAACGGGTTCCCTTCCCAGGAATACAGGGGAGATTCCATAAGTCCCGGCAGGAAATACACGGTTGCTGAACTTCTCCGTTACATGATAGACGAATCTGATAATAATGCCACCTACCTGCTTTCAATCCATATAGACCAGGACAAGTACCGCCGTTTGTTCCTTGACCTTGACATCCCTCCTTATGAATTGCAGAATAATGCTTACAACATTACGGCAAGACAATATTCCAAATTCTTCAGGGTGCTTTACAATGCCACTTACCTCAATGAAGAGCTGTCGGCTTATGCCCTGAAAATTCTTTCGGGATGTAATTTCAAAGAGGGCTTGGTGAAAGAGATACCCAAAGGTATCATAGTAGCCCATAAGTTTGGAGAGAGAGGGATCAATTACGACATGGATTTCTCCGAATCGGCCATCGTTTATTATCATTCCCAGCCTTACCTTCTTACCATCATGACCAGGGGCAGGGATGTGAAGCAGCAGACAGAGCTTGTGAGCGAACTGTCACGCGAGATCTTTCTGAAATACCGGGATATCTGACCTAACAGGGATCCCTCATCCACATACCTTATAATTTAAGTGAAACCATAAACTGGTCAGCCGGGAGCATTGGTCCGTAAGCTCTTGCATAGCCGAACGACAGGTTGGATTTGATGAGGGAGAACAGCACCAGTTCGAGATCCAGCTGGGCTCCTGTAGAAAAATAATTCATGTTTGGCAGGCTGTTGGCCAGGTTTGTGAAGTTGCCCATCCCGAATACCGAAAAGCGAGCATAAGTGCTGTAAAAACCAAGCAGGCCGACTTTGCGGAAGCGGATAGGCGGGAAATTGATTTCGGTGGTCAGTTTTGCATAGTTTAGGGCAGAAAGCTGATCTATCTGAACTCCAGGGAAGCTTTGCATTTCGCGGTACTGGAGAGGCGACCGGTAATCAACCCAGTTATTCCCGAACCCGCCAAAATAGAAGTAGCTGTTGGTTTTACTGGTCTCCCCGAACGACTGCCCAAGTGAAGTCCTGAACCAGATGGCAGAATTTTTCATGGGCAAAAGAAATCCGAAGTCAAAATTATTAATGATCTGGGGGTAGAATGTTTCCCTTGCGAAGCTGGTAAAGGCATAAACCGCCCAGTCATAGCCTTGTTCGGGCTCTATGGCCCCAAGGGATTTCCTCAGGTAGGAACGGTGGAAGTTAAGTGTCCCAATGTACAATTCTTTATATGATGATTCGATATTCTGATAGCCGGGAAGTGTTTCGAGGTCCCCGTAAGCAGCAAGTTTAACATAAATCTCTGTCTTGGAGGGGCTCATCCGCATGAACACATGGTTGTATTTGCCCGAGAACATATAACCGGCACGGCTGAATTTAGTGGGGCCGAAAATGTCATAAAAGTCGGCATAGTTATATTGTGCCTGGAAGGTCCAGTTCCAGTAGGTGTAATCAACGGCCAGGTGGATGGTTTGTTTGAGCGGCAGGTTGCTGTATGGGGTAAAGCTCAGTTTGATCGTCAGGCTGTTCAGCATCATGGGGTCCATGAAATTAAGGCGATAGCCGAAACCGATATAATTTTTATATCCCTGGAAGATGGGGTAAGCGCCTGCGAGTTTCAGTTCTTTGATAGGGCTGTACTTCGTTTCGCTGACTTTTATTGTATCGAGGTTCACTTTTGACGGGGGCGGCAGGATCCAGGTCTTAACAACAGGATTTTTCATAAATGCCATTTGCCCAAGGTAAGTAATGGGATTAACATCGGCGACGGTGTCAATTTTCATCATACCGGGGACCATACCCTTGTATGTATATTCAAAAATCAGCATCGAATCGGCTGAAATAGGAAGGGGCCTGAAGAAACCGCTGCTGGCATTAGTAAGGATCTGGACTTTCCGGTTTTCGATGTTTATCCTGTATACATTGGAAACGCCCGTATAATAAGAGGTGCCATACAGGTATTTGCCATCGGGAGAGAACACAAAATTCATCGCCGGGTTATCTTCAAATTCATAGATTTCTTTGTATTCCTTTTTTCCGAGCAAGAGATTCCCGGTGTTGAATATGACTATTTTCTGTCTGCCCTTCACATCGGAGATCACTCCCGAAAGAAAACGGCCGTCGGGCGATATGTCAAGGTCGCAAAGGTCCTTCCCGAATGGCAGCGAATACAGTTCCTCCCATTTTTTATATGGGGGGATGAATCTCACGATTGCAGTCCTTCCGCTCATAGTCTGCACTCCCCATAGCGAATGGTCGCGGCTGTTGAAGGCAAGGTTCCCTGTACGGTCATATTTTATCAGGTCTCTGACTTCTCCTGTTTCTGCATTGACAGACCTCAGCCCCCTCCAGTCATTGTTGTGGGTTGATACGAAGATAGTTTTCGAGGAATCATCATAAGCCATTGCAGTTACATAGTATAGTGAAGGGCTTGGGACTGCGGATATCTTTTTCTCCTCACCCGTGCGGAGGTCAATGGATGCGATATGGGCCAGCTTGCCGGGGTAGTTCACTGCCACATACATTTTACCCGTTTTACTGTCGATATGCTGTGCCGAGACTGATCCCAGGGGTTTGTTCCCGATTGGCCGGTACTTTGACAAAGGATATTTCGAGATTTTTGCAATATTTACTTCCTGGAACTTATGCTCCCAGCTTATCCACTGATTCCATGCATCCTGCACCCTGATACCGTAAACCTGCCTGAACTGGGAGGCATAAAAACGCCGGCTGGTATCGGTCCTGGAATAGAAGGCCTTCAGTTTATCAACTCCGAAGGTATAAGCCAGGTAGCTGTCGAAGCGGGTTCCGTAAAGGTAGGAGTTCACCCCAACCTGGAAGTCAATGGTGGTGCCTTCAGTTTCCAGCCCGATCACATTATAAAAAAAGGCTGAATCCCGTACCATCGTCCTGAACACCATCTCGTCATAACCGCCCAGTACCCTGCCTATCCCGCCTGAGAGCCAGGTCTCCATGAAAACGGCTATCCCCTCATGGTACCACCTTGGTGAATACCAGCGGGGGGTTGTAAAATAGCTGTAGATCATTGATTCGGGGTCACGGTCATCGATATACACCTTGCCCCCGAAGATCGCCCGCACAATTCTGTCGGTGCGGGAAGATTTATCACACATTACCTGGTGGGTCAGCTCGTGGCTCATCAGCCATTGCATACGTTCATTTGCAGGAACTACTGAAAAAGTATAATCAAACGGGGCAACAGCTATATTCAGAAAGTTCTTTGGGATCACGCTGGTTCCGCCATTGCCGACGTCGGTAAAATCATTGAAAAGGATATTGGTTTCCTGCGAAGGCACGTAATCCCAGAAATGTTTATGAAACAAAAGTGCGTTCTCAAAGGAACGCACGGTATGGGGGACTAAATAGGATGTTGATTTATCGAGATAGACAAGCCTTACACGGCTGGTCCGGAATTGTATTACGGATACTTTTTGCTGGCCGAAGGATGCTGCAGACATGATCAACAGCAAAAAGGTGGTTGCCCACCAGTTGCAAGGTCTCATTAATCCGGATTTATAATATTAATGCTTATTTCTATGTCTTACGGATTATATTTTTACCTGTTTCTCAGGGAGGGGGAGGAAAAATTCCGACTGCCATGTTTTGCAGGTTGCTATAGCCTGAGAAAACTGAATTCGAGTTGAACCAGGCGTTCAGTGAAGTATTTGCGTAATATATGCCTATGAGCGAAGGGCTTCCGCTTAAGCCTATCTGAAGCGGGGCATTGATTCCAATGGCATTGAAATTAAGGCCCACAGCCGAAATTTCTTTGGCCGGGATGATCACATTAAGCTGGGCGGCCGAAAGGGCGGAGCAAAGAGTAGGCGAACTGTTAATGGCTGAAAGCGGTCCTGCATTTAATGTGACTTCGAGTACCTTCCCCTGGAAAGCGCAGATTATCCCAAGGTTGGGGTTGGTCCCTAAAATGACGCTGTTCAGGTTTTCCTTCCCACAAACACTCTTCAGGTTTTCCGACGAACTGACAATAAAGCAGAGGCTAGGCTTATCATATAATACCAGGCTGTTCAGGTTGATCTTAGCGCCATCGGTGATCCCGGCATTGCCCGCTATATGTCCTCCGGCGTTTACCTGTGATGAGGAAAGGGTTGATTGCAGAGCCGAAGAGAGGCTGAAACCTGCATACAAGGTTGAAGAATTCAGTCTTGCAGGAGCAATTTCCTCAAGTTGGAGTTTTGACTGTACGACTTTACTGCCGTCCATGACGATGTTGAGTGCGCCAACCCCGGAATACTGGGCCTGGGAAGAAACGACATAGTTCAGCATGGCTCCTATGCCCTGCTTATTCCCTGTGAGCGCCATGAACTGCGTCGATTTGATCACCAGCTGGTCACGGATGGCCTTCAGGTTCCTGATCTCGGCATCTTTTTTCTGTAGCGTTTTGTTCCCTATCAAATAGCTGTCGATCCTGGTCAGGGCAATGGAGAGCACCGAATCCTTCTCGTTCACCTTGCTTACATAAATGGAAAAATCCCTCAGATTTTTCTCGATATCCATCGATTGAGCAATGGTATCCCTCAGCAGGAATGCAGCCAGCATACGTGTAGTGTTTGCTATCGTTGTATTATTATTCTTAATAAAAGAACTGTAATCAGTTAAAAGATGGATAGCTTCGGTATTGGCCGGATTTTTATCAAAACCCTGTAAGTTAAAGCTTGTAAGACAGGTATCGATAGTCATTGAAAGGTTTTCGGTGAACAAGGCATAATATATAAGCCCGGTGATCATCTGCCTGAGTTTGGCTGTATCCTGTACGAACTCGCTCCTTAGCTGGACGTCATTCTCGGTCATCTGCTCCTGGTGGTATTTATCTGCCTTGCCAAATGATCCTGAAGTCAGGCCTTTGTAAACCGAAGGGAACAGGAACGAGACAAGAATAATAACCACTGCTATACCCAGGATTACACCGATAATTATTTTATTTTGCTTTTTCATGGCCTTGAGTATTAATATTATTATGTATGCTGATGAAGTTGCGTTAGTATTATTCTTTATTCACAGTAACAGCATTCTGATAAATGGGAACCTCGTTCTGCATAATCTTGATGCTGATCTGGTGAGGCAGGCTGTTCTTATTTATCAGTTGCACCACATACTGGTTGTTCCCCGAATTATTGATCTGGACAAAATTTGATGAAGCCGAAATGCTTGACTGGTCATTGACGCTTACATTTAAAACATTCATGACCTGGAGGCTGTTGTAATCAAACAGCAATACTCCCTGGACTGGGTAAAGCGATGAAAGTGTGATCCTGGCTTCAACGACGCTTCTTGAATATTTAACATTGAAAGAAGCTTTAACCATTGGGTTTTCAAACACAAGGACATCAGCTGTAGTCATCTGGTCAAAGGTTCTGGAATCATACATGGCTCCTTTAAGCTGAAAGGAAGGTGTTTTGGAGTTTTTGCTGCCCGGCATTATAATGCTGAAAGACAGGAACCCGAGAAACACCCCGGCAATGAAAACAATTGAATACCTGAAAGCAGGCTTGTTCCAGAAAGAGGTTCTGAGAAGAGGTTCGGGCTTGTGATGAGCTTGTGATTCCATAGGTATTTTATTTAATATTTCCTGTATAAATTGTATTTGAGGAGTTTGTTCTTTTGCTGTTTCTATCGCATTGCTGATCTTTTGCCAGTCCTTTAAATAAGCCGTAGCCTCAGGATCATGTGCAAGCTGTTCCCTGAGTTCCTGCTGCCCGGCGGTATCAAGCTTTCCTTCCAGATCCTCATGGATCTTTTCGATGAGTTTTTTATTAATCATGGCCAAAAAATCCTGTTCCGATCAGTTTATCCCTGAGTGTCATACGTGCATTAAAGAGCCTGTCTTTAACCTTTGCAGTGCTCAGCCCCATGGTTTCGGCGATCTCTTCATACGAAAGTCCGAAGTAATATTTCAATAACAGAACCGAACGGTGAGAGTCCTTAAGCCCGAGCAGGGCATCTTTCAGCCTGATATTCTCCTCTGGAATTCCTTTACGGGTATCATCTTCTGCAACGATGTCCCGGACTTTATCGAGACTTTCAAAATGCCGCCTGCTCTTCAGGTGGTTTATGGTCTCATTGATTGCAATACGATAGAGCCAGCTGAAGAACCTGTACTTAAAATTAAACTTCCCCAGGCTGGTATATGCTTTGATAAACACATCCTGGGTGAGGTCTTTTGCAATTTCGCGGTCGTTGGTCATCTGGAGTATCATCCCGTGTATTTTATTCTGATACCTTTCTATCAGTACTTCGAAGGACGACCTGCTGCCGTGCAGCACTTCATAAACAAGTTCATTATCATCCTTCGCTATCATAATTACAATGGGATCTCTGAAAAGTTGGAAAATTTACGAAAAAATCATGATGGTTGACCTTAGCCCATACAGATTATTTTTCCGAAGCAAGCATTGAAAGCTTCCACAGATCCTTGCGGTTCATACGCAAAACCGGCGTTATGGCAAGATAAGCTGCATTGCCGATCTGTTTCCTGAGGCTTTTCAATTCCCTGAGTTTTGAGGGAATCTCTGGATCTGGTGAAACGGTAAAATCGTTTTCCTTCAGCATCATCAGGCTTTTAGCTTTGATGGAAAGTTCGGTATACAGGCTGATAAAACAATAGAGGTCGAACACCACTTCGGCCGGGAAATGGCTTCGGATAGACAGCAGGTACTGCCCGGTACGTGTTTCCGAGAACTTACCTTTCCTTATCATGGTAAGCATTGAAACTTCAGTGTCAAACTCCATTTCGAGCCACTTGCGGATGGCATTTTCGTTAAACTGGAAGCTGAGAACCAGGGCGACCGGAATGATAACCATGATGAAAACGGTAGCCGCCACGGGCCAGGTAGTGAGTGCATTAAAGCTGGCGTGAATAAGAATTGAAGTGACTGCCCCGGCAAGGAGGGCAAACCCGAAAAAAGTCTGGCGGTTAAGGCTGCTGATAACTATGATGGCAAAGATAGCGGTGGTACCGCCATGCATCACCGCGGTACCGAAACCCCTTGTGATCCAGACCATGATGTTTGGTTCTTCTGAGGCGTAATTCATGAGGTAGAAAATGTTCTCGGCAAAAGAGAATGCAGCGCCCACGCTGAACCCATAGATAGCTCCGTCGATCATGAAACCGATCTTGCTCCTTTTGATCAGCCAGAGGATAAGCAGCATTTTAAGCAGTTCTTCCACTACCGGGGCAATGTATCCTGAGAATAATTCGAAGTTAAGGGAGTATTCCCTGATAAGAAATGTGTTGGTGTAAAAACTCAGGGCAGCGCTCAGGATACCCCATGCCAGGCAGATCAGGAGTATAGATTTATTTACAAGCCTGAGGCTGTCGAGGAACAGGAAAAGAAACAACAGGAGAAAAACCGGGCTGAGTGAGATAATTACTTTCAGGATCATCTGCATTGTATTGAACAGGCAAGTTATGTAAAATTGTGTTCACCGCGGATGGCTTATTACCAGGCATTAATCCTGATGCCTAGTCTTTAACACATCTCACATTGAACGAATTCGCCCTGCTGGAAGAATACAGGGAGGTGCTGGTAGCCGGAATATTCATGCCCCTGGCGATAGCCCTTAGCGGGCCATTGACAGTAGAAGTCCAGAACATTGCACCGGTGAGGCTGGCAGGAGGAGTAAACGCCCAGGTACTGTTCATATATAACACCCCCCCGGTAAAAGCCCAAAACTGAACATCTTTAAGGTATCCGCCAGCCAGGCCATTACCTTGGTTTGCAGGATCATCAATAAGGGCCTGCCATTCTGATTTGGTTGGAATATGCCATCCCGGGGGGCATAATCCCTGGGCCCCTTCTGCGTCCTGGTATTGCATGAGTTCATCCCAGGCATAAAAACCACCGTAAGAAGTGCAGCCTGCATCAGCCGGTGCGCAGTATTTTTCGGGTATGCAATTGTCGGTCTGCGGCAGGCTGAATAATGTTGATGTTCCGTAGTCGAGGTTCATGGTCATCCAGCATTTGCCTCCTTTCTGGTAAGTACCGTAGTTCCGGTGAGGAGTGGTCCTTACGTCCTGAAGAGGCTCCATCACATTACCGCACTGGAAAGGAGGCGGAGCGATAACCTGTACCTGGATTGCATCGGTGCCCGGACATCCGTACATATTATTGTAGGAATAGGATATCGTGACCGTTTTAGGAAGCGGGAGAGGAACAGATGCAGGATTGAATTCGTAGTGGCCGGAAACCATGCTGACCCCGGTTCCTGAGTATACGCCGGTGGCGCCAAGTGGAGTTCCGCCTTTCAGGACATAAGGTTTGGCTTCGGGCGTGGTAACAGGATCGATGCAAATATCCAGGTTTACCGTTGGCATGGGCCTGATGAGAAATAAAGTCGAGCCTGTGGCAGAGCATCCGTTTATGGTAAGCCCGGTTGATCTGGCCAGGATATTGCTCCCGCTGCCGTTCCACAGGAAGGTAGCTGTTGGCAGGCCCTGGGTTGATGTAAGGGTGCCTATCGAGGGAGGAACAAGGCTCCAGGTAAATGTGGTCCCCGGGTCAAGGGGAACGCTGAACGAATTGCTTTGCCCTTCACAGGCCAGGGCAGGAGCGGGCCCGGTAATGGTAACCACAGGGAGTACCCAGGTATTTATGATGTAATCTGAAACATCCCCGTAACAGGTAAGCTGGTTCATGATGAAATGAGGCGTGATGGCATAAGTGACAAATCCTGCGGTGTTACCCGGGTCGGTAAGGGTATGTGAAGGAATGAATGCCGTTGTTTGAAGTCCTGTGGGGTAGCCGGTGATGGAAGGATGAGAAGGGGATGCCGTCCATTCGTACTGGGCAGGGTTGACGCTGCAGCTAAGGTTGACAAGCTGTGTCGGTGTACCAAGGCAGACGCCCTGGCTCATCTGGCTGTTGATAAGTACGGGCTTTGGATTGACATTAACAACATGTGTCGTGGATGTTCCGGGGCAATTATCGATGTTTGCCGTCACGGTGAATATCACTGATTTTGCCAATGTAGTTGATGAATTGTTTAAGGTGAAGGAAGGGATCGGTGAGGCTGTTCCGTTCCCCGGGCAGGGTGTTATAAAACCGGTACATGGATATGACCAGGTATACCCTGTGCCGCTGACACCCGATGTTAGCGTCACAGCCTGGGTGGTCCCTCCCGAGCAGATGAATTGAGAAGGAGGCGAAGCGCTGACATCCGGAACAGGGTATATCTGCACTGAATACGGATAGGGATTGGAAGTACAGCCATTGGCTGTTGCTTTGGCCTGGAAACTTACAGTTTCCATATTGAACCCGGTATTCTGAAAAGGCTGAATGATATTGCCGTTCTTGTTGGTAAGAGATGAAGGGATCACCGTAAGAGGGTTGGCTGAAGCATTCCAGCTGAAGCTTGCACCTGCCGAGGTCGAAGCCAGGTTAACCTTGACAGTATCCTTTGAGCACCATTTCCCTGATGCATGTAAGGGTGTGAAAATTACATCCGGAAGTGATTTTACAGTGACATTGAAGGTGCCGGGAGAGCCTGCAGTGCAAAGAGTAGCAGGATCGGTGTAAATAACTCCGATCTGGCTTGTTCCCGGAATTGTCCATGTAACTTTTGCAAAATTATTTCCGGGCTGGCCTCCCGAGGTAATAAATCCCCCAGCAGAAACCGACCATGAATAATTGAGTTTGCCGGATTGCGTTGTGTAAAGATTCCCTGTATCACCGGGACAAACAGGAGTAATACCTGAAATAATGGTGGGAACAGGCAATGCGATCATACTAATGCTTTTTACGACAGCGATTGTTGAGGCACAGCCCGAAACCGGGTCTGTATATTTGATGCTGACATTATGGGGGCCTGCAAAAGTATTCCACTGCACCAGGATACTGTCGGATGTTGATGTCCCTCCTCCGGCGAGTATTCCACCGGTAAAAGACCAGATATAATTGGTCATGGAAGGCTCGGTGGTATATTTCACTGTAGAATTAAAGCAGGCATTGGCCGGGCCGCTAAGGGTCGGGGCGGGTTTAACATGTACATTGACCCAGGTGCTTTGAATGTTGCCCGTACAGGTGGCAATTACTGCAAAATACTTTGTTGTGACCAGAGGACTTACCGTTATTGAAGCCCCATAGCCGGCAATGGTTCCCGTGATGCTGTCTTTATACCAGGTGATCCCGTTGGGAACAAACCTGGTGCTTTCGTTGGAGGTGGTCCAGGATGTGGCATTCCTGTTAAATGCAATAAATGCAATGGTGCCGGTGGAATTATGCACCCCCTGGGTTGCATTATTGTTTTGCCATGTATTACAGGCAGGTTTGTTAGTGATGTTGTTTTCGACAGAATAATCCGATTGATTCAGGACGATCTGAAAAGAGCCAAGGGCTGCCGGACAATTATATAAAGCACAACTATCCCAGTATACCACCAGTTTGCTGTTGCTTGGAGGGTCGGAAATTATATCCCTGAATACTTTGGGACGGTTAGGCCCTCCGCTCCCGATTGTAGGGTTCCAGTCCTGGTAAGGTGCGAATATCGCATTCTTGGGAACAGCAGCATTGGTGGATGGAATAGTAAAAGGTGTGAAAATATCCCAGCCCTGGTTAAGGGGGTTTGAAAAGCTGATCCACCCGTTCGAACCAATCCAGTATTGTGAAAAGATGTTGTTCAGGAAACAAAATTCAAAACCTATCGGATAAGGCCCTGCCCAGGTATCGTCATGGTTCCCGTTTAGCCCTGTAATCTGGCCGGTATTGGTTTTGAATTCAGGATCTACCGCAGTGTCATTGACAAGGGGATAGGGATTGAAGGTGAACTGCTCGAATGAATAACTGTCGGTGCCGTTCATGCAGCCCGGCTGAAGATACGCATTCAGTATTGCCGAGGTTCCCTGGCATATTGGCGTTACACTATCAGCCACAATGCATTGAGGGTAAATATGCAAAGCAGATGCGGTTAAAACCAACATCAGGAAAAGCCTGCCAAAATCAGAAATTTTCACGGTTTTGTTCCCTTCTGTCCACGAAGTAAAATATGCTTTACCATGCCAGGATTATAGACATAATACTAAAAGGATAAAATTAGGAAATTAAACCAATGTTATGCCAGGGATATAAAAAAAAGCATCCAATCTGCTGATTGAATGCTTCTTAAATTTTTACTAATAAGTCTGTAAGCCGGATTTTTAAATTAATCCCGGCAAGCTGCTTTAATTGATCAATGGGTGTAAATAAACGCCGGCTGACGATATCCGGAAGTATTCTGATACCAATCAGGGAATGATGCGCCCGAGCTTTCTGCCCATTGGTTAAATTTAAGATAAGCAGTATTGATGGCCGCTGTTTCAATCGGGTAACTGAACTTACCGTTAACATTCAAAGCCCAGGGAAGATTGTTGGTCGTTTTATAATAACGGTTCTGTGCCGGGATGCTGTTGTCGTCGGAAGTCCCGAAGTCGGAGCCATTGACTTTATCAGTAGGCGGTTGATCGGGGAGATGCACTTCCCTGTTCCTGTTACCGTTCACAATAATAAAGGCGTTAAACGGCGGAGTGCCGGCCTGGCTTATGCTTAGCGTGGTTGAGAGAGAAATTACCATGTTAAGGGTGTCGGGTGTTACATAGGGCGCGCTTAAAGTGGTATTCGCTCCCAATCCCTGTCCCGGCATTGGCAAATGATCGAATGCGTCATCAAATACGGGGATCACTGCTTTTGATTGCCCTGCCTCAGTATTATTGGAGGATAAGGTAATGTAACCATGATGCAGGCTGCTTCCGGCTACAGATTCTACCTTGTCTGGTGTAAACGGAAGCTGGAAAGCAAAACCATTATGAAGACCGGCCCCCGAGGCTTCGGGTATAAGTTTCGCATCCACCTCAACCACCTGGTTTTGTGCATTGGTGATCTGGTTAAAACGATAGGATACCACCACATCATTGAAATCATAATCTCCTTTTCCCGGCCAGAGGTCCTCAAAAGCGAGGGAGCTGAACCCGGTTTTTGAAGGAGTATAATTGTTAAATGCCTTATTGGGGTCATTCGGGTAATCATCAGAAACATCCGGAACGCCGTCATGATCTGCGTCAACCACGGTTGTGGCCATCAAAGGCATGTTGGTTGTGTTGACCCCCTGGATTGAGGGGTTGATTGTTATGTAAAAAATATTGTCATTGCAATCGAGGTCAGATCCCTGGTATTTGCCCTGGTCCTCAAGGGTAAAAAGGATTTCCTGTCGCGAGGGGTCTTTGAAGAAGAACATGTGTTTCATCATGAGAGGATCAATGGTGTTAAACGCAGGGATTGAATACCAGACGTTAGTGTTGGCGCCTACGTATGTCTGGCTGCCGTTCCAACCTGAGGGTACAAGGGCAAAACCAATGGATTTCCCTGCAGGGAATTTACCCAGGTAAATTTTATTCCCGGGGTTAAGTCCCCCGCCGCTCCCGGAATTGCTTACATTAGGGAAAATAATATGTATGGTATCGATAGCTGATGCTGAAGCAGGAGGCTGATTCGTATTAAACGTGAAATATCCAAGCGTGTTCATCCAGCCAGCCCCTTCGGTAATATAAGTAATGTAAACATCACTCAGACTGAGGATGTCAAGGTTGTTTGGAACATTCGCTGCAAACCATTCAGGATGGTACGCCATTTCATTTTTATATTCAGGGAGGGCTGTATTGATATCGTGCATCAATACCTGGTCCACGGGGTCATTCACCGCCATCAGGTTATTGGGGACTCCCTGTGAAGTATAGCCACTCATGTATACCCATTTAGTGGTGTTCGGGCTTTTAACTTCTCCTCCGCCGCCGGATGCTCCTGATTTAACCGGTGCAGGCGACTTCCCTCCAAACTGTCCGGTAATTCCGCTTGAAGTGACCGGTAATTCCATCTGGCGGATCAGGCCAAGGAAATTGTTGAAAACGATTACCTTTTTCATTGAAGTTGGAAGGGAGGCAACAGAATTCCAGGTTCCGTTCGCGCCGGTGATCCCGCTTACAAGATAAATACCTCCTGAATCTGGATTGGCAGTATAAAGAGTAAATCTCACTCCTTCAACAGGGGAATCAAGATTGTCTTTGGCCGTTATGGAAATGTTCACATCCTGAGTGGTTGCCCAGCTGAAATTTGAAGATATCACCAGCTGATCAAGAGTCTTGATGCCTGACGATCCGGAATTTGTATCCTGTTTACGGCATGCACTCAGAAAAACTATTATGACCACAAAGAAAAAGATCAATGAATTCGACCAACACCTGCTGCCATTGTATGAAAAAGTTTTCATATGTAATTTTTCTCAAAGGTACGTCGAATTTAAGCCTTTACCAGTCATAATACGTAGTTGTAATCAGAATCTTGGTAAATGCTTGTAAAAAAGCTGTTTTGTATTGTTTGCCTGTTGAGCCGAAAAGTAAATTAATGCCTGATGGCTTTTGCGATAATGCCGGCCATATCGCTTGCCCCCTTTTCGTTCGGATGAACACCATCGGGGAAATCCTCAGGCAATCTCCTTAAACCATGATTGAGATCAATGGTCTGAAGCTTATTTGTTTTGGCTAGTTTTTCCACAATAGGAAGTATCCCGTGCACGACAGTTGAATCGTCGATGCTCCAGGCCATTTTAAATACCGGGGGAGGAAGGCAGAGATATATCTTCGGATGCGAGGCGATGGTTTTGAGGGTATCGATCATGGCCTGGTAATCCTTTTCGAAACTGGCGGCATTCCAGTTGAAGTTCTTCGAATCATTGGTGCCCAGGCAGATCACGATGATGTCCGGTTTGAAAACGAATATGTTTGAGAATTCGTTGCATTTCCAGATCGGCAGGTCGGCATGCTGTTGCATCGTAGCCCCGCTGCGGCCGCAGTTCAGAACCGCATAGGTGGAGCCCAGCGCTTTATTCAGGGCCACCGGGTAAGCCGACAAACTTTGAGATTCGGTACCTGCCCCTTCGGTGATGCTGTCGCCGAGGCAGGCAATTTTCAGTTCATGCTTGCATGAAACGAGCAGCACAATAATGGCTGCCAGAAAGAAAATCATTTTTCTCACAGGCGATGCTTAAGTATGGCAAAGAAAAGAAAATAAACTCAACAGTGATTAACAGTTCCTGCTTTTTACATACATTTTTATCAGGGTATTGGAAAAAACCGGCATTTTCCCAAATTTATTTCATACTGTTCAAAAAAACGGCCGTTTAGTCTTTATATTCTCAGGATCATAACAAATGACAAGTCAATAACAGCGAAGCTGATCCTGCAATAAGTCTGAAAAACCGAAGGTCCTCACCAGCGTTTAGCTTTTCGGGGTGTTTCAATGTTGCAACCGGCACATCTGTTCCTTTTTCTTAGATAAACCATGCAGATGCCACAATTCATGCCGCAAGGGGCAATCAGGATGGATGGGATGTTGGTATTGGGAAGGGACATTTATAAAGTTCGGTTGGAAAATTAGTTTTCTGGCTTCTGATCCTTGTTTTTTGAATTTTTGAAATCTCCAAGAGCATTTTTGAGTAATCCTTTCATTTTCATCCTTGCCAGTTTTTCCTTGAGCTCCTTAAGCTTTGCCAGTAATACCACTTCCTGTTTCTTTGAAGCTGTCTTGAGTTCTTCCTGCAATTTTATTATTTCATCCTTAATGTTTAAAGGAGGTTGGTTTGGTTCAGACATTTTGGAATGTGTTGAAAGATTGGAACATGGAATTCGAATCTAAATTTATGAATTTCTAAAGTACCGTATCGAGAAAACTTGGAATTTCTTTTTTAAAGAGTAACTTTGTTTAACACTTATAAATAAATAATAGAACTATGGAATGGTACCAAATTCTTTTTTTATTTGCCGTTGTAGTTATTGTAGGACTTTTACTACCGTGGCTTAAAAAATTCAGAGCATATCAATTCTTTGGGTTGATCTTCAGCGGGTCACTCGCAGGATATCTGTTGAACGAATTGCAACACCTGCCTTACGATAGGATCAAGTTTGGCTATGCTGCCTGCATACTTATGTTTGGTGGAATTATTTTCAGGGCAATAAGATTTTATAAGACGATAAAATAATGGAATGGATGATCTGAATCAGGAAAGATTCTTCAACTCCATTTCGGTCAGTAGTGCTTTCATTAATACTGATTCTTTTTGACGATCAATTAACTTCAATTTTTATTTATGAAAAAGTTGATTTTTTTTCTCCTTCTCGTGACTGCCGGACAGGTTGCAACTGCCCAGGTAGATTCGCTGATTTACGGGATTACGACAATGAATCCCGGTCCAGGGTTTTACCTGTCGAAGGTTAACCCCCAAACCGGGATAGTGACAAATCTGACTTCCTCCATGGTAATTCATGCATACGGTGTAGGAGGTCAGACTATTGACCCTAAACACCACCGGTTCTATTACCTTCCCGATTCTGTTTTGTTTGTCATGGATCTATCCACCGGTGCGCTTATAGATTCTATGCCTGTTAATGGTATATCGCCTGCATATTTTTCAGGTTTATCCTATAACTGCAAAGACTCAGTCCTTTATGGCCTGGCGCTTGATATTACCGGACAAACAGTCCGCCTGGGCCAGATTGACCCGGGGACAGGTCATATAACGGTCATTTCAGCTTCTTCTGTCGCCTCAACTTACGGTGGCCTTGCATGGTATACTATGGACCCTGATAAAAGTATATTCTACTTTGAGACCGCTAACTCTCCAAGGAGAATTGTAGGGGTGAGTCTTACCAGCGGAGATAAAATTTCGGACATTGCGATTGGGTTGAGCAGTTCAGACCGATTTGGTCCGATCATTTATAATTGTCATGATTCTACAATATACGGACTTGCAGGGAACATGACCACCGGTCGCAAACTGGCAAAGATCGATCCAGTCAGTGGCATCGTTACAAACATATCACCTGCATTAATAACCTATGCGATAATAAACAATCCTGCAGCTCTTGACCCTTTCAACAAAATTTATTATTTCAGTTCAGCCGACACTACATTTGTGGGGGCAGACCTCACTACAGGGACGATTGTGAGCAATCCTCATCTGACTGAATTCCCTTCCTCCTATTTTCTCAATTTCGCATTCAATCACCAATGTTACTTCGATCCTCAGGTTGGCATTAATGTGGAAAACCAGGTTATAAATCCGGATATCTTCCCCAACCCTGCTACTAATATCCTTAATATAAGAACCGACAAGGATTTCAGCAATGCCCGAGTTCTTGATATATCAGGGAAAGAATTAATATCTGCATATGGCAATCAAATCCGGTCAATTGATGTGAGCGGACTTGAAAACGGGATGTATCTGCTCATCCTCAGTGAAAATAATTACAGATCAAGAATCCTTTTTACCGTTCATAGGTAATTACTTTGAAGTTTTGCTGCTGAACAATAAGATTATTACAAGGATAAAAACTTCCACTGTCATTTGACAATGACCAAATCACTTGAGATATCAATTTTATTTTTCCAATGAATTATATTTGTTAGGCAATAATCTTAAACCTGATATTATGAAAAAGACCATTTCTCTGCTAATCGCATTATTTTTAATCAGTTTAGTAAGTTTCCCGCAAACCATATCAAAAGGTAAAGTTCCGAAGGAAGTTAAAAAGACATTTGCAACAGATTATTCCAAAGCTGTAAAACCAGAATGGTCAAAGTCTGATGAAAATTATAAAGTCGAATTCTTTGTTAACGGGGTTCAGAACTCTGTGACTTATGATAAGAGTGGTAAATGGTTGGAGAAGAAAATGTCCCTTTCTTCTGTCAAAGTTCCCAAAGAAATTAAAGCAACCGTTTCAAAGGAGTTCGCAGGTTTCAGATCATCGGATGCTGAACAGATTACAGCTCCTGACAATAGTCTGCAATATCTTCTTGTGATTAAAAAAGGGAAAGAAGCATATGATGTTTATTTCTCAGCTGCCGGGGAAATCCTTAAGAAAGAGCCCAAATCGGTAAGTCAGACCGCAAATAAAAAGTGATTTTTGCGAAGCCACCCGGGGGGTGGCCGTTTGGGAAATATTAAAGGGATAAGTTGTTAATTTGCTTTCATCCAATGCTCCAGAATAATTGCAACGGCATCGACGGCGAGAATAATGAGAAAGCCCAGTTCGTTTTTCAGTTTAACCCTGCCAATGACACCAACCAATCCAGCCAAAAGAGCAAATATGGGTGCTAATATTTCGTTCCCATGCCAGTGGTTCAGCACCCATAGCCAGTAAGTGAAGATTGAGGCGGACATCAGCATGATTACTATTTTGGCACCGATGGTCACTTTAATATCAATTAACCCATAAAAAAAGGCAAGTGCGACAAAGACCATGTAGACATAAAACCCGTAGGTAGGGATTATTCCATATGGGAGCAATACCATCAGGATTCCAAGGATCAATCCTGCTGCTATAATCAAAGGAAACGTCTGTTTTATTCTGATCTGCCAGAAGAGAGCAAAAGCACATGCCAGTAATAGAAGTGATTTCAGGATCATCTCAATGTGTTTTTACTAAGCTGCTACTAATACTTATAGAAACATTTTTCCAAAAACTCATTGTTGCACCTCCTCCAATATTTGGTTAAGAATTACAGAATGGTCAAAGGCGAGTTCTGGCAACTTATTAACGGGAAACCACTTAGCATCCTTTGCATCATCACCTGCTTTAATGGGCTCATCTGATCCATTAGTGAAGCCGTAATAAACAACAGATACTGTTCTTTCTCTTGGGTCACGATCAACAGCATCAAAAATATCAAACCTTTTCAATTGAACATTTGATATGTTGGTCTCTTCTTCCAATTCCCTGTGCACAGCATTATCAGCTATTTCGTCAATATTTACAAAACCACCAGGGAAAGCCCAGCAATCCTTAAACGGTTCATGCGCCCTGCGAATTAACAAAACGTCTAAACCCGCATCAGATTTAGAAAACAAGACAGCATCTACAGTTAGTGCGAAGTGCGGATAATCATACTTATAGCTCATTTCTTAAATGTTATAGAAAACACCCCCAATTTCTAATATTGCACGTTACAGCACGTTTTTACTCATTCCGCTCTTTTCCCAATTTGCTCTATCCCATCTATGTTAGTTTTAATGACCTGAAACTTTGATTTATCAAAATCATCAAAAATCAATCTGCCATAAGGGTAAATAAAATTATTCGTAGTTGTTCCCGGTGCAATACATTTATTGATAATCCCATCTGAATTCTCTATCTCTAATGATATAGCACAGGAGTGTGCAATAAGACAATCATTACTTTTTTCGATAATCATATAATAATCATCTCCAGCATAATAATAACCAATTTGCTTTTCGAGCAAACCAACTGTTTTTTTACAGACATTTTGGATCATATTTTTGTCAAGTTCAGCTACTATAGCATCAAGTGGGGCTAAGTCATAATTGGCAAGGATAATGTATACACTTTTAATGGCTCGGTTTATGAATAATATAGCTCTATATCCGCCGAAACCACCATTAAACCGAAACTGATACTTCAAACAATTTTTCTCTGTTATATAAATCGTCTATACCATTGATACAAATTACCTTTTCAATAATATAGGCTAATAAAATCCAACCTGAACAACTATAGGAATACTTCTCTCCAGGCTCAAAGTTT
>Ga0316219_1000814_pt1 | contig 38351 bp, 59 predicted proteins | sample TBH18003PmetaG_FD_203635 | JGI IMG/M metagenome (GOLD analysis project Ga0316219, IMG submission 203635) | Freshwater microbial communities from Trout Bog Lake, Wisconsin, USA - TBH18003P | ecosystem: Environmental > Aquatic > Freshwater > Lake > Hypolimnion/Profundal zone | place: USA...
TGAGAGAAATTGGTAGATTGGAAGCACGGTTTGAACGTAAGGACGAACCCACAAAGCCTGTCGCAACAAAATCGAACGCACCCGCACCGATTAAACCATTGAAAGCGAGTTCAACCGTAGCTGATGTAAGAGTTGATTCAAACGGTCAATTCCACGGTACATATCAGCAATGGAAAGAATCACGCAGAGCTGGTAAGATCAAGTAACGGTAACAAACAATTTTTCATAGGAAATAATCATGTCAAATAATTTATTGACGATATCGAAAATCACCAATGAAGCACTCATGGTGCTAGAAAACGAGTTGACCTTTACATCAGAGGTCGACAGAAATTACGATGACCAGTTTGCGGTTGTCGGGGCAAAGATTGGTAATACTGTGAACGTCCGCAGACCTGGTCGTTTTATTGGTACTACTGGTCCAGCGCTTAATGTAGAAGACTTCAACGAAACAAGCGTACCTGTCACACTCTCCACGCAATTCCACGTAGACACGCAATTTACTACACAAGACCTTGCATTATCTTTAGATATGTTTAGTGATCGTGTATTGAAACCAGCTGTTGCCGCTATTGCTAACAAGATTGACAGAGACGGTTTGAATACTGCGTTGTACAACACAGCTAATATCGTTGGTGTTGCTGGTACGCCCCCAACAGGATTGATTACATTCCTGACAGCGGGTGCTTATCTTGACGCTGAAGGCGCACCACGTGATGGCAGACGTTCTTGTATTATCGAACCCTTTACAAGCGCAACAATCGTTGACAGCTTAAAAGGTTTGTTCGTGCCACAAGAAGCGATCGGTGAGCAATACCGCAAGGGGCTGATGGGCAGGGACAGCGCAGGGGTAAATTGGAAATTAGACCAAAACGTTGTGTCACAAACTTTTGGTTCTTACTCAGGCGTTTCACTCCAAACCAACACAACAACTTTCACGGGTTCGTTGACAAGTGGCTGGTCACAATTTTCCACAATCACAATCAACACAGCGTCTAGCACAGCTACATTGAATGCTGGTGATGTGATTCAGATTGCTGGTGTATATGCGACCAACCCACAAAACCGTCAAGCATACGGTTCAGGCAAACTACGCAACTTTGTTGTTATGAGTACAACTTCTGTTGGTACAGGCGGTGCTTCTGTTCAGGTTTCTCCAGCAATTATCACTGGCGGTCAATTCCAAAACAGTATCATCATCGGTTCAACTTCTACAACAGCGGCAATTACTCCATTCAACAACACAGGTACTTTGTCTCCACAAAATATCATGATGCACCGCAATGCGTTCACGCTTGCAGTAGCTGACCTTGAGTTGCCTGAAGGCGTACATTTCGCTGGTCGTGCTAGTGATAAAGAAGTCGGTTTGTCAATGCGTGTAGTACGTCAGTACACAATTAACAACGATTCAATCCCAACACGTCTTGATGTGCTGTATGGATGGGCACCACTCTATCCTGAGTTGTCTTGCCGTATTGCCGCTTAATCAACCTAAAGGAAATACAAAATGAGTAATCCAGGACCAGCAACCACAGTATCGGCTCACCCAAGTAATGTCACAACGAATCAAGCGTTGCGTCTTATCGGTGTAGCCAAAGGCGTTAACCTTAATGCTGTAGCATTTACGCCAGTACCAGTTGTTAACTCAACTGCTTATTTGCCAAAAGAAATGATTGTTACCAACGTGAATAACGCTGGTGCGGTTGTATCTTTGTCAACAACAACAGCTTTAGGTATAACAACTACAAACGCTGGTTCACCATCCAGTTTGTTTGGAGCGCTGACAACTGCTCAAATCTCAGCACTTTCAACATCCGTGTTGGGAACTGCTTATGTTGATTCAAGCTCAACTAGCTTGTCTTATCAAAACCAAACTTTATACGTTGATGTAACAACTGCGTCAGGCGCAACTGGTACAGGCGATGTATATGTGTATGGTTACGATTTCAGCTAATCGGGGCTGACACCATAGGAGAAGTCACCCCCAAAAAGGGTGGCTTTTTTTACATTTAACAGTACAATTTAATCGTTTTTCAAAGGAAAAATTATGTCATCTACAACCGTTGCCCGTGGTAATGCTCACGAGACTTTTTACATTGCCCCAAACATCACCCCAGCTTCATTAACAACATCGTCTGTTAGTTCACTTCAAACTTTCCCTATTGCTGGTTTGCAAACAACTGATATTGTGTCTTTTCAACAATATCAAGGTAACCAAACTTCCAACATTGCAATAACAAATGTTGATGTTGCTACAGCTGGTGTTTTGACTGTTCAATTTCAAAATATTTCAGGTGCGGCAACTGCTATTCAACCAGCCGCAGGGGTTTATCAATTTCAAGTTGTTCGTGTTGAAGGTTATCCACAAGCTACTAATGGAGCTTAATTATGGCAAACACAAGCGTATTTAGACCAGTCGGTTTATCTTATGCTGTTGCTGTTTCAACAACCGCATCAACTGCTTTGACCGTAACCCCAGCGGGTAACGATCAGATCAATTATTGCGGTTTTTTAAATACATCTGCTAATCCTATTGCTTTGACAATAGCAGAAGCAAATGCTTTAAATTCGTTGACTGCTCCAGCCGCAGTACTTCCAACAGCTGGAAGCCCTACTAACACGGTAATTTTAGGCGTTGCTATGACTTCACCAATGGTAATTGCAGTACCCCCCAACGGGTTCTCAATGTCAGCCATTACAAGCACAGGCACAACAACGCTTTACGTTACCCCAATGGCAGATCAATCATGACCAATCAAGTAGCAAATACAAATACCCCTAACACGGTACTTTTGAACACGTTTGCTTCACAACCCGTTATAGCAAGCGGTTTTGGTACTGCGCCAACAATCAAAGGCGCTACGCCAAATTGTTTTGCTGTAACAGTTGGAAGCGGTGGTGCGGCAAACGGCACGATTACATTACCTCCAGCTCCAAATGGTTGGATGTGTATTGCAAACGATGTTACCAATGGTTCTGCTTTGTTTTTACAACAGACTGCAAGTAGCACTACATCAGTAACTGTAACGGGTTATGGCATAACTACTGGACTAGCGGCAAATATGTCTGCTGGTGATGTGATTGTTATGACTTGTATTCCATACTGATGTCAAATCAAACCGCAGTCACCGTCACAACAAATATTGTTCCTGTACAGGCAATATTTGATGTAAATGGCGTTTGCGTTGGATTGGTTGGACCAGGGGGGGAGTTTTTCTCTCCCCCACTTAGTTCCGACACAATCAACTTTGCAACAATAACGAATAGCACAATTAATAGTACTGCTATTGGTGCTACAAATGCTAGTACGGGTACGTTTACGACAATGACGACCAATAACGCCCAAATCACGGGCGGGTCAATCACAGGCGTAAGTATTACGATTACAGCGTTAAACAACACGCCAGTCGGCAATATAACGCCATCTACGGGTGCGTTTACTACTCTTTCAGCTACAACTACAACCACAACAAATTTAGCTGTTACGAGTCTAACTGGATTGCTTTACGCAAATTCAACTTCGAACGCTACTGCGGCTACAGCAAATCAAATTGTTGGCGTAATAGGTAATACGTTTGTTACAAACGCAACAAACTCAACAAACGCAACGAATACAACCAACATCATTGGCGGTTCTGCTGGAGCTGTTCCGTATCAATCCGCAACGGGCGTAACAGCTTTTGCTACGGGTACGGGCGTATTGGTAGGCGGTTCAACACCAACATTTACAACAACGCCTACTATAACGGGCACAAATATTTCGGGAACAGCGTCAGCGCTGTCTATTGGTGGAAATGCCGCAACAGCAACTTCTTCAACTAATTTGTCAGGGGGTTCCACATATGCTTTTCCTTATCAAACGGCTTCAGGCTCAACTACATTCCTATCTGCGGGCACTTCGGGACAAATTCTTCAAACATTAGGCACGGGAGCAATTCCAGCTTGGGTTAGTCAATCTACCCTTTCAGTTGGTTCTGCTACAAACATCGTAGGTGGTTCAGCTGGGGTTATCCCTTATCAAACTGCAACTGGTGCAACAGGATTTACCGCAGTTGGGTCTGCGTCTCAACTTTTACAATCTAACGGTACTTCAGCTCCAAGTTGGGTGTCAGCAAACACTTTATCGGTGTCGAGTGCAACGAATTTAAGCGGGGGTGGAGCTGGGTACATTCCGTATCAATCTGCGTCAGGAAGCACGTTATTTTTGTCCGCTGGAACATCTGGTTATGTTTTGCAATCAAATGGCACGAGCGCCCCTAGCTGGGTGTTGCCAACTGCGTACGCAACCATAACTGATGATACAACTTCAACTGGCACAAGATACCCTTTGTTTGCCAATCAAACAAGTGGTAACGTAGCAACTGAATACACAAGTTCAACAAAACTACAATATCAACCCTCAACGGGTACTTTTACTGCGACTGTTTTTAGCGGGTCATTAGCGGCATCAAATTTAACTGGAACAACATTGCCCAGCACTATTGTTACAAGCAGTTTGACGACTGTTGGGACAATCGGTACAGGAATTTGGCAAGGTACTGTTGTTGCCACAACATATGGTGGAACTGGTACATCTCACGGTATAAATGGAGGAACATTCTAATGTTTACTTGGAAAATACTTGAAGCTCATTCAGAAAACGAAACAATTACACAAGTACGTTATTTTGCGTCTGTGACTGATGAAAAAAACACCGTTGAAACAGAAGGATGGTTGCCAATAAAAGAACGTACGCCCAAACCCGATTTCAACAGTATTCAACATGAGACAGTATGCGCTTGGGCTAGAGAAGATTCAACTCAAAATGGTGTAAATGCCATAGAATCTAGGTTACAAGAACAATTAGACGCATTGAATAAAAACGTCAATACAAAAGCGCCTTGGTCTCCACCTGAAACTTTTAAAGTGAGCGTGTAATGGCACAAACAGGGTATACCCCAATACAACATTATTATTCAATTACAGGCGGTAATACTCCTACAACTGGTAATTTGACTTTAGGTGAAATAGCTATCAATGTAGCAGATCAAAAAGTCTATATGTTGAATTCAGCAAGCAATGCTGTTGTTACTCTTGTTGGTACTTTAGGTAATCAAAACGCCAACAGCGTATCAATTACTGGAGGTTCAATAAACAATACAACCATAGGTGCATCAACAGCATCTACTGGAGCATTTACTACAATTTCAGCTTCAGGCGTAATTACTTCTACTGTTTCAACAGGAACAGCCCCATTTACAGTATCTTCAACTACGCAAGTAGCTAATTTAAATGCCGCAACAGCTGGTACAGCTACAAACGCAACAAATACAGCAATTACTGACAATACAAGTTCAAGCGCTACTTGGTATCCAACCATAGTTTCAGCAACAACTGGAAACTTACCACAAACCACATCAAGCACTAAATTTAGTTTTGTGCCAAGCACAGGAACTTTAACAACATCATATTTAACCCCCACAAATCCTTTAGGTACTGCTTATGGTGGAACAGGATTAACATCATTCACAGCAAATGGTTTGGTTTACGCATCTAGTTCAAGTGCTTTAGCTACTGGGTCAGGACTTCAATTTACTGGTACAAATTTAGGTATAGGAACAACAAGCCCTGGATACCCATTGACGGTATCACTTGCTACACAAAATTTAATACAATTACAAAACACCAATGCGGGTACAAAATTTTGGTATGAAGCTGTAAGTAGCGGTAACACTTATTATTTTCTTAATGGAAGTAATGTTGGGGTACAAATAGCAGATGGTGGAAATTCTTGGTCAGCATATTCTGATTCAAGGTTAAAAAATGTAACTGGAACTTATGCAAACCCATTATCAGATATTGCACAACTTCAACCAGTTAAATTTACTTGGAAATCTGATACAACAAATAAACCTTGTGTTGGTGTTATAGCCCAAAGCGTACAAACTGTTGTTCCTGAAGCAGTTGACCAATTCAAACTTGCAAATGCTGATGAATTAAATGACCAAACAGAATACTTGTCAGTACGTTATACAGAACTTATACCTTTGATGATTGCAAGTATTCAAGCCTTAACAGCAAAAGTAACAGCTCTAGAAGCAAAGGTAGGAGCATAAAATGGCTAATACATACACTTGGAAAATAACAAATTTACAAGCATTTGCGAGTTCAAATGGGCAACCAAATGTTGTGTCTAATGTTGATTGGATTTGTTTTGGAACTGATGGTACTAACACAGCACAAATGAATGGTTCACAAGCAATAATTTATAACTCAGGCAATAATTTTATTCCATTTAATCAATTAACAGAATCAGAAATTATTGGCTGGGTTCAAAATGCTTTAGGTTCATCTGTTCAGGATGTTCAATCACAACTTGATGCAAAAATAGCTAACATAGTGAATCCATCAGTTGTAACAAAATTGCCTTGGTCAACAACTTAAAGGAAAAAAATGTCAACAGTAAATTTATCACCATTTGCAGGGGCAGGGGCACAATTTTTTGATTCCAATGGAGTGCCTTTGTCTGGGGGGTTGATATATACCTATGCGTCTGGTACAACAACACCACAAGCAACTTATACCACTTCAACAGGAAATATTGCAAATTCAAACCCAATTGTTTTAGGTTCTGATGGTAGGACACCACAAGAAATATGGTTGCTTAATGGTTATTCATATAAATTTATTATACAAAATTCTAGTGGTACACAAATAGGAAGTTACGATAATATTCCTGGTATAAACGATACTACTTCATTAATTGCTTTTGAAAACACTTTAATTGGTTCTACTGGTTCTTCATTAGTTGGTTATAACCAAGGAAGCTCAAGTGCTACAACTAGAACAGTTCAGTCTAAATTACAAGAATTTGTATCTGTTAAAGATTTTGGTGCAATAGGAAATAATACTGCTGATGATACAAATGCAATACAGGCGGCTCTGAACTATGCCGCACCCCTTGGATATGTTGTAGTCTTCCCTCCAGGTCAATACAAAACAACTTCTGCATTAACTGCTAGTTTTAGCAGTGGTGGTATTTTCATGGAAGGAGTTGGCTATGGTAGTGGATCAACTAATGACAATGGAATATTTCCTACTGGCTCAGGTTATACAGCACTAACAGTAAGTGGTAATGTTAATGTATTTAGTGTCTGTTTAGGTGGTGGTGGAAATACAATAAATGGTTTGTATTTCAATAATATATCATTAAGTTTAGTTAACAAAGTTAGAGTTTATAACTTCAATGGTTTTGGGATTCGTATTGATAAAGTGTATGACACAGTATTTGAAGTTTTATCTGCTGAAGTTTGTGGAAATACATCATCTACAACATTAAATTCTTATTCATATCCAAATTATGCTTTTGGTATGTTTGATGCTGGTGACACTTGTAATATGTCCCACATTTTGCGTTTGCAAGTGGAGCAAGCACAATACTATGCTATTTATGTATCTGGTAACACTTTAAGTTGTTTGATTGATAATATTCATTCAGAAAGAGCTACTACAAGTGCATCTTATCAAGCATATCCTACATGGGCATTAGGTGGTAATAGATGTAGATACAATGTTGCAAGATTAGAATCAAATCAACCAACAACAGCTACCGTTCAAATTTTAGGCGTTAATACAACTTTTGCAAATTTATTGGTTGAAGGTGCAATTGTTGTATCTGCATCTGGCGTTAATGGTGGTCCAATAACCATTGAAACACCTGAAATACAAGGAACATTACAAGCTCAAAGTAATCAAACTGGCACTATTACTTTAATTGGTGGATCAGTTTCAAATTTAAATTCACAAGCATTAGGGTGGAAAATATTTTCGACAAATATTGGAACTTTAACTATAAATTATTCTGGTTCATCAGACCCTAAAAATTTTGAAGTATTTGGTGCGGTAATTTCAATTTTATCTAGTGGAAGTACAAATTCATCTGCTACTTTTAATGATTGTAATATTGCTAATTTGTCGGCAACAAGTGGTGTTTATGGTCTACAAGGAACATCTATTTATAACAACTGTAATATTACTTGTTCATCTACATATAACATTGGATATTCTGCAAATTATTTTAATAGCTGTACTATCAATGCAAACATTACATTAAACCCTGGTTCTATATATTTAAGCAATACAGTTATAAATGGTACTTTGACACAAAGTTCTGGGTCAATCTCAAGCATATTTGATGGTTCAAGTTATGCAACAGGAACTGTTACAGGATTTGGAGCACCAACTGGAAATGCTTGGAATAAAGGACAAAGAACATTTAATTTAGCACCAGCAACTGGCTCTCCTAAATCATGGGTTTGTACAGTAACTGGTACACCTGGCACTTGGGTATCTGAAGGAAATCTATAATGACTACACCATTAGATATTATTAGCAGAGCCTTAAAAGACATTGGTGCTTTAGAAGCTGGGGAAAATCCAACTGCTGATGCGGCACAAGATGCTTTCAATATGTTGTTAAACATGCTTGACCAATGGTCAAATGAAGAAATGATGGTGTATTATCAATCCGAAATTATTTGGACGCTTACATCAGGACAAACTCAATACACTATTGGACCAAATGGCGAAATTGGAGCTGTTTTCACGGGTTCTATATCGGGAACAACCTTAACTGTCACTTCGATCACTTCAGGAGCTATAAACCTGAATCAAACAATATCTGGTACAGGAATAACTAACGGCACAAAAATTGTTGCTTTTGGTAGTGGAGCTGGAGGCAACATTAACGAAGCGGGTACATATCAATTAAATGTAAATTATCCAACAGGCGTATCTTCAACAACAATCAACGCTTTTTATCCACGTCCTTTATCAATCAACTCAGGGTTTGTACGTATAGCTACCAATAGCAACGGTTATCCGATAGTTAATGGCGGTTTAGATTATCCGTTGACAGTTTTAGACTATGACAGCTATCAGTTAATCGGTCTTAAAACGTTAAATGGACCATGGCCCAAAGCATTCTATTATCAGCCAACAGAAATTCTAGGTAACATTTTCGTATGGCCTAATCCAGCACAAGGAGAAATGCACCTTTTTGCTGACACGCTGTTTTCTCAATATACGAATTTGACCGATCAAATTACATTACCACAGGGCTATAACATGGCTCTTGAATGGTGTTTGGCTGAATATTTAATGCCGTCCTATGGTAAGTCTTCAGCAACACAAATACAAATGGTTCAGCAGTTTGCCGCAAAAGGCAAATCAACTGTTAAGCGAACAAACATGAAACCACCAAAAGTTTCAAGATATGATGAAGTCATTACAACTTCACGTTCAAAAGATGCTGGATGGATTTTGTCGGGTGGATTCTTTAGATAAGGATGTGTTATGCCTGATTTTGGTTTTGTTGGTCCATCTTATGAAGCGCCTAGTATTTACCAGGACGCTCAAGAATGTATCAACTTTTATCCTGAGATTGACCCGCTTAAACAACCTGGAATAAGAGGGGTTGTTGCGCTTTATCCAACGCCTGGTTTAACAAAAATTATTCAGCCTGAAGTTGGTCCAGTACGTGCTATGCGTAATTTGTCTGGTAATGCCATATTATTAGTTGTTATAAATTCATCGGTTTATAGCGTAACAACAAATTATGTATACACGAAAGTTGGTTCACTTAGCACGTCAATAGGTTTTGTATCTATTTCAGACAATATTACAACCAATAACGGATTGACTGCTTATATTGTTGACGGTGCTAATCGTTACACATGGGTTGCAAATAGTAATACTTTTTTAACTTTGCCAGTTACCGATGGACCATGGGTAGGTGCTTCTATTGTAGACGTTTGCGACAATTACAACGTTTATAACAACGTAGGCACTCGAAATTGGGCTTGCACAGACCTTGGCTCAAGTTTGTCTACAAACGCTTATTATGGAACAAAAGATGCCGCACCAGACCCTATTGTTACTCTTATAGCAAATCACAGGCAAATTTATCTATTAGGTCAACAAACAACTGAAGTTTGGGTTGATGTTGGAAACGTTATAACGGGTATCATTTCATTTCCATTTCAGCGTATTCAGGGAACAATGATGCAACACGGTTGTGCGGCTATTGGTTCTGTTGCTCAATTTTCTGAAATGTTTATGTTTGTATCTAAAGACAGTAGAGGTCAAGGAATTATTGGTGTTATACAAGGATATGCTTTTACAAGAATATCTACACACGCTGTTGAACAAACATTGTTAAATCAAACAATATCTGATGCGGTTGCTTATACATATCAGCTTGAAGGTCACGAATTTTATGTTGTTACATTTCCATCTATCAATATAACTTGGGTTTATGATCTTGCTAGTCAAATGTGGCACAAATGGTTATCTTGGGATGGCATACAATTTAATCGTCATCGGTCAAATTGTGGTGCGTTTTTCAATAATTCGTATTTAGTAGGTGATTATGCAAACGGAATGATTTATTCTGTTGACAACAATAATTACACAGAAAACGGTTCAACTATTCGCAGAATTAGACGTGCTCCTCACATTACAAGCGATTTACAAAGACAATATTTTTCTGAACTTCAAATTCAATTTCAGCCTGGTGTTGGACTTGAAACAGGACAAGGGCAAAACCCTCAAGCTATGTTGCGTTGGAGTAATGATGGCGGGTCAACATATTCAAATGAACATTGGGTAAGTATTGGTGCTGTTGGTAAATACAAAAATCGTGCTATATGGAGACGATTAGGTTGGGCAAGAGATAGAATTTTTGAAGTTGCGATAACAGACCCTGTTAAGGCAGTTATTGTTTCAGCAAATTTAAAAGCTGAAGTTGGAGAAAATTGATGGCAACACAATTAAATTCCAACATCAATATTCCGCAAGGTCAATTTCTTGATCAAACAACTGGCAGACCTTCTTTACCATGGTTGTTATGGTTACAAAATCCTAATTTTATTCAAACCACAACTGGTCAGCAAACGATAAATGGAAATGAATATATAAATGGTACTTTAAACGCAATAGGTGGCATCTCAGGAGGTGTATTTTGATGGAGCTTGTACTTACCCCCAGCTCTGAACTATCTTTTGATTGCGATGATTCTAAGCATCAATATGAAATTTTGGAACAATTAGCCAAAATCCCAAATCGTCAAGAGATTGAGCAACTACAAACAGAAATTGCAAAAATGGAACAGCCAGTATTTGATACTGAGCATTATTTCAGCGGTGGTATGTATTGCCGAAAATTGCCAAGAAAAGCGGGGACGTTGATTGTTGGAAAAGTACACAAAAAAGAACATTTTTTCATGTGTGCTAAAGGAGAGATTATTGCCTGGACAGAAAAAGGGATGCGCAAACTGAGTGCGGGAGATATAATTGAATGCAAAACAGGCACAAAACGTGTTACTTTAGCATTAACAGATGCCATTGGAATTACGGTACATATTACTGATAAAACCAATATTGACGAAATTGAAGTTGACCTGGTTGAGCCTGATGAATTGTCTATGTATGCTCCAGGGAATGTATTAAAAACAAAAGTCTTAGGGAGTTGATATGTCATTTATAACTGCGGCGGCAATCGTTGGGGGAACATCGCTAGTTGGAGGATATCTAGCTAGTCAAGCATCAAAAAGTGCGGCTAATACAGTTGCTAATGCTACGACCCAAGGTCAACAGCAAATGCAAGCTAATTTGCAAGCATTGTCTCCAAATTACACGTCGTATCTTCAAACAGGCGAAACTGGACTTGCTAATTTGAATGCGGCTATGCCGTCTTTAACACAAGCGCCTACGCCATACAAACCTTTTACAGCACAAGATTTGAATGCTAATTTAGCACCAAATTATCAGTTTATGTTACAACAAGGTCTTGGGGCGCAATCTCAAGCAATGAACGTAGGTGGAGGCGGTTCTAACATAAACACAGCCAACACAAAATTTGCTGAAGATTACGCTAGTAACGCATATCAAAATGCGTTAAACAACTACATGACACAGCAACAACAAGGGTTTAATCAACAACAAACGTCTCAATCCAACATATTCAATAGACTTGCTTCTGTTGCTCAGATTGGTCAAAATGCCGTTAGCGGTCTTAGCAATTTGGCTACTGGTACAGCGACCAACGTTGCACAACTGGGTGTTGGAGGCGCACAAGCTACTGCGGCTGGTATTACAGGCTCTGCAAATGCAATTTCAAGCGGCATTCAAGGTGCTGGACAGGCTTACTCTAATGCTGTTACGTTACCCGCTATTTTGAACGCAATAGGATAAATTATGGCATCTTTTAATTTTGATACTTCAGCGATACAAGCCAAACCACCACAAGTTGAGCAAATGAAACTCAGCGATATGCTGAACATGGCTTCAAAAGGGTATGAGCTAAAGAAAATGAAAGAGCTGTATCCAGCTATGATTGAAAAAGCCAAAGCTGAATCTGAATCGGCTCAATCAGGCGCTGTTATGAAAGATATTGAAGCATCACAAGCATCAATTCGCAACAAAGAGCAAATGAAGCTCAATGCGTTTATGCAAGACCCGAAAAACTACATGGACGAAAATGGCGACATTGATTTGACAAAAGCTAACAAGGCTATACCAATTATTGCGCCAATGACAGGAACAGATCATTTAAGTAAGTTGTCTACACTTGCTCAAAACAATACTCTTGCGAAAGACGCTAAACTTAAATTTAGTCAAAATGAAAGAGAAATTGTTGCGTCTACATATGGCGCATTGGGGCGTGCTAACGTAACAGACCCAAAAGAATATGCTAGTGCTTTAGACAATTTAGTTAAAGCATTTCCTGATAGTCCTTCAATGAAACAATACGCTGATGCGGCTAAAGGCAATTTAATGATGGTTGGAGATCATTCAAAATTACCAGCTGTTGCTATTGGAACGGCTAATCAGTTGCTTACTTTGCCACAACAACAAACAGCATTTACGCCCACAACAAACGTTGCTACTGTTGGCGGTCAACAAGTACCCGTTACAACTACACCGTCTGCTACTGGGGGCGCACCTCAAGTCAACGTTGGTCAATTTGGAGGTACAACGCCTCAAACGCAACCACCAGCTGGTGCGCCTGGTATGCCTAAAATTGTTAACGAAGACCCAACTCTTACATATACTGGACCAGCACAACCTTTACAACTCAATCCAGTTCAAGAAGGGTTATTCAAGGCTGGTCAAGAAAACTTTAACAAGTTACCCGCACTTCAACAACAAGCTCAAGAAGCCAAAGAATACGTACGGGGCGCAACAAACGCTGTTGAAGCGGCAAAAGGTAGTACGCTTGCTCAGAAATTGCAAGCTGGTGGCAAATACGTTTTTGAAAACCCTGAATTAGACCGATTGACTAAAAACTTGGCTGGTGTGCTTGTTTCTAACGCAAACACAATGGGCTTGAATCGTTCTGATGCGTCTTTTGCCGATGCTGAAAAACTTAGCGGTAGCGCAAAAATATCTAATGAAGCGCTTAAAGACATATTGCAAAGGGCGGATGCTCAAGCAAGTGCGGCTGATAAATATGCTACTGCCGTTAAAAATTACCGTGAAAAACGTGGCGAAATCAACGCAAGTATTCACGAAGGAAGATTTAAGTCAGCATGGTCTAATGCTTATGACTCAAAAATATTCCAAATGGATAACATTGCAAACTCTAATTTGCCTGACGCAGAAAAAACAGCACGTATTCAAGATTTGACAAAAAATATGTCGCCAAGCGCATACACAAAATTTGTAAATGATGCTAAAACAATTCATCGTCTTGAGCAAGGAAAATACCAATGACAGACGTAGCTGATGATGTAGACGTACCTGGTCTCAAGTATTTGAAGCCTGTCGCACCTACTGCGTCAGCTACAACTGCTCCAGCTACTGAAGCGCTTCCAATCAATCCTGATTTACAAGATCGTATTTCAAGGCTTAATGATGAATGGAAATCTCGCAAAGACCTTAATCCTAAAGGTTTGGATTTGCCAATCACAAGCAAATCACGCACATACGATCAAGAAAAAAAATTATATGATGCTTGGATTGCCAGTGGTAAAAAAGGTAATTTAGTCGCATTTCCTGGTACTAGCAAACACGAAAGCGGAGATGCTTTTGATTTGTTGCCAACTGTGCCCAACGAATTGTTAGACAAATACGATTTGCACAGACCGTTTGGCGCAAAAGACCCCGTACATGTTGAATTAAAACCTGGTACTGTCATGGCTCAAACTGATGACATAGATGTGCCTGGGTTTAAATATTTAACGCCACCTGGCACGGTTACGACACAAAAAACAGCCAAAACAACACCGTCAATTACTTTGCCAACAACGCAAGAATTGAAAACCACGGCTAAACAAACTATTGCTAACCCTGAATGGTGGGCTAAAGACATTGCGGCAAAAGCGGACGTTGCTTATGGCGGTCTATTGGGCGCTGGACAATTTGTTGCTACACCGTTTGCTAAAGCGGCAGATTATTTGACTAATTCTACGGCTGGTACAGACGTATTGAATCGTGTAGCGGATTTTGCTAGTCATCCTGTTGGTAAAGCAATGGGCATCACTAATGACCCTGTATATCAAAAAGAAGTTGCTACAAAAATATTGGGTACGATTGCTCAATATGCTGACAAACCAATCTCATATATAGCTGAACAAACAGGATTGCCTAAAGATGAAGTGTCTTGGTACGCACAAGCGGCTGGTATCAAATTAGCACCAGTTGTCGGTAAAGCTGTTGCTGAAGGCGCTGGTAAAGTAAAAACTGCCGCTATTGAGGGCGCTGAAACTGTTGGCAAAGCTAAAGAACAAGTACAACAACAGTTTCAAACCCTAAAAGAAGCGATGAAGCCTGAAGCAAATCCAAATTTGCGTAGTATTGGTGCGGCTGAAGCTGATAAGGTTTCTGTGCGTAAAGCTAATACTCAAGATTTGTGGGAACCAATAGACCTTGAAAGAAGTCAGTTGACCAGAGATTTTGGCGATGTAAATTGGGCAAGGGAACACGCAAAAGACCCTGTTGCTGGAAAATTGTTTCGTGATTTGTACGCAGATCAAAACGCTAAAGTTGCTACCAATTTCCAAAAAGCTATTAACAATACGGGCGCTGAATTAACAGGCGTTGAGCGTGCTGAACTTGGTCAAAAAATAAATAATGTTGTTGACACATACAAAAAAGATCGTTATCAAAAAGTCAGCGATGCGTATGATGCGGCAGATAAAGCTGGTGAAACACTTGAACAAGTTTCATATCAACCTTTGCTTGATTACATCAACAATAAACGACCAACAGTAAAAAAACAAAATCCTATTCTCAGTACGATTGAAGAAGAATTAGCTCACAATGACCCAATTCAAATAAGAGAAGTACTAGACAAAGAAGGAAAAAAAGTACAACAAGAATATCAGAATGGCACAATCAATTTGCGTCAATTTGAGGATATTCGTAAATTAATTGCTGAAGAAACAGAACAAGGCACATCTAACGGTTTTCATGGCAATCAGTTGCGTAAAACCATAGATCAGTTGACAGCCAACAAAGGCGGTGAACTTTACAAAACAGCACGTAAACTTAATACAGATTACATGACTGAATTTGAAGATACGCCTACTGTTAAAAACATTACAGCACTTAAAAAAGGCACGGTCGATAGGGTTGTTCCATTAGAGCAATTGCCCGAAAAATTGTTACTCAGTGCTACAAAAGATCAAGTACAACAAGTATTTAACACTTTAGCTAAAGCTGGACCAGAAGGTCAGCAAATGATAAATGAGCTAAAAGGCGTTTTGGGCGAACATTTGCGTGATCAAACTTTCCAAGGTGTCAACAGAGACGTACATGGAAATTACGTTCCATCTGCGCCTAAACTTAAGGCGGCATTAGAAAAACTAGATAAAAGTGGAAAGCTGGATTTAGTATTTGGTAAAAAAGATGCTGAACGTTTTAGGACGCTTAATGAAGTTGTACAGGATATTCGTACAGTACCTGAAGGTTCAGTCAATTATTCTGGTACTGCGGCTAATCTTAAAACATTGTTGGCTGATATAGCGGGTTCATATGCTTTAACAGGCGTACCAGCTCCTTTAGTTATGGGCGCTAAATATACAGCGAATCAAGTCAAAACCCTTAGAGATGTTAATAGGGTCAAAGACTTTATTGATTTTGGAAAAACAAAATAATGGAATGGCAACAACTTATCAACATTGGTGCTTCAACATTGCTAATGGCTCTTGGCTGGTGGTGTCGTCAAATTTGGGATTCAGTACAGGCTCTCAAAAAAGACGTTCAAAAAATTGAAGTTGATTTGCCAACACATTACGTTAGAAAAATCGACATTGAACAAAGATTTGATCGTTTGGAAAACATCTTAGACAAAATATTTGACAAACTAGACAACAAAGCTGACAAATGAGGTGTTTGAATTGACCCGTTTACGCTTATTGCCGCCGCAAGCACGGCTCTCAAACTTGTTAAACAGGGTTGCGAAATGTTCCGTGAGGGTCAAGCGTATGTCAAGGACGTTGTCAAGACGGCTAAAGAAGTACAAGCAATTGGTAATGAAGTTTTGGGGTTTTGGGGCGAACTAAAAGCTATTTTCGGTTTTAAACCAAAAATAAATGAAAAAATTGCAGAAAAACCGCAAAAAACAGATTTAAAACAGTCTAAACGCAAACAAGAATTTGATGCTAATGCTGTTTATTCACAAATTGGAAAGAACATAACGGATTTTTTTAAAGCATACAACGCATTGAAAGATCATATTGCAGAGGAGGAAGAAAAGTCCAAAACTGTGTATGACCCAACAGGAGATCAAACTGAAAAAGCTGTTCAACGTGTGTTAGCGCTAAGTCAAATGGAAACGATGCAAATAGAACTAAGGGAATATATGGTGTATCACGTTCCACCAGAACTCAAAGATTTGTACACTCGCATCAATCAGATGATTGGTACTATTCAAAACGAACAGGCGTTGGCTAGACAAGCTCAATTCAAAAAACGGAGACAAATTGAAGCTGAACAACGAGAGTTTGCTGACAAAATTTGGTTTAGAACAGCATCAACTATTGCGGTAATTTTTGTTTCAATTTACATTATGAGCTTTATGTGGGCACTAAAACTAATGACTGGGGATATGTAATTGTTATTATTTGTTTAGCATTTTTGTTTGTGTTGATATTGCCTGTAATCGGTTTTATGTACATGGACATTAGACAAGAACGAATAATGATTGCGTATGATTTGAAAAGAATTGAAAAACTAAAAAAAGAGCTAGAAAAGCAAAAGGAAACAACAAAGGAGTAATTATGGATTGGTTAAAAACAATAGCACCTACCATCGCAACAGCGCTTGGTGGACCATTAGGTGGGTTAGCGTATGAAGCAGTCTCTAAAGTGCTAGGAGTGTCTCAGGACGACGCTAAAAAGATGCTAGATGACGGTAAATTGACTGCTGACCAAATAGCGTCAGTCCAGCAAGCTGAAATTGCCCTAAAAGCCAAAGCACAAGAGTTGAATTTGGATTTTGAAAAATTAGCAGTAGAAGACCGTTCAAGCGCTAGAACGATGCAAACTGCAACACATAGTTGGATACCCCCATTTTTAGCATTTGGTATCACAATTGGATTTTTTGGTATTCTTTATGCGCTAATGACGGACAAAGTAACCAAATCAGACGAATTGATGATTATGTTGGGTTCGTTATCAACAGCTTGGACAGGCGTAATAGCGTTTTATTTTGGCAGTTCAGCTGGTAGCCAAGCTAAAGACCAAATGTTACATCAATCAAAATTTGCGGAATTAAAATGATAAATTCAAGATCACTAGATGAACTTTTGCCTGAAGTCAAAAAACGTGTTGAAACATTTATACAATTATGTAAAGACAATAACATTGATTTATTGGTTACTTCTACATATCGTGATAACGAAAGTCAGGAGAAATTGTATGCACAAGGACGAACAGAACCAGGACGAATTGTTACAAACGCTAAAAGCGGTGATTCTTTCCATAATTATCACTGTGCTGTTGACGTTGTTCCTCTCGTTTCTGGGAAGCCTGATTGGGACGGAACTCATCCAATATGGCAAACAGTAGGACAGCTGGGGAAACAAGCTGGATTAGATTGGGCTGGTGAATGGCATTCTTTCAAAGAATTGGCTCACTTCCAATACACGGGCGGTTTAACTATCGCTGAACTCAAATCAGGTCAAACAATAGCATAAGGAAATATCATGGCAACAAATTTCAAAATCAGCGGCAAAGAACACAAATCACCAAAATCACACTATGTTGTTTTGCGTGAACATGAAAAAGCAAATGAAAACGAAATTCACAGACTTGCGGACAAATTAAAAAAACATGAAAGTTTACCCGCAGATAAAGCACACCCTAGGGATCAATCTAGTGCACCTCTGCCCAATATGCGTTAGTTTTCAGACCAACCCCCAGCCCAGCAAATAAAAATTGCACCCGCAATGATCGAGAGCATTCCCAACAGAAAACCGATCAATAAAAATAAAATGGTATCAATCATTTTGAATGTCCTTTTTTTTAGGCATAGATTCTCCTAGGGTGGATAGTACCAACCAGCTCCATCTACCAGTATTAGTAGACTAAGTGCGCATAACGGATTTATTCATCTTATACACGATACCTAGTTTTCCACCTAAGTTATATCGTGCTTTACCAGTACCTAAATCAAGTCTGGTCACAAAATCAGGGGTGTAACTGATTAGCGGTGTTTTCTCCCAAGCTGTCCATTCAGACACTCTGCTCCGTGTGGGGTACGGATGCGTCACAAAATAAAAAAGCCACTTAAAAAAGTACCTTGGTCGCACCCCCTTATTCAAGGGGCAAGATACTTCTGTAAGTGGCTTCAGCTATTGCGTGCGACGGCAACAACTTAATTATAAGCTAAATTTTTATTTTTTGAACCACTCTGGCTTTAAAAGTTGCAACTGCCATTGTCTCGCCATAGGAATCAATGTCCATTGACTAACTGCCGCTTGGGAAATACCCAGCAACTGAGCCAATTTGGTCTGTCCACCCGCTAATTTACACAATTCTTTTTTATCCATGTTGTAATTATAAGGGTTCTTATAAGTTTTTACCAACATCAAATCAAAACATAACCCTAAACTTTACTCGGGAATATAAGTTAGCTTATAATTCTTTCACCCCCCGATTTTGGGGTCTTTTAAACTTTAGGAGAAATCTGATGGCACACGAAATCGAAACAAACAAGATCACTGGCAAAGCTGAAATCGCATTTGTTGGACAAACCCCCTGGCACGGTCTTGGTCAAGAACTAACAGCTGACGCATCAATCGACACTTGGAGCGTTGAAGCTGGTCTTAATTGGGAAGCACTCATTGCCCCAGCTGTCTACACACCCGCACACACACAACTTCAACTGAACTCTGGTCGCAACGTAATTTATCGTAGCGACAATTACGAATCACTTGGCGTAATGACAGGGCGTTACAAAATCCATCAGCCTACTGAAATATTAGATTTTTTTAACACGCTTGTTCAGTCTGCTGGTTTCAAATTAGAAGTTGCTGGTTGTTTGCGTGGCGGTAAACGTATTTGGGCACTTGCTAACGTTAACAAAGAAGCCTGTGTATTGCACGATGATATGGTCAAAGGTTATTTGTTGTTGTCCACATCGTTTGACGGTTCAACAGCCACTATCGGTCAATTCACTAGCGTTCGTGTTGTGTGTAATAACACTATATCAATGGCAGACAACGAAAAAAATGTTGGTCGTGTTAAGTTGACACACGGTTCATATTTTGATGCTAGTTTGTTGCGTGATGAGCTTGGTATTGCGGTTAGCGGATTTGAAGGCATGATGGATGATTTCAGATTTTTGGCACGCAAGTCAGTCAAAAAAGCGCAAGTCGACAAATTTTTGAAACAGATATTTCCGATGGTTCAAAATCCTTTCAAAGCGGGTGAAATGAAAGAATCAAAGGGTTACAAAGCTGTTTTAGAGCTGTTTGACGGACGTGGACGTGGTTCAGATTTGCCTGGCGTAAGCGGGACAAAATGGGGCTTGTTGAACGCTGTTACTGAGTACGTTGACCATGAAGCTGGTCGTGAATCTGACTCCAGACTTGCAAACGCATGGTTTGGAGATGGAAACCGCCTGAAATCGCACGCTAAAGAGCTGTTGATGGCGTAACTTGTAGAGGGGCTTGCCCCCTCTTTTTTTAATCCCCGCAAGGGTCTTTTAGGAGCATTTATGAATGAAGATTTGAACGATACAACCAAAAAATTTCCACGCACTATGCGTGAGGCATTTCCTCAAGACGATTCACCAATAGAACATTACGCTAACCCAAATGCTATGAACTGGGTTTTTGCTGTGGTGTATGTATTTGCTGTTGTTGTTATGTTGTTAGACTTTTTTGTTTGGAGACCGTAATGAACGGAACAGACATCATTGCAGAATTACATGAAGCGGCATTGAACACTTCAGACGACACGATCAAGGTCACTTTAAATTTAATTGATCTATATCAATTCAAAATACACGAGTTGGTAGCAATTATTCGACAACATGAGGAGTACATCAAAGAACTCCAGTATGAAATTATCGCAAAGGAATCACAATGAAACACAAACACTATCACACAATTATTGATTGGGCTGAAGGTAAGCGCATACAGCAAAAAGTTTACAACGAATGGATTGCGTGTGGAAAACCAAACTGGGATGAAAATACTGAATACCGTGTTGACCCAAATCCAACACCTGACTTTGCCGTGTCAGCCAGGGTAATGTTTTCAGATTTATACAAAGGAGTTGAATTTGCTGAAAACGGTGCGCACAACGTTGAATTTTTATTTGATGGTGAGACACACAAACTCAAAGCACTCAGGATCAAAGCACTCAGGAGATTAAAAAATGATTAAAGATTTACTAGCACTCAACGTCAATGAACACACAGAAAAGAAAAACAAATTGACGTATTTATCTTGGGCTTGGGCTTGGGCTGAAGCACTCAAGGCTGACGAAAAGGCTACATACAAAGTAGAGCTGTTCAATAACAGCGAAGGCGTGTCACAGCCTTTCATGAACATTAACGGCACTTGTATGGTTTGGGTAACGGTTACGCTGTTTGGTAAGCCAATGACGTGTCAGTTGCCCGTGATGAATCATATGAACAAAGCTATTCAAAACCCTGATGCTTTTGCCGTCAATACTTCCATTATGCGATGTATGACTAAAGCGCTGAGTTTACACGGTCTGGGTTTATACATTTACGCTGGTGAGGATTTGCCTGAAGGAGAGGAATCAGCAACAACCACTAAAGTCGATGAATCAAAAATGTTAGATTACATTGCGGCATTTGATGAAGTAACTGATATGGACGGGCTGAAAAAACTTTACATTGAAGCATATGCGTCGTGTGATGGCGATACAAATTGGCAAAAACAGATCATAGCGAAAAAAGATCAAATCAAAGGAAAACTATCATGACAATACCAATAGAGGAAATCAACAATCGCATTAGTTATGTAATGGACAATTTCAATTACCGTGAAAAATGGGATTATGAAATGTGTTTAGAAATGAGAGAGATAAAACTACAAAACAAAAATTTAAAGACAAGGCTGAAACGATTGGAGGGTCACAACAGCTTTATGTTTGATTTGATTCGAGACATCTGTGAAGTTGAAACAGGAGAATCTGATGGAAACACAGAACATGATGATATTTGATTATTTGTCCAAGGGCAAATCTTTGACAGCAATGGATGCTTTAAAAATGTTTGGTTGTTTTAGACTTGCGGCAAGAATCGCAGAGCTGAAAACAACTGGCATTGAAATCGTGTCTTCAAGGAAGCAAGTCAAAAACCAGTTTGGTAAAGACGTAATTGTGGCAGTTTATTCTTTGAAATCAAAATAATATGGGAACACCGTACTATCACACTGATGAATCTGCTTATGAGAGCATAAAAAATTATCAGGATTTACATGGAAATGCGATTTTTAACGAAGCACTAGATGAGATGTATCAGAATTTAGATGATCTTGATATTGAAGATCGAAGTGCTGTATTACATTATGTAAGAAACATTGAACTAAGGAAAAAAAATGGAACAAAGAACTGAAGAATGGTTTGCGGCAAGAATGGGCAAGGTGACAGCTAGTCGTGTCGCAGACGTGATTGCTAAGACAAAGACAGGGTATTCTACATCCCGTGAGAATTATTTGGCTCAGTTAGTTTGTGAGGTTCTTACGGGTAAACCCGCTGAATCTTTTACCAATGCGGCTATGCAATGGGGAGTAGATCAAGAGCCACTAGCACGTGCGGCTTACGAAAGTTATCAAAACGTTTTGGTTGATGAAGTTGGGTTTCTAACTCATCCAACTATATGGGAATCAGGCGCAAGTCCTGATGGATTGGTAGGTGATTTGGGTATGGTTGAAATCAAATGCCCAAATACAGCAACGCACATTGATACTTTGTTAACGCAAACAGTACCAGGCAAATACAACACGCAAATGCAATGGCAAATGGCTTGTGCTGGACGTCATTGGTGCGATTTTGTGTCATTCGACCCACGTATGCCATTAGATTTACAACTGTTTGTTAAGCGTGTGGAATATGACCCGCCCTATGTAGCGATGTTGGAAAAAGAGGTTATTCAATTTTTGGGTGATTTAGATAACAAAGTAGCACAATTAAACAAACTAAAGGTAACAAAATGAGTAAAACAGTCTATGAAGTAAAAGTTGTATCAGGTAAATATACCGATAGAGAAGGCAAAGAAAAGTTGCGTTACACACAAATTGGTAGCGTAATAGACACTAAAAACGGGCTTATGTTAAAACTCAGCGCATTTCCTGTAACAGACGAACATTGGAATGGCTGGGCTTATTTAAACACACCGTTGCCTAAAGATTCAGCGCCCCCAAAGCGTACTGAACAAGAGGATGACATACCGTTTTAACGTAGGGGGTACGCCCCCTTTCAAGGAGCAAACATGGATGATGCAGAATTAGTATTAAAAATACTTCAAGATTACTACGGGCACAAATGGTCTGGTGTTGAAAATTATATTTTAGCTAGACAAAAATACGCACAGGGTAAAAAATCACAAGCACAGATGTATATGCACATTTTCTTATGGGCTGAACATCTTTACACAGCAAAAGAAATTATGGATTCACTCAATCGGGAGGGTTTGTATGTTAGAGACGGGCTTTGATAGATTTTGGGCGGCATGGCCAAAAAACCCACGTAAGGGCGCAAAACAAGAATGTCTCAAGAAATGGAAAAAATACTATTGTGAGACTTGTGCTGACCAAATCATTAAACACGTTGATTGGATGAAAACCACAGATCAATGGCGTAAGGATAACGGGGCGTTCATTCCCGCACCGTTGGTTTATTTGAACGGTCAGCGCTGGGACGGGGCTGAAATACCCGAAACAACTGATATTGCTCAAGACCGTGACCCGTATTTGATTAAATTGGAGGAGGAACGTAAGAAATTTGTTCCAATGCCAGATCATATAAGAGAAAAGATGCAGAAAATCAGAAACAAATTATGAGACGTGGACGAATTGATGACAACCAACGAATTATTGTTGACACACTACGCACAGCTGGTGCTACGGTTGTTTTGCTTTCAGACGTTGGTAGAGGTGTTCCTGACCTTTTGGTTGGATTCAGAGGAGTAACATTGTTAATGGAAGTCAAAGACGGTAAAAAACCACCGTCAGATCGTCAATTAACACCTGACCAACAAAAATGGCACGCAGAATGGAGAGGAGGGGCGCTTGCAATCGTAGACAGCGCTGATTCTGCTTTAAGAATGATAGGAGTAATCAAATGAAATATTTAATAGCAATTTTAATTTTAGCTGGGTGCGCTGATAACAAACCCCCAATAGTACCCGTAAAAGTAGAGCCACAAGCTCAACAGATGAGCCGCAATGAGGTTGTACAGGCTTCAATGGAATGTGAAGCGGGTAATCTAAGACCAGTACCAATCATATCTAAACGTATGGTTTCAGGAATGTACAGCGACATTGTGATAGATGTTCAATGTATGCCTAAACGTTCATCAATGTACTAGGGGACAAGAATGAATCTTAATCAGGGCAAACTGGCTGAAGGTCTTATTGATGAATTGTTTGAACTTATCCACAAATATGATGAGACACTTTATATGTCAACAGTAATTGGGTGTTTGGAATTAGTTAAGCAACATTTAATTAATGATGCTATGGAGGAAAATGATGACTAAAGAAGTAATGAAACAAGCTTTTGAAGCATTGGAAATAAATTTGGTTTTTCTTAGAAACGTTAAGCCATTTAAAGGTCAAGAAGATTTGGCATCAGATTGTGTTGCAATGACAGAAGAAATTATTTCCACTTTAGAAGAAGCACTAAAGAAAGAGCAGGATGATTCAGTTATCTACATTCAGAAAATGATTGAAGCTTTATATGAAAACAGCGACCCAGTATCTGTTGAAGCGGCTGAGTTATTAGAAAGTATTAACGCCAAACAAAAGCGGTGTGATCCTGAAACCCTGAACTACACGGTTAGCGTTGAATGCAAACGATGCGGTTCGCACGAAAAGTATGACTTAGAAGTTGATTATCCCCCGCCACAACAACGCACATGGATTGGACTATTGGATGATGAAAAAGAACACATTGAAATTTCTGGTGGCAAAGCAGATTTGACATTAGCAGAAAAAATAGAAGCAATTCTTAAGGAGCGCAACACATGACTAAAGAAATAATGAAACAAGCGCTTGAAACGTTTGAAAAAATAGCAAGTTGGTATGATTATGACCAAAGTGTTGGTGCATTAGCCTCAAGTATGTATGAAGCAAGTTGCTTGTCAAAAATGAAAGCAGAGGAATTACGCCAAGCTATTGCACAGGCAGAGAAGCAAGAGCAAGATGAGCCTATTTGTCGTATGCGTGTAGAACAAGATAGCGTTACTTGGTATGACGATAAAGGAAGTGTCACTATGCACGTTGATTCATCTAATAAAGTAACAAATAATTTACAACCCAAACAAGAGCGCAAGCCGTTGACGGATGACGAATTTTTGGAATTGTTATTGCGCAAGGGTAACTCTGAAATTCTCCACTACACAACTTTTGTTGGGGGATCAATTCAGATGCAAGGAAAAATTGGATTGTTAAAAAGTGCCAAGGTTATTAAAGAATTTATTGAAGCCGCCCACGGAATAAAGGAATAACACATGACTAAAGAAGAAAACAATTTTGGTTGCAAAACACACCCAGATGCACCACATGGATTTGTTCGTAATGCTAGTCATAGTGAAGATAGATATGTATGTGAATGTGAGTTTTGGGAGCCTCCAGAGCAGGATGAGCCGGTGGCTTACGTTTACAGAAATGGTGACAATGACCCTATTTTTAGTTGGAGTCGTTGGGATAAGTCAGGTCGTGAAGGATGGCATGAAACGCCTCTTTACACCACACCACAAACTAAAGAATGGGTGAGTTTGACTGATGAACAAATAGAAGATTGTTTTGACGAGAGTTGTCATCTTAAGGTTGTTGACCCCAAAGGTGGAATCAAAGGAAGTGTAAATATATTTGAAGTAGGACGAGCAATAGAAGCTAAATTAAAGGAGAGGAACACATGACAGAACAAGATTTGATGGATGCTCATCACAGAGCTGTTGATTTTATAAGAGACAACGCTAAAGTTTACGCAAAAGCTAAATCAGAGCGTGTTTATCTTGAGGAATTCAGAAAATCTAAAAAAGCGCTGTTGATGAAAGATGCTATGGAACAAGGCATATCAGCAGTCAACCAGCAAGAACGGGAAGCATACAGTCATCCTGAATATATTGAATTGCTGATGGGACTGGGTCACGCAATCGAAGTTGAAGAAACCATAAAATGGAAAATGGAAGCGGCAAGGCTCAGAGTAGAGATTTGGCGCACCGAGGAAGCCACTAATCGGGTCGTAGACAGGGCGCATACATGATACCCAAGCGAACCTATGTTAGATCGAAAAAATTGCTAGAAAACGCCCGTTGTTTGTCTTGTCAGCATTGCGGTAAAGACGATGGAACTGTTGTTGCGTCTCACACCAATTGGGGCGGGGGCAAAGGACGTGGCATTAAGGCTGACGATAATTTGATTGCCAGTTTATGTTTTTATTGTCATGTTCAAGTAGATCAGGGGCGCAAATCTTCAGAGGAACGTAAGCAGATGTGGCTGAATGCCCACAAAAAAACCATACAATTGATGCAAAAACAAGGGTTATGGGTAGTTGACGTACCCGTACCTGATGTGTCAGAATTGCGGTGAGATAATGCAGTTGTCTCTTTGGGGTATAACAGCCCCACTTTTTTATTTTCTTTGCAAAGGAAAAAATCATGGGTTATCCCAAAATGGAAGTTGAGCCTAAAGGCGCTAAAGCTAGTGACCGTACAGGCGAAAAAAAAATTGGTGCGTCTAAAGTAGACCGTGAAATGGGCGGCGTACCGTCTACAACAGGGGCTAAAGCACCTAAAGCCGCACTATCTAGCGACACTACTGGTGAGCGTAAAATGCCCATCGCTGGTGGCGTAGGTATGGGTAAAATGGACGGCATCGGTTCACGTGACGGAAGTCATATGGGTCGTGTTGACGGACGTTGCGGTGAAATGAACGATGGCTCAATGGAGCGTGAAGTATATTCACACAAGCGCATTCCTCACGTTCAGGACGGTATGTAAAAAGCGAAACGCCCTGGTGGGAGCGCACCAAGGCATTTCTGACCAAACAAAAAGGAGGTTTTGAATGGCTGAGACAGATTCTACAAAGACTTGCAAAGACTGTACATACTTTGCGTTGAACAATAGTTCAGATATAGCACCGTGTAGGCGTTATCCGTCCTACCAAAATCGTCATAAAAACGAATGGTGCGGTGAATTTTCACCAATAATGCTCGAATTACCCGTTGTTTCTTTACCGATGTTGGATGTTGAACGAGAAAAACAAATCGAACAACCCAGAAACAAAATCGGTAGACCAAGGAAGGTGACACGAGTATGAAACCATTACGTGACAAAATATTTGTAAAACCCGAAAAGCGCATCAAATCAGAGCTGTATGTACAAACAGCTGAAGTTGATACTGTCGGCATCGTGGTCGCAGTTGGGGACGAAGCCCAAGCAGAAGGGCTAAATGTAGGTGATAAGGTCTATTTTGGCACTTTAGCCAAGGATTACAAAGACGAATACCTCAAATACACAGAGTTTAAAGACAAAGGCGAACGCCTGATTGTCATGTCTTGGCAAGACGTTTGTTTTGTTGAGGAGCAAGAATGAAAGAAGTCTTTACTGTTAGCTATGACCCTCTCAGTAAAGCTGGTTCAATCAAGTTTACTGACGAATTCAAAACATGGAATTCAAAGTATCATGTCGAAGTGGCTCAAATGAGCCTAAAGTTATTCACCAAAATGAACGAGGAGTTAGACAATGCCATTAAAAAAGTCAAAAAGCCCACAAGCATTCAAGGAAAACATTAAAACTGAGGTAAAGGCGGGTAAACCCGTAAAACAAGCTGTTGCCATAGCGTACAGCGAAAAACGCGAAGCCGAAAAACGTGACCAAAAGAGGAAAAAATGATTACATTTAAAAGTTTAACTGTCAAAGAAGTCGAAACAATTTTGGCTGGATTGATGGAATTGCCTAAAAAGCTGTCTGATGAACTACACGCCAAGCTACACGCTGACGCAACTGCTCAATATCAAGCTGTTGTAAAAGCAACAGAACAAGCCGCACCAGCTGAAGCCGCCAATGAAACACCCCCAACAGCGCAAAGTTAACGAACTAATCCCCTACATTAACAATAGTAGGACGCACTCTGATGCTCAAGTCGCACAAATAGCGGCAAGCATCAGGGAGTTTGGCTGGACAAACCCGATACTTATTGACGGAGAAAACGGCATCATAGCGGGACACGGACGGCTCAAGGCGGCAATGCTATTGGATATGGAGGAAGTGCCCGTCATAGAGCTGTCTCACTTGTCTGAGACGCAAAAAAAGGCGTACATCATTGCTGATAACAAGTTGGCAATGAATGCTGGATGGGATATGGAGTTGCTCAAGCTAGAAATCAGCGAATTGGAGGACAAAGACTTCAATATTGAGTTGCTTGGATTTGACCCGTCAGAGCTTCAGCTGGATGAGCCAGATTATTCGGTTTTGGACGATGAGGACATCGAAAAACAGCTGGATGACATGGCACAAGGAGTACGCAAAGCTATTCAAATTGAATTTGAGCCTGACCATTACGATGAGGCGGTACAGCTAGTGAAATACTGGCGTGAGCAAAACGCTTATGTTGGCTACATGATTATGGATTTTCTGCGGAAAGAGAAAAACAAGGCATGAAATGCTATTACTTGGTTGGCTATCACGGATGCGGTAAGACAACTCAAGCTAACAAGCTGGAAGCAGAGCACCCCATTTTCAATTTTATAGGCGGTAAACCAGGCTTGGACGCTATCCCAAACGTTCAAACGCTGATGAAAGAGGTCAAATCAAGCAAAACCGATATGTTTATACACGGTTGCATCTTTCAGACCGAGCCAATGCTCAAACGTTTATCCCTAGCAACAGAGCTTCATATCATCGTTATGCACACATTCCCCAAAGAAGTTGAAGCAAGGACATTAGCTAGGGGCGCTAACAGCTACAACATTCAAAAATACAAAACTCATCATTCATTTATTCGCAAATTAAAAATGTGGATAGACGAATACAACTTTCAAGTTCATATCATTGACAACAATCAATCTGTTGAAGATGTGTACAAACAAATTAAGAAAATATGTGTGCGATCATAGGCTTTGTTAGTAAAAACCCTAGTGATGAGGCAATCAAAACGCTAAAACGGCTGTTTCTTGAATCAAAAATTAGAGGTAAACACGCATACGGGTTTGCGGCTAAAGACAAAAACGGCATAACTGCGGTCAAAGAACATAACCTAAAAGCGCTAATCAGTCACATTGGCACGCCAAATTTGCTTATTGGACATTGTCGGTACTCCACTAGCGGGGATTACAAAGATCACGCCAACAATCAGCCAATCAAGTTCAAAGATGAATATATGGCATTCAACGGCACGATTGACATGAGAACAAAAGCCGAAATGGAGAAAAATTACAACATCGTAATGGAAAGCGACAACGATGGCGAAATTATGCTTCAGTCTAAAGACAGAATGCGCTTATTGGACGGAAACATAACCTTTGCTGGTCTATTTCTCAAAGGCGATGAAATCACGGCATTCAGAAACGAACACAGACCCGCTTACTGGGCTGTCAAACACGATTCTTTGTATGTAGCGTCAACAGCCGACATAATGATTAGAAGTCTGCTTAGACCGATACCGCTAACAGCCAATGAGGTCTATAAATGGACGGCTTGACTGAATACCTCAGTTATCACCGTCAATCCTCACTAGCGGGGGATATTGACCCCCAAAACGATTGTTTACAGTACGTTGCCAACAGATTTGAGCTAAATATGGAACAGCGCTACTGGTTAGCATTTTTGTACGGAATTTGTGATTGCTCCCCAACGGTCTATTACATCTACAACGAATTTCCTGATTACAATACTGTAAACATTGACAGGCTTGAGAAATGGTGGAAAACAAACAAATACCGATTGGTGTTCGGAACTGACAGACAGCGAGTGAGGAGCAACGACCAGTTTGTACAATCATTCATTTCTTATCGTCAAATTGTGGGTAAAAATCAAGAAAACCATTTTAATGCGTTTAAAAAACAAGACCCCAAAGCTACCTATGCCAATGCGTTCGAAAGCATGTCTGACGTGTTTTCCTTTGGTCGGTTCACCATGTTTATTTATTTGGAAATGGTGTCGGTGCTTACTAACTGCAAAATGATACCGATTGATCTTGACTTAAAGAACGCTGAGAGCTGTCGCAACGGGTTAGCATTAGCATTAGACCGAAAAGACCTATTCACGCACGTTGTAGACAAAAAGTTAACAAAAGACGATTATCAAGACCTAAATACGGGATTGCTAAAGATAATTGACGAAATAGAAAAACTCACAATAAATCACAAAAACCTTTTTGCAATAGAAACTACTTTATGCGCTTACAAAAAAGCAAAGCTGGGTAAACGCTACATTGGGTACTACATAGACGAAAACAGGGAAGAAATAGAAAAAATGAGTAAAAACGTACCCCAAGGCGTAGATTGGAGCGTATTGTGGGATTTTAGAAAGTCTAATTACGACAAAAAGTACTTGAAAGAGCTAACATGAAACGTGTAGACCTTATCAAGATTGAACATAACGTCAAAATCGGGGATGTTTGTGGTCATATCGAGCCAAATGTCACGGAAGACAGCATTTTTTACGCAGACGGTGAACCCGTAGGCTTACACATCAAAGAAATCAAGGGAAAGCTCAAACAGCTGGTGGACGTAGCAAACGCAGAGCTACTAAGCGACAGAGTGCCAAAATCACCGATGAATCGTACTTCAGGAGAACAAGGAACAACCGAAAAGGTACAGCAATACAGCGCAATAATTGGTTCTACCCCGCCAAGACCGCATATGAAACGTCCTTATCCGTCTTTATCAAGCCTACATTCAGTTCAATCAGCTCAAACTTTCATCAAAGCAATGCTATTAGCTTGTAAGGAATCTGAAGAACTGATACGGGAAATAACACCGAGCATATTTGACGCTCAACTCGCCATCATTAACGAAAAAGTACCACCAAAGTTCCGATTTGGCAGATTATTTACGTCAAGCATTTCAAATTTCAACATTCCAGCACCATTCCATAGGGATGCGGGTAACTTAGAGGGATGCGTCAACGTAATCATCGCAAAGAAAAAAAACGCACGTGGGGGAAACACAACCGTACCAGATTACGGGGCAACAGTTGACAGCAGAGACAATTCAATGTTAGTCTACCCAGCATGGCGAAACGTACACGGAGTCACACCGATTGTGCCAACTCAAGAGGGAGGATACCGAAACAGTCTTGTTTTTTATCCCCTAAAAGCATTCAACAACTACTGGGACGAAAAGTAACTATTTCCCCTTAATAAAAATGCCCGCACTTCACGTACCTACTGACAACGATAGAAAGCAAGTCGAAATATCGGCTGGACTTGGTTTGCCTCACGAACAAATCGGGGCGCTTATTGGCATAGACGACAAAACCCTACGCAAACATTACCGACAACAGTTGGATATTGGTAAGGCTAAGTCAAGTGCCGCTATTGCTAGATCACTTTACAACAAAGCAATGGGCGGGGATACAACAGCAATGATTTGGTGGACAAAAGCACAAATGCGCTGGTCTGAGACGGTCAAGAACGAAGTAACAGGCGCTGATGGCGAACCGTTCGACATTCAGATTACCTTTGTAAAGCCAAAAGATGAGTGAAGTAGTCGAATACGACAAAGACGTTATTGGCAGAACACTCGCCAAGATTGAATTTCCTTTAAAGCTGGAATGCTTATTCAACCCAGCTCAAGCACGTTACAGGGTACTTTGGGGTGGTAGGGGCGCATCTAAGTCTTGGAACGTAGCAAGGGCACTTCTCATCAAGGGATACAAGAAACAGCTGAGAATACTCTGCGCCCGTGAATATCAAACATCCATTCGAGATTCTGTGCATAAGCTGTTGAGCGATCAAATCATAGCTATGAACATGGAATCGTTCTATGAGATTACTCAAAACAGCATTAGAGGGCTAAATGGCACGGAGTTTGCCTTTGTTGGTCTCAAGAACAACGTAGCAAACGTAAAATCATATGAAGGCATCGACATTTGTTGGGTTGAGGAGGCGCAAAGCGTTTCAAAGTTCAGCTACAACGTGCTCATACCAACAATTCGTAAAGAAAATAGCGAGATATGGATAACGTTCAACCCTGAGCTGGAGACGGATGAAACATATCAGCGCTGGGTAATTAGCCCACCCGATGGCGCTGTCGTACAAAAAATCAACTGGAGCGACAATCCATGGTTTCCAGAGGTGCTAAAACTTGAGAAAGATGCACTCAAAGCACGTGACCTTGAAGCGTACAACACGGTTTGGGAAGGCGTTTGTCGTCAAACAGTTGACGGGGCTATATTTGCAAAAGAGCTACAGATGGCAGAATTGGACGGACGCATTACACGTGTGCCTTATGATGCGACCAAACCCGTTCATGCGATATTCGATTTGGGTTGGAGTGACGCAACAGCTATATGGCTACTTCAGTTCATTGGCATGGAAACAAGGATAATTCGGTACATAGAAAACAGCCAACAAACCATTAGTTGGTATTTGTCTCAATTACAAACATTCGGGTATGTATATGACACACTTTGGTTGCCTCATGACGCTGAGAACAAAACGTTGGCTGGAAATGGTCGCAGTATTGAAGAAATTGTCCGAGCTTCAGGCTACAAAACCCGTATAGTGCCAAGAGTGCCTGTTGTAGATTCAATCAATGCCGCCCGTACGATATTTCCAAATTGTTATTTTGATAGAGAAAATACGCATCAAGGGTTACAATGCCTCAGACATTATCGCTATGAGGTAGACCCTGAGACGGGAATGTTTAGCAAAACGCCTCTACACGATCAATACAGTCATGGTGCTGATGCCTTTAGGTATATTGGGCTGATGATAAACGAACCTAAAAAACCTATTAGACAAAAAGCAACGATGCAAATACCTACAAGTTGGATGGGATGATTATGGCAAGTACATACACAGCTGAAGAATTTGATGAGCGTATAACAGAAGCGCAAGAGTATCTTAGACTTGCTTCAGACGCTGATTCCAACAACCGTCAAGAGGCGCTTGAAGACCTAAAATTTGCCGCTGGAGACCAATGGCCTGTCGAGATTCAGAACAGTCGTACATTGGAAGCAAGACCTTGCCTAACAATCAACAAGATTGACCCCAACGTAAGGCAGATTACCAATCAAATTCGTCAGCAAAAACCCCGTATGAAATGCCACGGGATGAACAACGATTCAGACAAAAAGGTTGCAGACATTATTTCAGGAATATTCAGGCATATTGAAGTTCAATCTGACGCTGACCAAGCCTATGACAACGCCAATGACTTTCAAGTACGCATGGGCTGGGGTTATTGGAGGATTGTTACCGATTACATTAGGGAAGATTCGTTTGACCAAGACATCTACATCAAGCAAATTACAAACCCTTTCACAGTCTATTTTGACCCAAATAGCGTAATGCCCGATGGTTCAGACGCTGAAAAGTGCATGATTACAGAGGTAATCTCAAAAGACGTATTCAGGTCTATGTATCCTGGGGCGGCAACAGATGGTGCGGGATTTAACACTAGGGGTACGGGTGATTCAAACCCTGATTGGGTGATGCGTGAGGATATACGCATTGCTGAATACTTTTATACCAAGCGTGAACAAGTCAAATTGTTACTATTGGCTGATGGACAAAAGTTTTATGAAGACAAATTGCCTAAAGAATTAAAGCCTTACGTTGTCGATTCAAGGGATACATTACGTAAAACAATTCATTGGTGCAAACTAACAGGAATGGAAATACTTGAGGAAGGCGTTTGGGCTGGTAAATACATTCCAATCATTCCCGTGTACGGTCAACAGCTGATAGTTGAGAACAAGCGCAAAAAGTACGGGCTAGTCAGAATGGCTAAAGACCCCCAGCGCATGTACAACTTTTGGACAACTGCGCTAACAGAATCAGTAGCACTCGCACCTAAAGCAAAATGGTTACTTGCTGAAGGACAAGACGAAGGGCACACAGAAGAATGGGCAAACGCCAATATTAAAGCGTACCCAGTATTGCGCTACAAGCAGAAAGACATTGACGGAATGCCCGCCCCACCGCCAATTCGTCAACAACCTGAGCCACCACCAACAGGCGTTATGGGTGCGATGGAGGTCATTAACAATGATCTGAAGAATGTTTTGGGCGTATTTGACCCAAATCAGCTACCAACAGGCAACATTTCAGGAAAAGCGTTACAAGGTCAGCAACAGCAGATCGACATGACAAATTTCCATTATTACGACAATTTCACAAGGTCGTTGCGCTGGACGGGTAAGGTAATATTGGATTTAATCCCCAAAATTTACGACAAAGAGCGTGTTGTACGCATCATTGGTGAAGACGGCAAACCCGATTTGGTTACGGTAAATCAAAGAGGTCAGGACGAAAATGGCATCGAAAAAGTGCTAAACGATGTCACCGTGGGTGAATATGACGTTGTGATGGATACTGGTCCAGGGTTCAACTCTAAACGCCAGGAAGGTGCGGAAATGATGATGGGTCTTTTCACGGCTGACCCCGCATTGCTTCAAACTGCTGGTGATTTGCTGTTCCGCAACATGGATTTTCCTGGGTCTGACATCATCGCAGACCGTCTTGCCGCCGCAAATCCATTGGCTCAGATTGATGACAAGTCTAACGTGCCGCCTCAAGTACAAATGCAACTGGCTCAAAGTCAGCAGACAATTCAACAGCTACAACAGCAACTTCAGGCTATGCAAATGAACCTAAAATACGGTTTAAGCGTCAAGCAGATGCAAGAACAAGCTGAAACAAGCAGAGAATTGATGCGTCAAACCAACAAAGCGCATGAAGTAGAAACAATGGCGCAAGTCAAAGTTGACGACCAAAATACCCGTGCTACTACGGCTCAAAACAAAATTGAAATCGAGGCATTCACAGATTTGCTGTTACATCACATGGATACAAGGCGTTTGGAGCAAAAGCTCAAAATGGAAAATGAACAACAAGCAAAAAATGAAAAGAAAGCAAACAAAGATGTTGAGGCAAATCAACCTCAAAACGCTTGACGCTTGAGTAATTTCGGGTTATATTGCCCTAAACCTTACTGGTGAGGCACACCAGCACAAAATCGGAGCTTGAGAAATCATGGCTGATAGAGAAGCAAGTAATGTAATCACCAGCGAAAATTCAGGTGAGTTTTATGCCAATAAACTTGGTTTAGCAACTGAAGCGTCTACTGAGGCTGTTGTCGAGAATACTCCAACAGAGCCAGTAGACACAAATCAGGCGAGTGAACCAAAGGCAGATGATGAGCCTAAAACGACAGAGGATGGAAAGCCCAACCCCAAAGTCAAAATGCGGTTTGATGAGGTAACTAAAGCCAGAGATATGGCACGTCAGGAAGCTGAACGTGAGCGTCAAAGGGCTAGTGATCTTGAAAAGCAGATTGAGGAACTGAAAAAAGCCAATAGTCCCACACAGACTTTTGACACAGACGCAGAACCTCAACCATCACAATTTGCAGATGCGTTTGAATACGCAAAAGCGCTGAGTGAATGGTCTGCTGAAAATGCTGTGAAGCAAATGAAACGGTCTGAAGCAGAGGCAAAGATTGCCGCTGAACGTGCAACAGTAATTGAAGCATGGCAAAAGCGACAAACAGAGGCTAAAGCTGAGATACCCGATTATGAAGATGTAATTTCATCCTCAGAATTGACGGTAAGTGACCAAGTAAGGGATGCAATCATTGAGAGTGATGTTGGACCAAGAATCTTATATCACCTTGCTGAAAACCCTGAAGTTGCTGAAGCATTGTCCAAGAAGTCCGTAACAGCCGCATTGAGAGAAATTGGTAGATTGGAAGCACGGTTTGAACGTAAGGACGAACCCACAAAGCCTGTCGCAACAAAATCGAACGCACCCGCACCGATTAAACCATTGAAAGCGAGTTCAACCGTAGCTGATGTAAGAGTTGATTCAAACGGTCAATTCCACGGTACATATCAGCAATGGAAAGAATCACGCAGAGCTGGTAAGATCAAGTAACGGTAACAAACAATTTTTCATAGGAAATAATCATGTCAAATAATTTATTGACGATATCGAAAATCACCAATGAAGCACTCATGGTGCTAGAAAACGAGTTGACCTTTACATCAGAGGTCGACAGAAATTACGATGACCAGTTTGCGGTTGTCGGGGCAAAGATTGGTAATACTGTGAACGTCCGCAGACCTGGTCGTTTTATTGGTACTACTGGTCCAGCGCTTAATGTAGAAGACTTCAACGAAACAAGCGTACCTGTCACACTCTCCACGCAATTCCACGTAGACACGCAATTTACTACACAAGACCTTGCATTATCTTTAGATATGTTTAGTGATCGTGTATTGAAACCAGCTGTTGCCGCTATTGCTAACAAGATTGACAGAGACGGTTTGAATACTGCGTTGTACAACACAGCTAATATCGTTGGTGTTGCTGGTACGCCCCCAACAGGATTGATTACATTCCTGACAGCGGGTGCTTATCTTGACGCTGAAGGCGCACCACGTGATGGCAGACGTTCTTGTATTATCGAACCCTTTACAAGCGCAACAATCGTTGACAGCTTAAAAGGTTTGTTCGTGCCACAAGAAGCGATCGGTGAGCAATACCGCAAGGGGCTGATGGGCAGGGACAGCGCAGGGGTAAATTGGAAATTAGACCAAAACGTTGTGTCACAAACTTTTGGTTCTTACTCAGGCGTTTCACTCCAAACCAACACAACAACTTTCACGGGTTCGTTGACAAGTGGCTGGTCACAATTTTCCACAATCACAATCAACACAGCGTCTAGCACAGCTACATTGAATGCTGGTGATGTGATTCAGATTGCTGGTGTATATGCGACCAACCCACAAAACCGTCAAGCATACGGTTCAGGCAAACTACGCAACTTTGTTGTTATGAGTACAACTTCTGTTGGTACAGGCGGTGCTTCTGTTCAGGTTTCTCCAGCAATTATCACTGGCGGTCAATTCCAAAACAGTATCATCATCGGTTCAACTTCTACAACAGCGGCAATTACTCCATTCAACAACACAGGTACTTTGTCTCCACAAAATATCATGATGCACCGCAATGCGTTCACGCTTGCAGTAGCTGACCTTGAGTTGCCTGAAGGCGTACATTTCGCTGGTCGTGCTAGTGATAAAGAAGTCGGTTTGTCAATGCGTGTAGTACGTCAGTACACAATTAACAACGATTCAATCCCAACACGTCTTGATGTGCTGTATGGATGGGCACCACTCTATCCTGAGTTGTCTTGCCGTATTGCCGCTTAATCAACCTAAAGGAAATACAAAATGAGTAATCCAGGACCAGCAACCACAGTATCGGCTCACCCAAGTAATGTCACAACGAATCAAGCGTTGCGTCTTATCGGTGTAGCCAAAGGCGTTAACCTTAATGCTGTAGCATTTACGCCAGTACCAGTTGTTAACTCAACTGCTTATTTGCCAAAAGAAATGATTGTTACCAACGTGAATAACGCTGGTGCGGTTGTATCTTTGTCAACAACAACAGCTTTAGGTATAACAACTACAAACGCTGGTTCACCATCCAGTTTGTTTGGAGCGCTGACAACTGCTCAAATCTCAGCACTTTCAACATCCGTGTTGGGAACTGCTTATGTTGATTCAAGCTCAACTAGCTTGTCTTATCAAAACCAAACTTTATACGTTGATGTAACAACTGCGTCAGGCGCAACTGGTACAGGCGATGTATATGTGTATGGTTACGATTTCAGCTAATCGGGGCTGACACCATAGGAGAAGTCACCCCCAAAAAGGGTGGCTTTTTTTACATTTAACAGTACAATTTAATCGTTTTTCAAAGGAAAAATTATGTCATCTACAACCGTTGCCCGTGGTAATGCTCACGAGACTTTTTACATTGCCCCAAACATCACCCCAGCTTCATTAACAACATCGTCTGTTAGTTCACTTCAAACTTTCCCTATTGCTGGTTTGCAAACAACTGATATTGTGTCTTTTCAACAATATCAAGGTAACCAAACTTCCAACATTGCAATAACAAATGTTGATGTTGCTACAGCTGGTGTTTTGACTGTTCAATTTCAAAATATTTCAGGTGCGGCAACTGCTATTCAACCAGCCGCAGGGGTTTATCAATTTCAAGTTGTTCGTGTTGAAGGTTATCCACAAGCTACTAATGGAGCTTAATTATGGCAAACACAAGCGTATTTAGACCAGTCGGTTTATCTTATGCTGTTGCTGTTTCAACAACCGCATCAACTGCTTTGACCGTAACCCCAGCGGGTAACGATCAGATCAATTATTGCGGTTTTTTAAATACATCTGCTAATCCTATTGCTTTGACAATAGCAGAAGCAAATGCTTTAAATTCGTTGACTGCTCCAGCCGCAGTACTTCCAACAGCTGGAAGCCCAACTAACACGGTAATTTTAGGCGTTGCTATGACTTCTCCAATGGTAATTGCAGTACCCCCCAACGGGTTCTCAATGTCAGCCATTACAAGTACAGGCACAACAACGCTTTACGTTACCCCAATGGCAGACCAATCATGACCAATCAAGTAGCAAATA
>Ga0316219_1000826_pt1 | contig 38101 bp, 28 predicted proteins | sample TBH18003PmetaG_FD_203635 | JGI IMG/M metagenome (GOLD analysis project Ga0316219, IMG submission 203635) | Freshwater microbial communities from Trout Bog Lake, Wisconsin, USA - TBH18003P | ecosystem: Environmental > Aquatic > Freshwater > Lake > Hypolimnion/Profundal zone | place: USA...
GTTGTATACGTGCGTCGGCGTGACGCAGAATTCGTAGTGCTCATGATAGTGTCCACTTAAATTAGGTGGACGCTATGCTCCTAGCTTTCGCTAACAGAATCAATATGGGGCGGTCGGACGCTTACGACTCTGCTTGAGCGCAGTGAAAACAAGCAACAGGTCGAGCTGACATTTGCAGAATTTTAGTAGGGAAAAGTCGGATAATAGTAAGGGAATAGTGTTGATATAGTAGGGATTTTCTTGCTTTAAATTCATAAATAGACCACAATCTACACATTCAAAATTCCTTTTATGGGTTTAGGCGGCGTTTATGCTGTTCTCTGAACCTGTTTCTATCTCTAATTCGAAAGAATATTCTTATAAAAACTTTAAAATTGTCATTGCCCCTATTAGCTGCGTTTTGTTGCTCTCCGACGCATGTTTTAGCAACCCCCCTGCTGGGTGCCGATTTAGCAAGTTTCTCGGTATTGGCAGGAAGTTATGCATCTTACGGGGCTGACGCTACAATTAATGGTAACGTGGGAGCTGTCGGTTATATATCAGCCGGAGCCGGAGCCACGAGCCTTAATAATTATGGTGCTGGTCCTTATATTTCCTATGGTGCAGGAGCGTCAAGCCTGAGCACGAATACGCTCGGCGCTGTAACCGTGGGTGCCGGAGCCAATGCCGGCACCGTTGGAAGCAATCTATCCAGTGTGACAACTGCGCTTACACAATATGCCGCGGCAACATCTGCGTTGACCGCCATGGGTACGGGAACGGCTCTTGCTACAACGTTGGGCGGTAATGTGTCGCTCTCCGCTGGCGTCTATAGTGCGAGTGCGCTGACAACGGCTGCCAACACGGTAATCACGCTTGATGGTAATGGTGCTGCAAACCCGACTTGGGTTTTCAATATTACCGACAATCTGGTCACTGGTGCAAACACGGTGTTTCAATTTGCACCAGGTACTACAAACGCCAGTGTGCTCTGGAATGCCGGAGGCTACACGGCGCTTGGAGCCAGCACGAGCTTCATCGGTGACGACTTCTCTACGACGTACATCAGCCAAGGCGCCGGCACTACTTCGTGTGGTGGTGCCTTTTCTTTGGGCTACGTCAGTATGGGTGCCGGTGCAACTAGTGGTAGCAATTGTGCAGGCTCAGTAAGCAGCTTGGCTGCTGGCCTGGCTATCGTCAATGGCGTGGCAGTTGCCGCCCCTGCTTCGATCTCCCCGGTACCAGAGCCAGACTCTTATGCCATGTTGCTGGCGGGTGTTGTCTTGCTGGCCTGTATTAGCCGTCGGCGTAAGCAGAAAAACAACGTTTGATTTGACGTCCGACTTGGCGCATGTCAGTCAGATTTTACACTGACTCGGGCGTGCCTCACTTGAGGTACTCTCGTCGGTGGCTGTCGTGATGTTTATCTGAGGATTCAGACTATGAGGTGTTGCCCTCATTTGAATTGCATCGGATAAACAGTCGCAGCACCTCAGTTCCACCGACAGCAAACCTGGCGGCTGGTCGTGAGCATCCGTACTGTCGATGACCCGCAACAAAATTTTATCACGCAGCACGGGATACTGTAGCATCACATCCGCACAAAAATATCCCCTTACTGGTGCCTGCGTGTGTATAGACGGCGGGAATTCGCGATGGAGTGATAAGTACCTTCTTTGGAATTGAAAACTTCGCAGTCCCAGCTCATCGCGTGAGAGAACGGCGCAGCCAGAAGCTGATGGCATCCACCAGGGCCACCATCGCCAGCATCGCGATGATGACCGTGGCGGCTTGCGGCATCTGGAATAATGACAGATGATATTTAAGCATCTGTCCCAAACCTCCTGCACCCACCACGCCCAGCACAGCAGCGGCACGGATGTTATTTTCCCAGCGATACAGGGTATAGGACAGCAGTTGCGGCATGGCTTGCGGCAAGGCGGCATAAAAGAAGGCCGCCAGCGGACTTGCCCCGTTGATGCGCAAACTGGCCTCGGGTGCGGGCGGCAGATTCTCAAGTGCATCGGCGAACAAGCGCCCCAGCACACCCGTGGTATGTGCTGCCAGTGCCAGCGTCCCGGCAAAAGGTCCTAGCCCTGCGGCGATCAGTAAAATGGATGCCCAGACCAGTTCCGGTATCGAACGCAACACGTTGAGCAAAAAACGAATGACGGCATAAGGCACCGCGCCCAACCGTCTGCTGGCAGGCAGAGCCAAAACGACACCGAACACCACCGCGATCAGCGTGCTTAGTGCCGACATGGAAAACGTCTCCAGCGTGGCATCCAGGATTCTTGACAAGAACGACCATGCCAGCTCGGGCGGCGAAAAACCCCGCACGAATTCGAGTCCGGAGCGCAGCGCGTCCGCGCTGAACAGCTCACCCCATTTCAGTACTAACGAATAAAAACTGGCCGCGATCAACAGTAGCAAGCCCAGCAGCAACAGTGCAGTCTGGCGGGAAATAGCAGTACGCATCATTAATCCAGCCTGCTGCGTAACAACGTGCTTACCCGGTCGGCCGCACCGACCAGCAACACGAAGATAATCAACATGCTGGCTACTTCGCTGCCGGCTAACATTTTTAATGATTCGTCCATCCTTTGCCCCAAGCCGCCGGCACCGACAAAGCCCATCACTACCGAGCCGCGAATCGCGCATTCCCAGCGATAGGTGGTATAGGAGATCAGTTCAGGAGCGGCTTCCGGCAATGAACCGTAAAATAAGGCCGCCAAGCGACTGGCACCGTTTTTTAGCAAAACCTGCGTGGATTGACTTTCCGAGGAGTCGAGAATTTCCGCGTAGACTTTGCCTAACATGCCGCTGTAGGTGAGTGCAATCGCTAATACGCCGGCGGTCGGCCCTAAGCCGACGATGCGCACGAACAGCAGCGCCCACACCAGTTCCGGTACACTGCGCAGCAAGATCAGTAGCCAGCGTGCGGCCTGGCGCACTAGTCTGCCCGCCAGTCTCATGCGCCCGGTCTCGATTTGCGATACCGACAGCGATTCGGCAGCCAGCAGCGTGAGTGGAATTGCACCCAGCAACGCCAGCGTCAAACCCGCCGTGGCGACAGCAACGGTCTGCCAGGTAGCCACCAGCAACAGGTGTAAAAATTCACCACTATGCGCGGGTGGCGCGAAGCTTGCCAAAAAATGCCAGCTCGCCGCCAGGCTTTGCGCCTCGAATAATATCCACGGCTTAAACTCACTGTAAACCAGCATCGGCCAGAGCACGATCAACAATGTCAATATCCCGAACAAGCGAGGATACCAGGCAGGATCAGGATGTTGGATACGGACTAGCATCCCACTACTGCAATACTTCAAGGCTGGCAGCGGGAGCCGGTTCATGGCGGTAAAGATCCGCAATCATCTGATCGGTGACCTCGCTACTTCTTGCATCAAACACAAGTTGACCGCATCGCAACCCGATCAGGCGCGGAAAATGGCAGCGCGCCAATTCCACCTGATGCAGGCTGCATATCAGTGTAGCGCCCCGTTCGTGAGCTTCCTGTTGTAACACCGACAAAGTTTGTAAAGACAGCACAGGATCGAGTGCTGACAAGGGTTCGTCGACCAGAAAAACCAATGCCTTCGACACCAGCAGGCGTGCCAGCCCGCAGCGTTGCCGCTCACCGCCGGATAAGCGGTCGACCCGCGCATAGAGTTTATCCTGCAAATTGAACCGCGACAGCGCCTCCCAAGCCAGATCGGGCTCTACCGGACGAAACAAGGAGAGCAGGGCGCGTGTCAGACTCCACTGTGGCAAACAACCGGCTAACACCGCTGTCACCACCCGTTGTCTTGGCGGTAGAGGCGGTGTTTGCGGTGCCAGAAAAAAACGCGCACGCAGCTTATGCCGCTGTGCATGTGACAACGACCAGGGCAAGAGACCGAACGCGGTCAATTCGCCTAAGCCAGGCCTGAGCGCGCAGGCCATAGTATGCAACAAGGTGGTTTTTCCCGCGCCGGAGGGCCCGATCAGAGCGATTTGCTGCCCCTGTTCTATCGTCAAGCTCACATCGGACAAGGCGAACGCCTGTCCGTGTCGCACTGAAACACCTTGCAATAACAACGGCATGTTTATTTCAACATTCCGGCATTGCGCGCCGCGCTCTCGATTTGATTGTAATTTTCTGCTTTGGTTGGAATAAAGCGCGTCGCACGTTGCAGGTCGAGAATTTCCTTATCCTGCGGGTTGCGCTTGTCCAAAGCCAGAAACGCCTCGGTTAGCTTTTTGCGCAATTCCGGATTCATATCCGAACGCACTGTCCAGTTGTAATCATAAAATCCAGGCGTGGTGTAGAACACCCGAACCAGTTTAGGATCGACCTTGCCTTGTGCCAATAGTTTTTCCCAGACGGAAATATTGACTACACCGGCATCCACTTTGCCGCCCATGACGGCCGCCACTGTCGCATCATGTGCGCCGGAAAAAGCTACGCGCTTCAGGTCGCTGTCGGGGTTTATTTTGCCGGCCAGCAGATAGTATCGCGGCATTAAGTGTCCCGAGGTAGAGGACTCCGAGCCGAAACTGAAGGTGTGTCCTTTCAGGTCTTCGAGCTTATTGATGTCGGCACGGGTAGTGATAAACACCGATTTAAAACTTGCGTCCTCTTCGCGCTGAACCAGTGGCACGACCTGATTATGACTACGAATTTTGGCCTGAACAAAGGTGAAGCCGCCAAACCAGACCAGATCCAGCTTGTTATTAGCCAGGCCTTCCACCGAGGCGGCATAATCGGTCACGGGGGTAAATTCAACCTTCATGCCGAGCTTCTTTTCCAGATAATCACCCAGCGGTTTGAACTTGCGCTGTAATTCGGTCGGCGACTCGTCGGGAATGGCTGATACGCGAAGTTCGGCCGCAGATAAAGTGGGCATCAGTGCTGCAAGCAGGCCTGCGGTTGCGAATACGGCTCGAAGTGTTTTGATGAAGCGTGACATAGATGGCTTTCAGGTTAAATACAGCTCTCATTTTAACCCAGGCAATCCGGTAAATTGCATGCTAGTTGCCCTGATGCGGTATTTTCGGTGAAAGAAAACAGCAACGGATCGTAGAGTCACGGCTCCGTGCAGATAAATACCTGTGATCGATATGAATATAAAAATTACGATATAGCGGTTTTGTTTGTATTTTGTGCTAATCACAATATTCAGAGAATCTACGTTTGACGTTTTTAACGTCTAACGCAAAAGCGGCCCGAAGGCCGCATTTGCGTTCCACTTAAAACAATTTATTTGATGATTGCGTTCAGTTCGCCTTTTGCATAACGGCTTGCCATGGCTTCTAACGAAATAGGCTTGATCTTGCCAGCCTGTCCTGCGCAGCCGAAGGCTTCGTAACGGGCCTTGCAAATTGCCTTCATGGCCTTGGTGGTTTCACCCAGGAATTTGCGGGGATCGAACTCCTTGGTGTTTTGTGCCATGTAACGCCGTGTCGCTCCGGTGGATGCCATCCGCAAGTCAGTGTCGATGTTTATCTTGCGTACGCCGTTCTTGATGCCTTCAACGATTTCTTCGACTGGCACGCCATAGGTTTCTCCCATCGTGCCGCCGAATTCGTTGATGATCTTCAGCCATTCCTGTGGCACGGAAGAGGATCCGTGCATCACCAGATGCGTGTTAGGCAGGCGTGCATGGATTTCACGGATGCGGTCGATGCGCAGGACTGCGCCGGTGGGCGGGCGGGTAAATTTATACGCGCCATGTGAAGTGCCGATAGCAATCGCCAGGGCATCAACGCCTGTCAGGCGAACGAATTCAGCTGCTTCTTCAGGGTCAGTCAGCAACTGGTCGTGGCTCAGTACGCCTTCAGCGCCGTGACCGTCTTCCTTTTCACCAGAGCCTGATTCCAGCGAACCCAGACACCCTAATTCACCTTCAACGGATACACCCACGGCGTGAGACATTTCTACTACGCGACGCGAGACATTGACGTTGTATTCAAATGACGAAGGCGTTTTGCCGTCAGTCATTAACGAACCGTCCATCATCACACTGGAGAACCCTGAACGAATCGCGTTGATACAAACCGCTTCAGATGCACCGTGATCCTGATGCATGACGACAGGAAGATGCGGGTACATTTCAACCGCAGCTTCAATCAGGTGACGCAAAAAGGGTTCACCTGCATATTTGCGCGCGCCGGCGGAACCTTGCATGATGACGGGGCTATTGGTCTCGTCAGCCGCTTCCATGATCGCCTTGACCTGTTCCAGGTTATTGACGTTGAATGCCGGCAAACCGTAGCCGTTATCTGCTGCGTGATCGAGAAGTTGACGCAATGATACTAATGCCATGTTGCTCTCCTGACTAGTTAGTTTAAATTATTATTCGTTACTTACAAACTATTCCTGTGATGCTCACCTATGCGCACGATCTTCAGGGTATTCGTATGACCGGATTGCCCCACCGCTTCGCCTACGGTCACTACAATCAGATCACCATCCCGAACGCAGCCCATTTCTAGCAGTTTTTTCTCTGCATCAATCAGTTCCTGTGCAGTGTTTTTTATTTCACGGGAGGGAAAGTAAACCGGATGCACACCGCTGAACAGCGTGACTTTGGTTAAGGTTGCCTGAACCGGTGTCAACGCGAAGATAGGTACGCCGGCATTAACCCGTGACATCCATAAAGCGGTCGAGCCTGATTGGGTTAATGCGACAATCGCCGCTACCTTGAAGTGCGATGCGGCATACAGTGCCGACATCGCAATCGACTGGTCGATGCGGGTGAATTTATGCGATACAGCATGCTGATCGAGTGCATAATAATCAAACTGTGCTTCAGCATTGAGGCAGATTCTGGCCATTGCTTCTATCGTTTCGACCGGATAATCACCCACGGCCGTTTCTGCCGAGAGCATCACGGCGTCAGTGCCATCCAGTACGGCATTGGCCACATCAGAGACTTCCGCGCGAGTCGGAATCGGACTGCTAATCATGGATTCCATCATCTGCGTCGCGGTGATTACCAGACGATTTTTAGCTCTGGCCATTTTAATCATGCGTTTTTGCAACCCGGGGACTGCGGCATCACCAACTTCCACGCTCAGATCGCCGCGCGCCACCATAATGGCATCTGACGCTTCGATGATGTCAGCGAGTGCCGGAATCGCTTCCGCACGCTCAATTTTTGCCATCAGCAGGCTTTGCCCTCCGGCTTCATGCATCAACCTGCGTGCCAGTCGCATATCTTCCCCGCTGCGAGGAAAAGAGATCGCCAGATAGTCTGCTTTGATTAGTGCGGCTGTCTTGATATCCTCCATGTCCTTCTCGGTTAGCGCCGGTGCTGTCAGACCGCCTCCCTTGCGGTTGATACCCTTGTTATTGGATAACACACCGCCGCGCACCACCTTGCACGTTATCCGGGAGCCCTGAACGTCGACAACATCAAATTCCAGCATACCGTCATTAAGCAATAAAACCGAACCTGTGCTGACATCGTCCGGCAGCTCCTTGTAGTCCAGCCCGACGCACTGCTGATTGCCCGGGCCTTCGAGTTCAGCATCGAGTATAAAAATATCCCCTTTGCCAAGTTCAATCTTGCCGTTCTCGAATTTGCCAACGCGAATCTTAGGTCCTTGCAAGTCGGCCAGTATCCCCACGGTACGACCCACGGCCGTTGCCGCTGCACGCACGACTTCCGCACGCTTGACATGATCGGCCGCAGAACCATGCGAGAAATTCATCCGCACCAGATCAACTCCGGCACGAATCATGTCCTCCAGGACTTTTTGACTGCTGGAGGCCGGACCCAGCGTTGCAACTATTTTGGTTCTACGCAGCATGTGACTCCCGGTTAATTATTGCTTGGCACGTTCTTCCAGAATCGCAACAGCCGGCAATGTTTTGCCTTCGAGGAATTCAAGGAATGCACCGCCAGCTGTTGAAATATAGGACACCTTGTCAAAAATTCCATACTTCTGAATCGCGGCAATCGTGTCACCACCGCCTGCCAGTGTGAAGGCTTTTGTTTGTGCAATCGCATTGGCAATCGCACGGGTTCCTTCACCGAACTGATCGTATTCAAATACACCTACAGGTCCGTTCCAGACTACAGTGCCCGCATTCATGATGATGTCGACGATTTTCTGAGCGGACTTGGGGCCAATATCGAAAATCATTTCGTCATCAGTAACGTCGCTGGCATCTTTCAGAATGGCAGGGATATTTTCATTGCCAGGCAGGAAAGGTGCTGCGGTACCCACCACGACATCAGAGGCAATGGGAATACTAGCACCCCTTTGTTTCATTTTTTCGATCAAGGCTTGTGCGGTTGCCAACAGATCATTTTCACACAGCGATTTACCGACCGGATGTCCGGTGGCTTTCAAAAAAGTATTGGCAATGCCGCCGCCGACCACCAGTTGCTCGCATTTTTCTGACAAGGATTCCAGTACCGTCAGTTTAGTCGATACTTTTGAGCCGCCGACAATGGCGACCATAGGGCGTGCCGGATTAAGCAGGGCTTTGCTTAAGGCTTCCAGTTCATTCGTTAGCAAAATACCGGCAGCGGCAACAGAGGCAAACTTTGCCACGCCATGAGTTGAGGCTTCAGCGCGGTGAGCCGTACCAAATGCATCCATGACGAAGATATCGCATAAAGCGGCATATTTCTTGGCCAGGTCATCGGTGCTTTTTTTCTCGCCCTTGTTGAAGCGGCAGTTTTCCAGCAAGACCAGTTCGCCCTCTTGAACGTCAAACCCGCCATTGATCCAGTCGCGAATTAAACGCACCGGTTTGCCCAGTTTGTTGGCGATGACATCGGCAACAGGTTTCAGCGAATTTTCTTCGGAATATTCGCCTTCAACGGGACGACCCAAATGAGACGTAACCATCACGCGCGCACCCGCCTTGATCGCGGCATTGATGGTTGACATGGAGGCGGTGATGCGGGCATCGGAGGTGACTTTGCCGTCTTTGACGGGAACATTTAAATCTGAGCGGATCAGGACGCGTTTGCCCTTGAGATCCAGATCGGTCATTTTAATTACGGACATTTTCTACTCCAAAAATGGCAAGTGGCAAGTGGCAAGTGGTAAGTGGTAAGTGGCGAGTAGTAAGTGGAGAGTGGCTAGCGGAAACCCCGCTAAACCCACTCGCGACTCACTACTTTCCACTAACTATTAAGCGACGTGACTGACCAGGCGCATCAGGTTGCAGGTATAACCGTATTCGTTATCATACCAGGCAACAACTTTGACAAAGGTAGGATCCAGTGAGATACCGGCTTCTGCGTCGAACACGGAGGGGCAACTGTAACCGCGAAAATCAGTGGAAACCACTTTTTCTGTGGTGAAGCCCAGCACGCCCTTCAGTGGGCCGCTCTCGGAAGCCGCTTTCATTGCAGCTACGATTTCTTCGTAAGCTGCCGGCTTGATCAGTTCGACCGTCAGATCAACGACTGAAACGTCAGAAGTAGGCACGCGGAAAGACATCCCCGTCAGCTTGCCTTTCAGTTCAGGCAATACCACACCCACGGCTTTGGCAGCCCCGGTTGAAGAAGGAATGATGTTTTCCAGAATGCCGCGCCCGCCGCGCCAATCCTTGTTGGACGGGCCATCTACCGTTTTTTGTGTCGCTGTAGCGGCATGCACAGTAGTCATCAAACCGCGCTTGATGCCCCAGTGATCATTCAGAACTTTGGCGACCGGAGCCAGTGCGTTGGTAGTGCAGGAAGCTGCGGATAAAATCGCTTCGCCGTTGTACTTGTCATGGTTCACGCCATAAACGAACATCGGTGTCGTGTCTTTGCAAGGTGCTGACATGACCACTTTCTTTGCGCCTGCATTGATATGTGCCTGACAGGTTTCCTTAGTTAGGAAAAAGCCGGTACATTCGATGACTATATCCACGCCCGCTTCATTCCACTTCAGGTTTGCAGGGTCACGTTCGGCAGTCAGGCGAATCTCTTTGCCATTAACCAGCAGGTTGCTGCCCTTGACGCCAACTTCGCCATTAAAACGGCCATGTACAGAGTCATATTTCAGCATGTAAGCCAGATAGTCAGGCTCCAGCAGATCATTGATTGCGACAATTTCAATTTCAGGAAAGTCCTTGGTTGCTGCACGGAAAACCATACGACCAATGCGGCCAAAACCATTAATACCAACTTTAATTGCCATGTTTATTCCCCTTTATCGTTATTGAAAATTGTTTACTGCCTGATAGCTGTTTTGTGCAGGTGAGCAACAGCTTGCTGCCGGCGTCCACCTTCACTAAACGTTATAGAACGCTCTCAACTGCCTTGATGACGTTTGCGACGGTAAAGCCAAAGTGCTTGAACAATTCCGGTGCAGGTGCAGATTCACCAAAGCTGTCCATACCTACCACGGCACCTTCCAGTCCTACATATTTATACCAGCCTCCGGTTACGCCGGCTTCTACCGCGACGCGATTGATACCGCGCGGCAATACGCTGTCCTTATACGCCTGATCCTGCTTGTCAAACACATTGGTCGAAGGCATGGAAACTACGCGCACGTTGATGCCTTCCTGTGCCAATGCGGCTTGAGTCTTGAGCGCTAGATCAACTTCAGAACCTGTTGCGATAATCACGGCATGCGGTGTGCCCCCTGCTGCTTCAGACAGGATATAAGCCCCCTTGCGGATGTTGGCGATTTGTTCCGCATCGCGCTTCTGGAACTGCAGGTTCTGTCGACTGAAGATCAAACTTGACGGGCCGTCGTTGCGCTCAACTGCGGCAACCCAGCACACAATGGATTCCACGGTGTCACAGGGACGCCATGTTTCCATGTTCGGAATATGGCGCAAGGTTGCCGTTTGTTCAACTGGTTGGTGAGTCGGACCATCTTCGCCCAGGCCGATTGAGTCATGAGTGTAAACAAAAATCACGCGTTGTTTCATCAATGCGGCCATGCGCAGGGCATTGCGGGCATATTCAGAGAACATCAGGAAGGTGCCGCCGAAAGGAAGTAAACCGCCATGCAGAGCCATGCCGTTCATGATATGCGACATGCCGAATTCACGCACGCCGTAGCTGATGTAATTGCCGGTTTTCTTGCCGTGCACATGTTTGCAGCCTGTCCAGTTGGTCAGATTTGAACCCGTCAGATCGGCAGAGCCACCCAGGAATTCAGGCAGTGCCGGAGCTAAGGCGTTAATGGCATTTTGAGAAGCCTTGCGGGTAGCAATGGTTTCGGCTTTTTCATTGATCTGCGCAATGGCTTTTGCGGCATGTTCCGCCCAGCCTGCAGGCAACTCGTTTCTGGTACGGCGCGTGAATTCTGCGGCTTCGGCAGGGTAGGCTGCGCTATATTCAGCAAAGTTGTTGTCCCACAGTTTTTCCAGCCCTGCACCTTTAATGCGGGCATCCCAGGCGTCATAAACATGCGGGGGGATTTCAAATGGAGGATAGTTCCAGCCGATATGCGCACGTGTTGCTGCAACTTCAGCATCGCCCAGCGCCGCGCCATGCACATCGTGCGTGCCTTCCTTGTTGGGAGAGCCTGCTCCGATGATGGTTTTGCAGCAAATCAACGTCGGCTTGTCGGTAACCAAGTGGCCTGCACGAATGGCGTCGTCGATAGCTTCAGGATCATGTCCCTGCACATTGGCCACTACATGCCAGCCGTACGCTTCAAAGCGTTTTGTGGTGTCATCGGTGAACCAGCCATTGGTGTGACCGTCAATGGAGATTTCATTGTCATCCCAGAATGCGGTCAGCTTGCCCAGACCCCAGGTCCCGGCCAGCGCACAGGCTTCGTGGGAAATCCCTTCCATCATGCAGCCATCGCCCATGAACACGTAGGTGTTATGTGAGACGATTTCATGGCCGGGTTTATTGAACTCTGCGGCCAGTAATTTTTCAGCCATTGCCATACCAACGGCATTGGTGATGCCCTGACCTAACGGGCCGCCGGTGGTTTCCACGCCGGGGGTGTAGCCGTATTCGGGATGACCGGGCGTCTTGGAATTCATCTGGCGAAAGCGTTTAATTTCGTCCATAGGCAAATCATAACCGGACAGATGCAGTAATGCATAGATCAGCATGGAGCCATGTCCGTTTGACATCATAAAACGGTCACGGCCTGGCCACTTCGGATTGGCCGGATTGTGGCGCAGATGACGATTCCATAATACCTCTGCGATTTCAGCCATGCCCATCGGAGCACCCGGATGGCCGGAATTGGCTTTTTGCACAGCATCCACCGCCAGCATGCGGATCGCGCCAGTGATGTCATTATATTTTGGTTGGGTAATGCTGCGAACTGCTGTCATGTACTAACTCCTCCGAAGCATCCCAGCGGGATGGGTTTATGATTAATGCCTAATGCCTAATGCCTAATGCCTAATGCTGTCAATTAAGTGGGATTATGCCGCACCACCTGTAATACATCAACCTGCTTGCAATTTGAACAGTTCGACTTTTTCAAGACTTAAAGTTTCAACTGTCAGTGTTTTTTTTGTTAAATTTGATACCTAACTGCTTTAACTTACGATATAGATGAGTACGTTCCAGTCCGATTTTTTCGGCCACACGCGACACATTCCCCGCTTCCCTTTGTAAATGATAGTCAAAATAAATGGCATCAAAATGCTCGCGTGCTTCGCGCAGCGGTAAATCCAAATGAAGCGGGAACTTTTTAGTCGTCCCGTCAATTTCAATCATCAGATGCTGCACAGAATCGGTACCGTTCGCGTGCTGAGGCGCTCTGGGAGTACCTTCCTTGAGCGCAAGAGCCACGGTCGCCAGCAACTTTTGCATGGAAATCGGCTTTTCCAGAAAGTCGACAGCACCGATACGGGTTGCCTCGACGGCAGTCTCGATCGTACCGTGTCCTGACATCATGACCACAGGCATGGTCAATAAATCCTGCTCGACCCATTCTTTTAACAGCGTCACACCATCGGTATCGGGCATCCAGATATCCAGCAACACCAGGTCAGGTTCATGCTCGTGTCGAAACAGGCGCGCCTGCTCGGCATTTTCGGCAAGTTGAACCTGGTAGCCCTCGTCAAATAGAATCTCCGCCAGCAATTCGCGTATGCCGACTTCATCATCAACGATCAAAATTTGTTTACTCATCTAGATTCCTCAACTAATTCGCACAAAGGCAGGCTGATATTGACACATGCACCACCCTCTGCATGATTGTTCACCTTGAGATGACCGCCATGTTCCTCGATAATCTTTTTAACAATTGCCAGACCCAGGCCGGTGCCTTTGGTTTTAGTCGTCATATACGGTTCGAAAAGTCGCGATAACGCATTTTCAGAGAAGCCGGGGCCATTATCGCGCACATACAAACTTATTTTACCCTGCGTCACCTCGCTGCTCAGCGTGATCTGAGGATCTGCTACATCATGCAAGGCATCTTGCGCATTTTGCAACAAGTTGTGTAGTACCTGCCTCAGACGCGTTGCATCACCGCTGATTTCAGCACGCGGAGCGTGTAAGTTCAATTGTATAGGTACTGAATTCGCTTCGTATAAACCCAGCACTTCCTTAATCAGGCGGTGCAAATCCAGTCTGGTCAATTTTAATACCGGACCACGTGCATAATCGGCGAAATCGCTTACCATGTTTTTCATTGCCCCGACCTGACTGACGATGGTTTGCGTGGCGCGCTGTAACAACTTCGCATCAGTTTCGTCCAGTTTAGCACTAAGCTTGTATTGCAGGCGCTCGGCGGACAACTGAATGGGCGTGAGCGGGTTTTTAATTTCATGCGCCAGTCGGCGTGCCACTTCTCCCCAGGCCGCCTGACGTTCCGCTTGAAGTAAATGGCTGATATCATCAAAAACCACGATATAGCCGGCGTCTGACCCGGCTGGCAAACTGGTACCCCGCATCAGCAAAATTTGCGTACCATTTTTGCTCAGTCGTTCAATCTGGCGTTGCCATTCACCGTTCGCAGTTTGGGCAAAACCATCCCTGATGGCCAGACAAAAAGAGTTTAACAGGCTGTATTTTTCTCCAATCTGCTGCAAGGGCATGCGCTGCAGTTCCTGTAAAGGAACCGCGAGGATTTGCGCTGCGCTGGTATTCACCGAACGCAGGCAAAACTCATCATCCAGCGCAATGACGCCTGAGGACAGGTGGGTGAGTACACTTTCCAGATAACCCTTGGCGCTTTCAACCTCACGCTGCTGTTGCTCGCTGGCTCGTCTGGCGTCGGCTAAATGACGGGTCATTTGATTAAATAAACCGGTCAGGGCACCAAGTTCATCGCTGCTGCGGATAGTGTGCTGGCCGGAAAAATCACCTTGTGCCACTGCGCGGGTTCCTTCAGCAAGTGCTTCCAGTGATGAGCCTATGCGCTCGCTGATAAAAAAAGCTGCCGATATCGCAGTGAGCAACACGACCAGCAACGACATTGTTAACGTAATGCCGTATAAGCGTTTCAAGCCTAATCTGGACAGCGTCAGTTCATGATAGTCACGATAAACAGCTTGCACCGTTTCAGCGTCGGCCTCCATTTGTTTCGGCACAGCCTGAGTAAATTGTAAAATATAGCCGGTCTTTGAATAGAGGTTGCTGTTTACCCTCGCGAGCACGCGTAAACTCATCGCCTTATTCGGGGTAGATTCAATGGCCGAATATGAGCCTGTGTCTTGTAGCTGTTGTAGTAACTTTTCGTTAGGCAGGTCAGGTAGTTGGGCTGTGTTACTGGCTGTAAAAGCCAGTACTTTGCTGTTGGCGTCAAACACCGCCGCTTCTTGCGTCACGCCTTCATCAATCAACTGAGCCAGTGTATTTTGAAACTGGGCCGGATGTTTTTTTGACAGCAGAAGGGCGGTAAACCGGGTTTTTTTCGATAACTCTTTCAAGCTGTTGTCCAGCCCGCTTCTGCCCAGATTCAGTCCGCCTTCCAGTGCTTTTTCCACGCGTACGTCGAACCAGGATTCAATGCTCTTGGACAAAAAATTGACCGATACTGCATAGATTAGAATACCCGGTACGACACCAATCAAGGTAAAAAACAGCACCAGGCGCAAGGTTAGCTTGGCACCAAAAACATTGTTTTTCAATTTTGTGCGCAAGCGCCATATCTGATAAGACGCCAGACCGAGCAAGCCTGTGGACAACAATCCCATCAATCCGAGTAAGCCGTAATGATTAATGGAAAATACATCTGTATCGACACTGCTGCTTGACAGCAGATACAGCAATGCGGCGCCCGAAATTACGCTCAAGATGATCAGATATTTCACGATTATTCTGTTTTTCCGCGTATTTGTGCGGGACGCAGTACCCAGCGATACCAACCGGAATCAAAATCCCAGTCTTTGCTGGTCAGTACATTCACCTGCATCAACTTAGGCAATTGTTTGGTATCCAGCCGCAGTCGAACGCTGGCTGTATAAATGCCATCTTTTTGCAACAGTTCAGCGGGAATCGCGTCTGAATTTTGCCGTGCGAGAATTCGTATCATTTCTTCCATGCTGGAAAAGTTCTGGAACAGCGATCCGCGTGAAATCCGGTACTGACGTGTAAGTACATTGAAAGATAATTTAACGGAATGTTCGCTTTGAAATATTTCTTCATCCAGCCAGTACCAGCGTGACCGCGTCAATGAAAACTCACCGACAAAGTAGAGCGGCACACCCAGTGATAATGCCTGCTGCACCACCGCGTTTAAGTGGACATCAAAATCTGCCGAGAGCTGATAGCCGTCTTCTGACAGGCGAGCTTCGGCCTTATTGACGATAATACCTTCGGCATACGCTGCTGTGGTACACAACCACACCAGCAAAAAAACTTTAAGCAGTTTTTTGCAGTAAAGCATAGTAAAACCCATCATGTTCATCGTTCGGTAACAAAGCACCGCCGGGCAAATCGATGGTCTGTTGTTTGGCCGACGGATTTTGTGCCAGGAATTTGTCGATTACACCCTGATTCTCTTGTTTGAATACGGAACAGGTGGCGTAGAGTAAAAGACCTTCTTGCGCCAGCAGTGGCCATAAAGCAGTCAGAATATCCAATTGTTGTGCCGCGAACGGGGCAATATCTTTTTTTCTGCGCAACCATTTGATGTCAGGATGACGTCGCACCACACCGGTAGCAGAGCAGGGTACATCAGCCAGTATCCGTTCAAATACCCTGCCGTCCCACCATGCCAACGGTGTGGCGGCATCGCCTGTCAACAGTGTTGCATTTAATGTCAGGCGTTGCAAATTTTCGTTCACGCGCTGCAGGCGTTTTTCGTCCTTATCCAGCGCCAGCATTTCCACATCGGCTATTTCCAAAATGTGGGCAGTTTTGCCGCCGGGAGCCGCGCAAGCATCCAGAACGCGCATGCCAGTTTTTGCGTTCAGCAGGCGTGCGGCATACTGTGCACCGGCATCCTGTACTGATACCAGTCCGTCAAAAAATCCGGGCAGGCGATCCACAGGGACAGGTTTCTCAAGTTGCAATGCATCCGGTGCGATCACCCTGGCAGGGATGCCTTCTTCTTGCAATTGGGTCAGGTAGTCGTTCGTGCTGCTCAGCCTGTGATTGACGCGCAAGGTCATCGGCGGATGTCCGTTACCCGTGGCTAGTATTGCGGCAGCCTGTTCGCCATGCTGAGCTCGCAGCTCATCTATCCACCATTGGGGATGACTGTAGCGGCCTTCATCTTTTAGCGCGGCTTGTGCCAGCAACTCCGCCTCATTGCGCAAAAAGTTACGTAATATGGCATTCACTAATCCTCTGATTTTAGGATTTAGTATGTCAGCCGAGCGCACCGCATGATCCACCACCGCATGCTGCGCTGCTTTGCTGTATTCCAGTTGATAAAGTGCGACCAGCAATAAGTAGGTGATGCGCTGATCTGTCATGTGCTTATGCAGCAGCAATTCAAGTATTGCATTTAGCTGACCGTAAAAACGCAAGGTGCCATAGCTCAAATCTTGCAGGGCGGCGCGCTGAGCGGGCGTCCAGACAGATTTTCTGCGCAGGGACTCGTCCAGCACTTGATTGAGATTGCGGCCGTCCACCAGCACTTGCTGGACGATCTGAGTTGCTGCGAGTTGAATATTATGCATTTAGTTAACCTGGAAATTGTCGCCGGGATGAACCGGCATTGCCTGCAAAAATTGCGCGGCGGGTTGTGCCTTGCCGCCGGGACGTTGCAGCACTTGCAGTCGCAGCGCATCCTTGCCGCAGGCAACGGTAATCCCCGATTTGTCTGCCGCCAGTACCTCGCCGGGTAGCCCCTGCAAGTCCGGACAGTATTCCGCCTGCCATATTTTTAACACGCAGTCATTGAATTTGGCCTGACTTACCGGGAAGGGATTATAGGCGCGTACTGCCCGTTCGATTTGCTGAGCATCCTGATGCCAGTCAATCTGAGCTTCGTTTTTGAGCAGTTTGGCGGCGTAACACGCGGTGTTGTTATCCTGCGCCTCTTGCGTGAGTCTGCCTGCTGTCAACTGTTGCAATGCGTCGAGTATGCCGGTTGCACCCAATGCCGCCAGTTTGTCATGCAGCGTCTGAGCGTTATCGCAAGGCTCAATCGGGCAGCGGCAGGTCAGCAACATCCCGCCTGTATCGAGACCCTCATCCATTTGCATGATGGTGATGCCCGTCTCCTTGTCTCCCGCCAGAATGGCACGTTGTATGGGCGCAGCACCGCGCCAGCGCGGTAAAAGCGATGCATGGATATTCAGGCAGCCGTAACGGGGCAGTTGCAAAACCGCTTTCGGCAGAATTAATCCATAGGCCGCGACCACCATCACGTCCGCCGCCAGTGCTGCAATTTCCTGCTGCGCCTGTTCTGACTTAAGGGAAACCGGCTGTAAAACGGTTAGTCCTTGTTGCAAGGCCAGTTGTTTTACCGGGCTGGCTGTCAACTGCATGCCGCGTCCCGACGGGCGATCCGGCTGCGTGAGTACTGCTGCGACTTGATGCTCTTTGAGCAAAGCCTCCAGCGCGCTGGCTGCAAAGTGCGGTGTGCCGGCAAAAATTATTTTCACTAAGTTATCCTAAGCCGGACGAGCCGGAACAAAAAATTCACGCGTCTGCGCGTTAAAGAGGCTTATCTGAAGCTACCAAGCCTACATGGCCTCGCGCTGGCGTTTTTTCAGCTTGGCGCGCAGTCGTGTTTGTTTAAGTTGTGATAGGTATTCGACAAACACCTTTCCCTTTAAATGATCCATCTCGTGCTGAATGCAAACGGCCAGAAAACCTTCCGCTTCCAGCGTAAAAGACTCTCCCGTCTGATTGAGTGCCTGCACCGTCACCTTATCAGCCCGGCGTACGTTCTCATAAATACCCGGCACCGATAAACAGCCCTCTTCGCCCTCCTGTTCGCCGCTTGAATGCAATATTTCAGGATTGATAAACACCCGCAGCTCATTGTGCAGCTCTGATACATCCATCACAATGATCTGCTCATGCACATCCACCTGTGTTGCCGCAAGCCCCACGCCCGGCGCCGCATACATGGTTTGCGCCATGTTTTTGATCAATTTTCGGGTTATATCATTGACCTGCAGGACCTTTTTGGCGATGGTGTGCAGACGAGGGTCGGGGTATTGTAAAATTTGTAGAATTGCCATAATGCTTGCTTATTTAATTGACTGGATGCAAAATTTAATGCGTCACAATACGCTGTGCGCCTTTGTTACTGATTCTTTCGGGATTACCCATGCGCAAGATTATATCGCTGATTTGCTTTTTGTTGCCTGTTTTGGCATACGCCGCGCAAACTCAAACTGAGCCGCAGCTGCTCAGTGATGCACCGGAACAGTACATCGTGGTCAAAGGCGATACCTTATGGGGTATCTCCAGCCGGTTTTTCAAGGATCCCTGGAAATGGCCATCTATATGGGGTATGAATAAAGATTCAATCAAAAATCCACACTGGATTTATCCGGGGGATCGCGTTGTACTGAACCGTGCCAACGGCACTTTGAGCCTGGGCGAACAACCGGCGACAAGTGATCAAACTGCGACAAGTGATGATACCATCAGGCTGATACCTCAGATTCAGTCTGAAGATAACACGAAAAATGCGATTCCCAGTATTCCCTACAAGGATATTGAGCCTTTTTTGAGTCAGCCTTTGGTGGTGGCAGATCATTTGCTGGCGGGTGCGCCAACGCTGATAGGGCTACCCGAAGGGCATATTTTTGCCAGCGCCGGTGATGTCGTTTATGCGCAGGGATTAAATGGCAGCGAAGGGGAGAACTGGCAGATATATCGCTCCGGTAAAATTTTTGTCGATCCTGACACGCATGAAATTCTCGGCCACGAAGCAATTTATCTGGGTGATCTGGTGATCAGGCAGCGAGGTGATATCAGCACGGCGGTTGTGACGAATGCCAGGCAGGAAATTAATCTTGGCGATCGGCTGGTCAAGCCTGCTGAGGCGACGGCACCTAGTTATCTGCCGCGTGCGCCGGATAACCAAATCAGTGCCCGGGTGATCTCAATTTATGGTGATGGGACTCAGGCGGGAATGGGTTCCGTCATCACGCTCAACAAAGGTGAACGGGACGGTTTACAGATCGGTCATGTGCTGGCCTTGAGCAGCAAAGGTCGTGTGGTTACATTTGAGGGAAAGGAATTGCTTTTGCCGGATGAGCGCTACGGCCTGGTGTTTATATTCCGCGCGTTTGATAAAGTTTCCTATGCCCTGGTGATGCAAAGCAGCCAGTTTGTACAGGTGCTGGATGAGGCAAAAAAACCATAATAACCAAAATGCAAGCCACAGAATTCTTAGAGAGCACAGCCCATTCTGGCGTTCATCCATTTTTGCAAGTTGATGTTCACTGAATATCATTCCTGCTGAATTCAATTCACGGGCGCAGCCAAAAGGTTAATAGACATTCCGTTGCAGCCCTGTTAAAAGCACTTGTGCACAGTTTTCTAACTTGTTTTATCTAATTTTAGTGCGGATAAGGTGCTAATTTAAGCATCTGAATTAACCTTTTTTTCAAAAAAGTTATTTGTTCCTGTGTTTTCGTGGCGTTCGTGGACAAGTAGCTATTTGCATTATTCATGTAAATAAGTTTAAACTTTTTAATCATAGTTTTGGATATAATATGTTGTTTTTTAAAAGATTTTAAATATATTGCCACGAAACACACGAAAGTATATTATGGAAATTTCCTGACTATTTTTGGTGAAAATTGGAAGTTTAATTACCCATTAAGAACCACATAGGACCTTTTCTCTGTGATCTTTATGGCTAACCGTTTTTTCCCGGGATAAATTATGTCCGTTGATCCATCCATCAAGGCCTGGTTGACACTGAGTCTGATACGCGGCCTGGGTGGAGAAGGGGCACGTCATTTATTGCGTGAATTTGGTTCGCCTGAAGCCGTTTTGGCGGCCCCCGCGAGCCTGCTCAAATCTTTCGTCAAACCGGAAGTTGCCAGCGCAATCGGCAAAGGTATCGCGGAAGAGGAATTAGCTGCTACGCTGGCATGGCTGGCTGAAGACCAAAATCACCTCGTTACCCTGGGAGACAGCGATTACCCGCAATCCCTGCTTAACATTTCAGATCCGCCGTTGTTGCTTTATGTCAAAGGGCGGCGTGATTTACTGAATGTGAATGCAATCGCCATTGTCGGCAGCCGTCATGCCACGCCGCAAGGTATCGCTAACGCGGAGGAGTTTTCCAGAACCTTGAGCGAGAGCGGTCTTTGTATCATCAGTGGAATGGCACACGGCATTGATGCGGCTGCGCATCGCGGCGCACTGGCCGGGCAGGGCAGCAGTATTGCCCTAGTCGGAACGGGACTGGACAAGGTTTACCCGTCCGCAAATCGCGATTTAGCGCATGCGCTTGCCAAACAAGGTGCCATGATTTCGGAGTTTCCGCTGGGAACACCGCCTGTTGCCAGTAACTTTCCGCGCCGCAATCGCCTGATCAGCGGCATGAGCATCGGTTGTCTGGTAGTGGAAGCCTCATTGCAAAGCGGATCGCTGATCACCGCCCGTCAGGCTATGGAACAAGGACGCGATGTTTTCGCTATCCCGGGTTCTATTCATTCGCCGTTAAGCCGGGGTTGTCACAAACTGATTAAGCAAGGTGCCAAATTGGTTGAGACGGCGCAGGATATACTTGAAGAACTGTCGGGTCTATTCGTCGGCACAAAAATTTTACCTGAATCCACCGCTTCAGACGGGGGTTTGCTGGAACAAATTGGCTTTGATCCAGTGAGCATGGATAGTCTTTGTTTGCGCAGCGGCTTGACGGTTAGCCAGCTATCCGCCATGCTATTAACGCTTGAGCTGGAAGGTCGCATTGCGGCACTTCCCGGCGGTTTGTTTCAACGCATACACTAAAGGCTTTAAAATTATGTTTGAAATTCTCATGTATTTATTTGAAAGTTATATTGATGCAGGCAGTTATCCCGCACCGGATAAGCTGTCGCGTAAACTTTCTGCTGCCGGTTTTGAAGGCGAAGACATCGACGAAGCCTTAACCTGGTTGTCGGCTTTACACTTGCCGGATAGTTATCCTGCTATTCTGGCGCACGGCGGGATGCGTTTTTTTGCCGAGCGGGAATTCGAATTTATCTGTGCCGAGGCGCGTCAATTCATTTTGTTCGCTGAAGAACAAAAGATGATTTCCGCCATCGAACGCGAAATCATTATCGACAGGGCGCTGGCACTGCAACAAAAAGACCTGGAACTGAACAAACTCAAACTCATCATGTTGATCGTGCTGTGGGATCGACATCAGGATCTTAGTCCGTTGTTGATCGAAGAGTTACTGGTTCCGATTACTTCTACACAATTACATTAAACGCATGGCAATCAATCTTCTTATCGTCGAATCCCCGGCCAAGGCCAAAACGCTCAAAAAATATCTGGGCAATGATTATGAAGTACTTGCCTCTTACGGGCATGTGCGCGATCTCGTGCCGAAAACAGGTGCGGTAGATACCGAAAACGGTTTCGCGATGAACTATGAGCTCATCGCGCGCAACAGCAAACACATGGATGCGATTGCCAAGGCGGCGGCATCCGCAGAAAATATCCTGCTCGCACCCGATCCCGACCGCGAAGGAGAAGCGATTGCCTGGCATATCGCCGAACTGCTAAAAGCCAAGAGAGGTTTTAAGGGCAAAAACATGAAGCGCGTGGTTTTCTATGAAATCACGCAGTCAGCGGTCAGAGAAGCGGTTGCCAACCCGCGCGAAATTGCCATGCCGCTGGTCAATGCACAACAGGCACGCCGCGCGCTGGATTATCTGGTGGGTTTCAATTTGTCACCGTTGCTGTGGCGCAAGATACGTCCCGGTTTGTCGGCAGGTCGTGTGCAGAGCCCGGCTTTGCGGCTGATCGTCGAACGAGAATTACAAATCGAGGCCTTCAATAGTCAGGAATACTGGACGGTGCATCTGGACAGTCACAAGGATCACCAGCCGTTCTCAGCACGCCTGATTCAGTATCAGGGCAAAAAGCTCGAACAGCTCTCCATCGCCAATCAAGCCGAATATGAGGCGATTTTTGACAAGTTAAGTCACGCAAAATTACTACCCAAGGTAGTGCGTGTCGAAAAGAAGGCCAAACAGCGTTATGCCGCAGCACCGTTCACCACGTCGACCTTGCAACAGGAAGCCGTACGTAAACTGGGGATGTCCGCCGAACGCACCATGCGCACCGCGCAATCGTTGTATGAAGGGGTGGATGTTGGCGGTCAGACCATCGGACTGATTTCCTATATGCGTACCGATTCGGTGACGCTCGCGAAAGAAGCGGTACAGGAAATCCGTGATTACATCAGTGATCATTTTTCAGCCGATTATTTACCGGGCGCGCCGCCTGCCTATAAGAGTAAAACCAAGAATGCGCAGGAGTCGCACGAAGCAATCAGGCCGACTTCAATCGCACGTACCCCTGACAGCTTGCGCGATCGCTTAACCGTCGATCAGGCCCGTCTGTATGAAATGATTTGGAAGCGCACACTCGCCTGTCAGATGACGCCGGCACGTTATGACACAGTCAGTGCCGATATCCGCTTAGGCGGCGACGATACACTGTTTCGCGCGAATGGTCAGGTACTGGTATTTCCCGGATTTATCAGCGTTTACATGGAAGATGTGGATGACGCCGAAGAAGAGCAGGGCAGTCGTTTGCCACCGCTGGTGGAAGGCGATATATTGCCGGTAGACAAATTGTTTGGCGAGCAGCATTTTACCCAACCGCCACCGCGATTCACTGAAGCGAGTCTGGTCAAGTCGCTGGAAGAATATGGCATTGGCCGTCCTTCAACCTATGCCACCATCATTTCCACGCTGCAAACCCGTGAATATGCGATTCTGGATAAGAAGCGTTTTATGCCTACCGATGTGGGGCGCGTGGTTACGCGCTTTCTCACTGATCATTTTACGCGTTATGTCGATTACAACTTTACCGCTTCGCTTGAAGACGAGTTGGATGAAGTCTCGGATGGCAAGCGTGACTGGATAGGCGTGCTGGATGAATTCTGGAAGGGCTTTTCCGGGCTGATCAAGGAGAAGAAAGATATTGAGCGTCCACAGGAATTGCTCGATGAAGCTTGTCCTGAGTGCGGCAAACCGCTGGCCAAAAAATTGAGCCGTTACGGCAGTTTCATCAGTTGCACCAATTACCCTGAATGCAAATACAAGCGCAGCGTCGGCGGTGAGACGCAGGAAGAAGTGCGCGTCGAATTGGGTGTTTATCCGGAGACTCAGCAGGCTGTATTGTTGCTGCGCGGCCCCTACGGTCATTATGTGCAATTGGGTGAAGTCATCGAGGGTGAAAAGGCAAAACCCAAACGTGTTTCCTGGCCCAAGGAGATGTCTGTAGAGGGGGCCGATCTGGCCAGCGCACTGAAATTGCTGTCTCTGCCGAAGGATCTTGGTTTGCATCCTGAAACCGGCAAGAAGGTGATCGTCAATATTGGCAGGTTCGGCCCTTATATTGGTCATGACGCCAAGTTCAAGTCAATTCCGCGCACGGATAGTATTTTTGATGTTACGCTGACGCGTGCCGTCGAGTTGCTGGCGCAGACCAAGGACGGCAATACCGTATTGCGCACGCTGGGCGATCATCCTGTTGATAAAACCACGATTGAGATATGCAATGGCCGTTACGGCCCTTATGTGCGCCACGGCAAGATCAATGCGACTCTGCCCAAGGATATGTCGCTGGAAGAAGTCACGTTGGAACAGGCTCTGGAACTGATCGCCGCCAAGATCGCGAAGGGCGATACGGGTAAGAAGCCGGTAAGGAAGGCAGCGGCCAAGCCGAAAGCGGAAGCCAAGCCCAAGGCCGCGGCGAAGGCTGAAACCAAGCCGAAAGCGGAAGCCAAACCGAAGGCTGCGGCCAAGCCCAAGGCCGCAGTTAAAGCAAGTAAGGCGGACTGAGGTTAGGGATAACTTCGTTCGCCGAAAATGGCCGAACCAATGCGCACGATGGTCGCGCCTTCCTGTATTGCAGAGATAAAATCATGAGACATGCCCATTGAGAGCGTATCCAATGGCATGCCTTCTGTTTTTAATTGTTCATAAAGTGCCCGCAACTGAGCAAACGCGGCACGTTGAACACTGACATCATTAGCGGGGGCGGGAACCGCCATCAGGCCGCGCAATTGCAAATTAGGCAGAAGCAGGATAGCCTTTGCCAGTTCACGCACCTGTTCAGGCAAGACGCCACTTTTGCTATCCTCACGACTGATATTCACTTGCAAGCACACTTGCAACAAAGGCAGATGGACGGGACGCTGGGCTGCGAGTCGTTCGGCAATTTTTAACCGGTCCACACTATGTACCCAGCTAAAGTTTGCCGCGATGTCGCGCGTTTTATTGCTTTGTATCGGCCCGATGAAATGCCATTCAATCGGCAAATCCTGCAAAGCGGCTATTTTTTGCAACGCTTCCTGTAGATAATTCTCCGCAAAACGTTGCTGACCCGCCTGACAGGCACAACGAACAGCGCTGTCCGGAAACGTCTTGCTGACAGCTAACAGACTCACGTCACCCGCCGTCCGACCTGCCGAAGCTGTCGCGGCATTAATCGCTGCGCGTACTGCTTGCAAATTATCCGCTATTGTTGTCATAATCCCTCACTGGAAACTTCACCTGGCCTTGTATCTGATTGCCGCCTCAACGGAAACATTATAATGGATATTACAGAATTGCTTGCCTTTGGCGTCAAGAGCAAAGCCTCTGATTTGCATCTCTCCGCAGGGCTTCCACCTATGATTCGTGTTCACGGCGATATGCGCCGCATTAATCTGCCAGCGATGGAGCACAAGGAAGTGCATGCCATGATTTATGACATCATGAATGACGGGCAGCGTAAGTTTTATGAAGAAAATAAGGAGGTTGATTTTTCCTTTGAGATTCCGAATCTGGCGCGCTTTCGTGTTAACGCCTTTATACAACAGCGCGGCGCGGCAGCCGTGTTGCGTACGATTCCTGCCAAGGTGTTTACGCTTGAAGATTTGAATTGTCCGAAAATATTTACCGATATTTCCAGTTTTCCACGCGGCCTGGTGTTGGTGACCGGACCTACGGGTTCAGGTAAATCTACTACGTTGGCAGCAATGATTAATTACGTCAATGAAAAGGAACAAGGGCATATTTTGACGGTGGAAGACCCGATCGAATTTGTGCATGAATCAAAAAAATGTCTGGTCAATCAGCGCGAAGTTGGCCGGGATACCCTGTCGTTCAATGCTGCGCTGCGTTCTGCTTTGCGTGAAGATCCTGATGTGATTCTGATTGGTGAAATGCGCGATCTGGAAACCATCCGTCTGGCGATGACGGCCGCAGAAACCGGCCACCTGGTGTTCGGTACGCTACATACCAGTTCGGCCGCCAAGACCATAGATCGTATTATCGACGTGTTTCCCGCCGATGAAAAAGAAATGGTCCGCGCGATGCTGTCAGAATCGTTGCGTGCGGTGATCTCGCAGGCTCTGCTGAAAAAGAAAGATGAAACAGGCCGTATTGCAGCGCACGAAATCATGATGTGTACCCCCGCCATTCGCAATCTGATCCGCGAAGCCAAAGTGCCGCAAATGTATTCTGCCATTCAGACCGGTCAGGGTATGGGAATGCAGACGCTGGACCAGTGTCTGAGCACAATGGTGAAGGGTAATATGATTACCCCGGCAGTCGCGCGCACAGCCGCGATGAATAAAGACATGTTTCTGGGATAAAATAGTTCAGGATCAAGGAATGTAGTCGGCTGGCAATTAATTATTTGGAGTATCAGCATGGAAAGAGATCAGGCCACCGAGCTGATACATAGTTTGTTGCGCGGCATGGCCAGCAAAAAGGCATCAGATTTATTCATCACGGCAGGCTTTCCGCCCGCCTTCAAGATCTCGGGCAAGATGACGCCGGTTTCAAGCCAGCCGCTGACACACCAGCATACTCGGGAGCTGGCGCGCAGCATTATGAATGACAGGCAAACCGCCGAATTTGAAGCATCACACGAATGTAATTTTGCGATCAGTCCGTCCGGTATCGGACGGTTTCGCGTCAATGTGTTTATGCAACAACAGCATGTTGGCATGGTCATGCGCACTATCACGACCAAAATTCCCGATCTGGATGAAATGGGTATGCCCGCCATCCTGAAAGATATTGTCATGACCAAGCGCGGTCTGGTGATTCTGGTGGGCGCGACAGGTTCCGGAAAATCCACCACGCTGGCCGCGATGTTAGGGCACCGGAATCAGAACAGCTACGGCCACATTATCACCATTGAAGATCCTGTGGAATATGTGCATGAACACGGCAACTGTATCGTTACGCATCGTGAAGTCGGCGTGGATACCGAGTGCTGGGGAGCTGCGCTGAAAAACACCTTGCGTCAGGCGCCGGATGTGATCCTGATCGGTGAGATACGCGATCGCGAAACGATGGAATATGCGGTCGCCTTTGCCGAAACGGGTCACTTATGCATGGCTACCTTGCATGCGAACAGCGCCAATCAGGCTCTGGATCGTATTATCAATTTTTTCCCGGAAGAGCGGCGCGAGCAATTGTTGATGGATCTGTCGCTGAACATCAAGTCGCTTATTTCTCAACGTCTGATACCTAAAAAAGACGGCACAGGGCGATCCGCTGCGATAGAAATCCTGCTCAATTCACCGCTGATCTCTGATTTGATCTTCAAGGGTGAGGTGCAGGCAATCAAGAGCGTGATGGCAAAATCCCGTGAACTCGGCATGCAGACTTTTGATCAGGCCTTATTCGATTTGTATGAGACGGATGCCATCAGTTATGAAGAAGCGTTGAAAAATGCAGATTCGGTGAATGATCTGCGTCTCAAAATCAAGCTGGAAAGCCGTCATACCATTGACCGCGATGTGATGAGCGGCACAGAGCATTTGCAGATGACGTAAGGGCAGGCCGACGATTTTCGATGGCGCAAAGGGGTGTTATACAAGATGCAGTGTAGTAAAAAGCGTCATGCGGTTTTATGGTGATTGTGTAACATCAGTTCCTTAGAAAAAATTAAGAATTTACTTATGGCACTAAAATCATTTTCAATAGATAATGAGCTGCACGAGTTCAGTATTGTCCGTTAAACCTTCCCCCGAGTAACTTGCAAAAAGATGAGCCTGATCAATGAGCGGCAAAGGACGCGTCCGGGATAACGCTCCTATTGAAAGCGGCTTTAATCGTTTTAAAAACTAACAGGCACAAATAGTCCTTTGAATCGTATGAAGAAATTAAAGTAATGAATTTTGACTACATTGACGTGTTTTACACTTGGGAATTCCATCTCGTGAAAGAATGAGTCCCGATCGAGCCCCCTTTATATAACTCAAAAGAGTAATACCCTATGTCTATCAGGCGTCAGATTATTCTTCTAATTGCCTTGTCGTTATTTGCGACGATATCCATCATAGGCTACGCAATATATCAATCAAGAATCAATACATTTGAAGTAAAAAATGTCACCGATAGTGTTTTTCCAAGTGAACTTGCAACTGCCGACTTGATATCTCATGTTAAAGAAGTTCAATTAATTACCATCGCTCTGGTTACTGCTCCGGATGCTAATCTGGTTTTTCAAACAAATGAAAAATTAATTGCCAGTAAGATAAAGCTCCAGCAAGGTATTGATTTCCAGTTTCAACATGCTGCCAATCAAGTTCAACAAGGGCTTGTGCAACAAGCGAAGGATAGTCTTGCCGATTATTTTCGTGCCATAGATGAAACAGTCCGGAATAAAAATTCTGGAAACTTAGCGCTTGCTGAAGCAAATTATTATGCCAATATCATCGTTTTTCAGCGCGAACTGCAGCAGATTGTTGAAACATTGCGGATTGAAAAAAAACGAGCTAAAGAGGATAATATTTCTGAACTGAAGCAGAATTTATCTAAAACAACAATTTTTTTATCAGTCGGATGGCTAATTACAATTATCGTATTGGCTGTCGCAGGCATAATTCTTTTTCGACGAATTATCAATCCAATTGATTCGGTTAAAACATTGCTTACCAGCTCGGAGGCCAATTCTTATCCGAGATCATTACCCGTCACCCGTCAGGACGAAATCGGTATTTTGATAGGCTGCTTTAATAATCTATTAGATAAGATTCATTCGAGTGAAGGACGGCTCCAGCTGGCGATGAATGCGGCCGGTCAAGGATGGTTTGATATCAATCTGCTGTCCGGAAAGGCTGATGTCAGCGCGGATTATATTAGAATGATCGGTTTTGATCCCGCTGAATTTATTACCGACTTAGCTAACTGGATAAATAGTATTCATCCGGATGATCTTGATGCATTCACTTGCGCTTTTCAGGAATGTATCACAAATGGAGGGCCCGTCCTGATGGAATACCGTCGTCAGACGAAATCGGGAGGCTGGTTGTGGATTCAATCCGTCGGCAAAATTGTGCACTGGGATGTTGAGCAGAAAGCCGTCCAGATGATCGGAATCCATACTAATATTACTGAGCGCAAGATATCAGAAGCTGAGATGAGAATTGCGGCAACTGCTTTTGAAGCTCAGGAAGGATTGATGATTACGGATGCCAATAAAGTCATTCTTAGAGTGAATAGTGCCTTTACAGAGATAACGGGCTTCGATTCAGAAGATGTCATCGGACAAACACCACGAATACTGGACTCCGATCGCCACGATGCTAATTTTTATTTAAACATGTGGAAGAAAATTGATGAAACAGGTTCCTGGACGGGTGAGGTCCTGAACCAGCGTAAAAATGGTGAAGTTTATCCGGAGCAGCTAACCATCACTGCCGTGAGGAATTCACAGAAAATTATAACAAATTATGTTGCGGGTATGAGCGACATTACCTTTAAAAAGCAAGCTGAGAAAGAAATTGAAAACCTTGCATTCTACGATTTTCTTACCGGACTGCCTAACCGTCGACTTCTTCACGAGCGCATCAAACACGCATTTTCTGCCAGTTCACGTAGCGGCCTGTATGGTGCATTGTTGATAATTGATCTGGATAATTTCAAGAACCTTAACGATACCTTGGGTCACGACATTGGCGATATTCTCCTGCAGCAAGTGGCAAATCGTTTGGCATCTTGTATCCGGGAAGGCGATACTATTGCCCGTTTAGGGGGTGATGAATTTGTCGTTGTTCTGGAAAATCTGAGTGCACAGCCCCTTGAAGCTGCTGCATTTACTGAGATTGCTTGCGACAAGATTCTTTCAATTTTAAATCAGCCTTATCTGCTTGCTACCTTTGAACATAGAAACTCGCCAAGTATCGGAGCTGCACTATTTAATGATACTTTGCAATCAATAGATACGCTGATGAAGCAAGCGGATATTGCCATGTATCAATCCAAGAAAGCGGGTAAAAACAGACTGAGTTTTTTCGATCCACAAATGCAGGATGCAATTAATACGCGTACCGCTTTGGAAAAAGATTTACGCACGGCAATCGAGAATCATGAATTTCAACTTTATTATCAAATTCAGGTAGATAGTTCTCATCATCATCGTCCATTCGGTGCAGAGGCATTGATTCGGTGGATACATCCGGAGCGGGGTTTGATATCTCCTGCAGATTTTATACCGGTAGCGGAGGATATTGGTTTGATAAACAGTATCGGCTTATGGGTTCTCAAAACAGCTTGTGCTCAAATAAAATTATGGCAGAACGAACCGCAATTTTGTAATCTCATCTTGTCGGTCAATGTCAGTGCAAAACAATTCCATCAGGCTGATTTTATCAATCAAGTCATAACTACTATTCAATTCTTCGATATCAATCCGAAACTGCTTAAACTGGAACTCACTGAAGGCATGCTGCTGGAGAATATTGAAGCCACAATAGCGATCATGACAACCTTAAGAGCGGCGGGGATAAGTTTTTCTCTGGACGACTTTGGTACAGGTTATTCCTCACTCTCGTACCTTAGCCGACTGCCTCTGGAGTATCTGAAAATTGATCGCTCCTTCGTCATGAATCTTGGAGCTGAAGATGACTCGCTCGTAATTTGTTCCGCTATCATTAGCATGGCGCATAGTTTAAAAATGAAAGTAGTTGCTGAAGGGATAGAGAACGAGACGCAAAACTACATACTTAGCAGGGTGCATAACTGCGATTATCTGCAAGGCTACTTGTTTAGCAAGCCAGTACCTGTTGAACAATTTGAGGCGCTGTTGAAACTAGCCTGAGCATCCGCTCTGGCATATTGATTTCAACAGGCTTGATTTTTGTAAGGACTGCGCCTGAAGACTATTTATTAGGTCTGTTACTGCCGGAGACAATCTTGTATTCCAGCAAACGGCATTCGATCGCACCGTTGAACAGTGGCGTGCGCTTTGAAGGCGATAAGCGCATCAGTTTCAGAATCGCTTTGTCGGCAGTAAACAGATAGGCCGTCCAGCCGCCGAATTTGCGTTTCAAGGCATCGCCCAGCTTAGGATACAGTTCCGCCAGTTCATCCAGTTCACCCATGCGCTCGCCGTAAGGCAGGTTGGCTACCATGATGCCGTGCTCCGCCGGGGCTGATATTTCCAGTATATTCGCCTGATTGAGTTCCACGCATTCTGACAAACCGGCATCATGCAAATTGCGCCAGGCGGTTTTCATTGCATCGCCATACAGATCGCTGCCGTAGATTTCCAGCGGGCGAGGCGGCAATTGCGCAGCGCTCGCCGCCTGCTTCATCGCCTGCCACACCGCTTTATCAAAATTGAGCAGCTTCTCAAAGGCAAAACTGCGTGCAATGCCGGGCTGAATGTTCAACGACATCTGCACCGCCTCAATCAGAAACGTACCGCTGCCGCACATCGGATCAAGCAGCGGTGTACCGGGCGTCCAGCCGGACAGTCGCAGAATGCCGGCGGCCAGATTTTCCCTGATCGGTGCGATATTGGTTTGCTGACGCACGCCACGCTTGAACAGCGGATCGCCGGAAGTATCAAGATAGAGCATCAGCTTTTCGTCTTCGATGAACACATGGATGCGCACATCAGGCGTCAGGGTGTCGACGCTTGGACGTTCATCGCAATGGGCGCGGAAACGGTCGCATACTGCGTCTTTGACCAGTAAAGTGATGAACTCCAGGCTTTTTAGCGCACAGCGAATTGCGGTGGTGTTTACTCTGATGGTGTGGGTGACGTTAAACCAGTTCTGCCATTGCAGATCGAACACCGCCTTGTAAATATCCTGTTCAGTGCGGTAGTAGCCTTCCTTGACGCGCCACAAGACGCGGCTGGCGACCCGGTTTTCCAGATTGACGCGATAACACAGCGGCCAGTCGCCGGAAAAATGGACACCGCCTTCGGTCGCGCGTACATTTTGCGCGCCCATTTCTACAAGGTCATTAAATAATACGGTTTCAAGGCCGCGCGGACAGGGAGCAAAAAAATCAGTCATGGAATTTAGAAAGGCTTTACGGTAACGAGTATGACCACAGCGGTCAGGATGAGTACGGGGATTTCATTGAAAAATCGGTAAAACACGTGATTGCGGACATTCTTATCGTCAGCAAAGCGTTTGACCAGTATGCCACAGTAGTAATGATAGGCATACAGACCTGCAACCAGCGCAATTTTGCTATATAGCCACAGGCCTTCAAAGCCATAGCTTAACCATAAGCCGGTGCCGGAGGCAATCGCCAGCCAGGCAATCGGCGTGACGAAGCGGTACAGCTTGCCTTCCATCAGTTTTAAGCGTGCGATTTCGGCAGGCTCACGGGCCATTGCATGATTGACGAACAGTCGCGGCAGATAAAACAGGCCGGCAAACCAGGAGACGACCATGATGATATGAAAAGCCTTGAGCCAAAGCATAGGAATCAGTGAGATTTACAATGACTGGATTATACGACTAGTGACTATGACATGCATCAGGGAATTAACTGCACGGGTAATGGCTTCAGAGCACGGCTTGCAGTATGAATGGCAGCGTGACCGCCGATAAAATCGTCTGCAAGGTAATGATGCCTGCCATCAGATGTGCGTCGCCATCAAGTTGACGTGCCAGGATATAGGCGGTGGGCGCTGAAGGCAACGAGAAAAACAAGACCAGAATGCTGCTTTCCATTTTTGGCAGTCCCAGCATGTTGACAAAAATCCAGGCAAGGGCGGGAACGATCAATAAGCGGGCAAGGCTGTTTGAAAGCATGGCGGCTGTTTGGCCGCGCAACTCTTGCGGCTGGAGTGCGGCGCCCACGCAAAGCAGGCCGAGCGGCAGGCTGGTGGCCGACAGTAGCGAAAGCAAGTTGTCTGAGCCGGCAGATAGATGAATTCCAGATAAATTAAAGGCAGCCCCTGCCAGGCAGGCTAAGATCAGCGGGTTTCTCAGGATCAGCAAAACCAAAGCACCGGGTCGCCGTTCGGCGGTAAAGGCATAGACAGATAATATATTCACGACAGGCACGGCGATGGCAAGTATCAGCGCCAATAAGGTCAGGCTGTTGCCGCCAAAAACGCTGCCTATGGTTGCCAGGCCGATATAGGTATTAAAGCGCAATGTGCCCTGGACAAACACGCCGAAGCGCGCAGGCGGCCAATGAAAGATGCGCTGCAACACTTGAAGCGCCAGCCATGCAGTGCCGAGAATAAGCACGGTGCATAATGCTACGCGTGGCAAGGCCGGGTTGTTCAGCGGCGCTGCTGCCAGATTTTTGAATAGCAAGGCGGGAAACAGAATGAAGTAGTTGAGCCTTTCCGCGCCCGGCCAGAATGCCTTGTTTGGAAAGTCAGTCCGGCGAAACGCATAACCGCCAAGTATCATTGCGAATAACGGCCAGAGAGTAGTCAGTAAATGGGACATGGGAAATTAATGTGTGAAAAGCATTTCATAGCGGTGACTTTTCCATGCCTGTTGGTCGCACTGACAGGGTCTAATTTGAGGCCACCTGGTCAAAAAAAGCGCAAGTAGCGCGTCGAAGGTGGCTTTTGCCTTTAGGGTGGCTGCGGCTTGCTGGGATAGGATAGACTCAATATGCGCAACTTGTTTTACAAACTCAGATTGCATATTTATCGACGGCAGCACGAGGGGGAACGCACTCAATGGTGTTTTGTTGATAGACGCTATCCCTGTCGTTTTCTTCGCAATTCTCAAGAAGTGATTTTTCCCGTATCGGCTGCCAACTAATGCTCGTAAATACTCTGGCAGCACGAGTTTTCTGTTGCTACGTGCTAAGCCGCTCAGGATGCCTTTGATTGATGCGGAAGTATCCGGAAAGCGGCATACCAGGGAGGTAATTTTCCGGCAGGCATGGGTCTGGCAATTTCATATCCTTGACCGGATTCGCAACCCATATTAAGCAAGGCCTGATACTGCGCCTCAGTCTCAATCCCTTCCGCCACTATGTGGAGGCCGAATGCCTGAGCCAATAAAATTATTCCCTGAACAATCGCCATGTCGCCCTTGTCTGTCAGCATATCCCGCACGAAAGACTGGTCAATCTTAAGCGTATCAACCGGCAACCCGCTTAAATAGGATAAGGAGGAATAACCCGTACCGAAATCATCCAGCGCAAAGCCAACACCCAGCTCACGACATGACTCAATAATCTCTTTTACCGTGGCAATATCATTCAGTGCTACCGTTTCCAGCACTTCAATTTGAAGCCGGCCCTCAGGCATCTGTGAATACCGCGCGAGTTGAACTTTCAGCAACGCTGTAAATCGTGCAGACTCAAGATGATAACCGGAGATATTGATACTCACTTCAATATCCAGGCCTTCGCGTCGCCAATGGTCAATTTGAGCTAATGCCGTCATGATCACCCATTCGCCCAGTTCAATATCGAGTTCCGTGTTTTCAATCGTGCGCAGGAATTCTACCGGCGCCAGTAAACCTCGTTCCGGATGCCGCCAACGGATCAGGGCTTCCGCGCCGACCAGCTCCTTTGTACGCAAGTTGACCTTGGGTTGGTAATGCAACTCAAACTGCTTATTCTCCAGGCCGTGGCGAATACTTTTCAGAAAATCATGTTGATCGCGGGCGCGACGATCCATTTCCGGATCATAAATATGAAAACGGTTTTTGCCCGATTGTTTAGCCACATACATGGCATGATCGGCATGACGCAATAGCATATCCGGATCCTGATTATCCAGCGGGTATAAACTGACTCCGACACTTGCGCTCAACGAAATACTTTTTCCCTTTATGGAAATAGGCAGTGCAATTGAGATAAGCATGCGTTCCAGCGTGGCCACGTATTCTTTACCTTGCTCCAGGCCCTGTAACAGTACAACAAACTCGTCTCCGCCCAGACGGGCAACGGTATCCCCGCCGCGTATGGTATTTCCAATGCGACGAGCCACTTCAATCAGAACATGATCGCCCGCGTCATGCCCCAGTGTGTCGTTAATCTGCTTGAATCCGTCCAGATCAAGATAACAGACTGCCAGCATTTGCCGTTCTCTTGCCGTCTGTGCAATGGCCTGCTTCATGCGATCAGCCAATAGAATCCGGTTAGGAATTCCGGTTAAGGCATCGTAATGGGCAATACGGGAAAGTTCAGCCTCATGTGCTTTGATATGACTGATATCTGAAAACCCGCCAACATATCGCAGAACGTCACCTTTGTCATCGCATACCGCCGTGATTGAAAGAAGTTCAGCATAGATTTCACCCGATTTGCGACGGTTCCATATTTCACCGCGCCAGAGCTTATTGTCGCGTAACGCTTGCCACATCTCATCAAAAAAACTTTTTCCCTGGAGATCTGAGCTCAGCATATGCGGATTATTCCCCAGTGCTTCCTCCCGGCTGTAACCCGTTATCTGTGTAAAGGCCGCATTGACTTCGGTTATGGTGTAATTTGCATCGGTGATGATAATGGCTTCCTGGGTATTCTCGAAGACACTTGCCGTGATGAGAAGCGCTTCTTCTGTCCGTTTGCGTTCGGTAATATCGAAGAACCAGCCGAGAACAGCATCCTCGTCGCGATAACGTATGGGCATATAAGAGGCCAGCGCCCAAACCTTACCTCGACCAGGGATAAGAAATTCGATTGCCCGGTTAACAACGGATTTCCCGAGCGCCAACTCAGACAGCACATTCTCGAATTCAGCGGGGCGCACATAATATGTTTTCGGGTCAGCTACGTTGGCATGGGTGTTATTGATCAATTCCATATAGGCATTGTTATAAAACTCGATGTGGCGCGCATGTTGCGTAGCAATTCGTACCGCAATAGGACTGCTGTTCAAAATACTGAGCAATTGCAACTCATTTTCATGAATAAGATGATCCTGGCGCTTGCGTTCCGAAATATCCCGCGATGAACAGAACAAAACGGTTTGACCTTCAAGTTCATGCGGAAGCGTACTCACCTCCGTTTGAAAAATTGTGCCGTCTTTACGTTTATGTAACGTTTCGAACTGACCCCTGCTTTTTTGTTCGAATTGCGCTCTTATCCGGTCAGGAATTTTATCTTCGGCGAAATTAGCATCCCATTCGCTAATATTCATGCCGATAATTTCTTCGCGGCGGTATCCCAGCATGGCGCAGAATGAATTGCTGGTTTCAATAATATTTCCATCCGAGTTGAGAATGTGAATGCCGTCACTGGCGTTATGCAACAGCGCCAGATTTTTTTCGCTTTCCACTTTAAGCGCAATGAGAGCCTGATTATGCTCAACTTTGGTTCTAAGCGCCTCAATGCCATAAGCAAAGTCGGTTGCAAGCACTTTCAGGAGTTCCATTTCCTCATTGGCAAAGGCAAAGGTTTCGGCAGAATAAATGCTCATTGCACCGATTGCCTGATCATGTACGATCAGTGGCAGCGAAAGGCACGACTGGTAACCTCGTTCGATTGCCTGATCACGCCACAGAGGCATTTGAGGGCTTGCATGAATATCCTGAATAGCAAACGCGATTTTCGTTCTGATCGCAGTTCCGGCGGGACTTTGCCCGGAAGCCGTATTCTCCCAGCTAATTATCGTCTCTTTCAGATAGTCTTGATCATGACCAAAGAAGGCAACAGGATGCACTGTTTTTGATACTTTATCATCAGTAAAGCCAACCCAGGCCATCAGATAACCACCTGTATCCACCGTCAGCTGGCAAATATCTGTCAGCAGTTGCAATTCATTTTTCGCATGAATCAATACCGGGCCGGATTGACTTAACAGCCTGAATGCCCGGCTGAGCTTCTTTTTCGTCTGTTCGGCCAGCTTCAGCGCCACATCACTTTGATGTTTCTGCATGCGTGAACGAATCCACCCCAACGCCATGAGCAATGTGATTGTGACCAGTAAACCGCTCGACCATACCCGGAAACGATAATGCTCATACCAGGTTTGAAACAAAACCTGACTGCCGGCCGGCAGTTCAGACACTGCAATGTTAAAGTGATGTAACTTGCGTGCGTCAAACTGAAATTCGCTTGGCGCCACCGTGATGACAGGAATGTTGTCAGGATGCTCGCCGGCAAAAATGCGCAACAGGATTTTTGCTGCGGCCTGTCCCTGTGCAACACCGCTGGTCAGTCTTCCGCCGACAATGCCATAGCCCATATAAAAGTCGTAGGTGCCATAGACGGGCACTGACGAATTAGTCGAAACCATAGACGCCAAATTTGAGTAGGAAATAAAAGCACCGGCACTATCACGAGCAAACGGCATCAGCAAAACTTGCGTGTCATTGTGCAGGCTGGCCAGGCGTATGCGCATCTCAGCCAGGGTGTATTTATCCCAGAACTCGAATTGTATCTTCCCGGCAAAAGGTACGAGCATAGGTTCCAGGTCTTTGCGAATAGCCTGTCCGGTCGTTGTGCCGTCGATAATCACGACAACATGTTTCATGCCGGGATGTAACCGCCGCATAAGTGCAATCGTCTGACCCGCCTCAAAAGTCTCTGCGACACCGGTAAAGCCGCTCAATCCTGCCAGCATTTTATTTTGATAAAAGTTGACACCGGCAAATACCACAGGAACACCGGCAAACAGCGCATCGTTGCGATATGTTCTTATAAAATCAAATGCATCGTTATCGGTGATAAGAATGGCGTCAAAGTGTGTTTTGCTGTATTTGGTTTCCAGCCATTCACGAAAATTGACCAAGTGTGCAGCATCTGCGAGCCGCTTGGTATCCATGTATTCAACATGCAACTCGATGGGATGAGCATTTTTGCTTAGTACATCACGCATGCCCGCATTTTCATTGTCGGTCCAGTCCAGACCGTTATGGTAAGAGTTAAGCAGCAGTACGTGGGTATTTTCCTGACCCCATGCGGCAGAGATCAGGCATAAGAAAAATACCGGCAACAAGCGGTAGAGGTGTAAAAGAAGCTGAGCCTGATCCGCCTTGATTTGAAAAAAACCATCATTACTCATATATCTGCCTATCCTTAGTCTGACTGCAACAGCATTAACCCGCAGCAGTCACGGGACGCCTGCCTTGCCGGGCCTGAGTGTCTCATACGCCGGTATGTTCTGCTTGGTGGAGGACGACAAAGGCAGCGAGTCACGAACGTGTCATCTATGCCGGTTGGCAGAATTCGGTGGATGTGATCTGTAAAGCTGTCTGTTTGATTATGCACCGGCAATCCCTTTGCTGCTATCGGGAAATCCCTATGGTTATCTAAGTACTTTTTTGGTGCTGCCAAGTTATGCCGAACCGGAAATTTGCTTACCGGTGTTACGCCGTAACAACAGTTCTGCTTAAATTGATCACACATAAATTTTATGCAATCACCAAAGGAACAACTTCGCCGGGGCTGCCCGGTAGCAGGTTCCTTTTGCTGCGTCCAGGTGACATT
>Ga0316219_1000851_pt1 | contig 37415 bp, 43 predicted proteins | sample TBH18003PmetaG_FD_203635 | JGI IMG/M metagenome (GOLD analysis project Ga0316219, IMG submission 203635) | Freshwater microbial communities from Trout Bog Lake, Wisconsin, USA - TBH18003P | ecosystem: Environmental > Aquatic > Freshwater > Lake > Hypolimnion/Profundal zone | place: USA...
TGATCCAGACCCTCAGGGGAGATGACTACACCCTGAAGTACGTCTATTCCATGCGGAAGGACGGGGATTCCCTGGCCCTCCAGGTGACCTGTACCCATCCGAAGCTGGACAACCCCTTCAGCTACAAATTAGTTTTTAAGAGAAATGATTGATAACATTAGACTTACAAAGTATTTTAGAATATTTTCTGTAGGATGGTGTAGGGTGCTTTTAAATCAATACTTTATGTCCAAGAGAGAGTTCCACCACCAATAGGCAAATGTAGGGTGGTGTAGGGTAGAAAATCCTGAAATGCCTTTACCCTACACATTTTACAATCTGGTATTCAGGGTCAGAACCACAAAAAAGAGGCTGTGTCAAGCCTCTTCTTCAAGTATTTTTTGCTGTAATTCCTGCCTACCCTACCCTGCTTACAGACCCAGGTCAGAAAGCAAGACTTCCTTGTCTACCATTACATCCAGGATACAAAACTTCCCAGAGCTAAAAGAGGCTCCAAGGTTCTGATGATGTTGGATAAACTCTCTCATTTCCATTAGGGTCTGACATTGAAAGATTATGTAGGCTTCAGGTAGAAATATTAATTTGTAATTCATTAGCTTACCTTCCCTTGCTCTTTTAAGTAATTGTATAGCTTTAACAATTCTTCATCTGTTCTATAATCTTTCTTGTTATAATAGCTATAATCTAAATTACAATCATTACATAATATACCAATGTTTGTAATATCTAATGACCTTGAAGGGTCTAATTGTCTTGAAATAATATGGTCTGCCCTAATATCCTTTGTAGAGCCACAAACCATACATTTAGAACCATAGATAGATAAGGCTTCCTTCTTTAAGGCTTTCCATTCTGGCGAAGAATAGAACCTAATTCTTTCTTGTCTACCTGATAAATATTTGGTGTATTTGCCATTGGCATAATTTTCAAAGAATATATCAATTGTTAAGGTATTATCCCTAAACTCATACCTTAAAATGGCTTCCATATTCTCTACAGATGGTATTGTATTGCTATTAAATAGGCTTTCCTGTTTCATTATTGTCTGAACCTTGAAGTATTGTTTACATGACATATATAATTCCTGTTAATCTACTAATTAATTCTTGTAGAAAAACAGGAATATAAAAATAAATAGCCTCAAATTAATGAGGCTAATTTATTTTACTTATTATTAATAGGGTTTAAGGGAGTAAACCTATTTAATATATCGAAACTTAATTTGTAACCACTACTGTTAATATAATTGGTGCTGTATCATTATATGGAACCATTGTTATTTGTTCACAAGCTGTAATTTTAAATCTCCATATTCCAGCAGTAGTAGGAGTTAAATCTACCTCTGTATCATTTCCAGGATAAGGTGAAATAATATCATATTTAGGTGAACCTGTTATATCAGCATCCATATTTTCTATGCTAAATAATGGATATGGATTATCATTAGACTTTAATGTTCCACTCCCTGTATCAAAATGTATATAAAAGCAATAATAATTTAAAAATTGGGTTGAAGGTTTTGGTATAGAAATAGTAATTGTATTATTTGTATTTGGCATTGAAGTATAATAAGGTGTATGATTAGCTCCAGATGCTTCATTAACAGAAACACTGTAAGCACCGGGAATAGAAACAGAAGGTGCTACATTAGGAACTGGTGGTGTTACTACTGGTATTGAAGATGATGGTGAATTGCTACCACCACCAGAACAGCCTGTGATAATAAGGCTGGTAGATAGGATTATTGATTTTAGCAAGGTTTTCATATGGTTTTCTCCTGTGGTGTAGTATAAGGTATTTGGCTGTGATGGTAGACACATTATTTCTATTCTGCCATTATGAATCTATTCTTAATTCTTCTTTCAAAATCTGATTCCCAATCTTCCTTGGTATCTTCTGTATCTTTGTATTCTTTAAAGAAGGCATCTATTTTATCATATTCAGCAAGCCTTACTTCTTCCTTCATTTCTTCCTTCTGTGGCTTTAAGGTGCCTTCCTGCTCAATTGAAGCCCTTTCTCTAATCTTTTCCATATCTTCATACATTCTGGCCTTCATCTGACTTAATTCTATTGTAGCCTTATCCAACTTGGCTTGTAATTCCCTCTTCTCTTTTAGGAACTGTGACCTTTCTTCCTTCATTATTAGATAATCAGAATGATTTACATTAATTGTTTTAATTTCAGGTGAAAACCAGAGGTAGTATCTACCACTAATATCCTTCAATTTCTTGTCACCTTTTTTCCATCCTAATATACTTAATGCTTTACTAACTTCTCTATTAAGGTATTGGTCTGGAGTCAAACCTAATTTTATAACAATATCTGCTACCTTGATACCTTCTGGCTTGTCTATTGCTGTTGCTGCTGTTGATATTTTATTTAGGTCCATTGTCTGTTTCCTTTTCTATTATTTAATTGTGTTAATTTTTTAGGTTTGTGTCCATTCATCGGACATATTTTTAATTTTATGTCCATTCATCGGACACACTTTTTTGCTGTGTCCATAGCATCGGACATTTTGTGTCCATACCCTATTTATCGGAACTTGAAGCAGGAGTAGAAGAAAAAAAATTAAATTATTTTCAATGGACACAGACCCTAAAAAATTGTATCTGACTGAATTACATAGAAATGTAGATTTTTAGGAAAAAAATAGAAAATCAGAATTACATTATGGAGCGCGAGCGAACATATAGAATATTTTTTGTAAAGCCCAATCAAGGGCTTTTATTATTTCTACTCTATTACCCTTCTTACTACCTATTCTTTATCCTCTTATTAAAATATTTTTGCCTCTTGAAAATTAACCCTTCTGTTTCAGGTCATTTCATCCGACATATGTATATGCGCCAAAGGGTAACAGGTATATATTATAGATATATATATTATATAGATATATTAGCTTCAGTTTTCTATCTGCCTTCCTCTGTGAAGGCTTTTCTTTTGTCAGGAATTACCTATTATGATTAATCTAAAATTAACATCCTATCTATTAATACCTATCCTATTGGTATCATCAATTGCTTATTATCACCTCCACAGCTTAAATAGGACTGAAAAGCACCCTACCCTACCCCAAGTCATTTCAGAGGTCAAGAAAAAGCTATCAGAGGCTAAGGATAGGGCTTCTGTATCTGTCCAGGTAGTTCAAAAAAGACAACAGACCAGACCTCTAACAGAGGTGGTTTCTGTTGGGACTGTTTTAACCTCTGATGAAATGAGTGAATTACAGAAAAGAGAAACAGAGGATTTAGCTGCTATTCAAGCCCTTCAAGCTGTTATCTCTGCTTCTGATGCTGTAATTAAGCCCCAGCAGGCCCTAATAACACAAGATGGTATCAAAATATGGATATATAAGATTTTATTAGCTACAGGAATTATTTACATTATTTATCTGCTTTTATAAATATTCCTGAAAAAAATAACACAATTAAATATATAGAGGTTAATATGATTAATACATTATCAGAACAAGAATTATCAGATATAAAGGAAATATCACATAAGGCATTAGACCTTATAGCTATTCTTAAACAGGCAAAGAATAAGACTGATTTATTAGAAGCAGGTAAAACCCTATCTGGTATAAATTATAGCTTATTAGGTATCATGAAAGAACATGAAATGGAAGTAATTAATATCTTAAATCAATCAATGGAGAATAAATAATATGGATAAAGATAAACAAAGATTTTTAGAAGATATTAAGAGATTAATCAAGTTGAAAATTATTAAAATTAAACAAAATATAAAAAGGAATAAATAATATGGAACCAATAAATAATTTACAATTAACAGACCAAGAATTAGATGTATTATCTAATATATTAAGAAATTACAAATTAGATTTGACCTCTGAACAAACCTTACTTGTAGCTATGGGTAAGCAGAAACATCCTGTATTAGAGCTAACAGTAAAGGTTTCCCAGCTATTAGAAGCAAGGGTAAATGAATTAAAGGCCCAGGCACAGACAGCACCAGGAACAGCTAATTAATGTTCTTTTCTCTGGACCAGATACCACCTTCTACCAATCAGAGCCTTACCATAGCTAATGGTAGGCTAATTCATAGCCAACAGGCAAGAGATTTTAGAAAAACATCTGAATTGGCCTTTAAGAACCAGATAGAGCAGAACATTAGAATAAATCCTATGCTCCAAACTGAATTGAAATCTTGGTCTAATGAACCTCTGGCTATTCATATCATGCTACATTCTGATTGGATGACACAGAAGGCAACAATAAGAAAGACTGATGCAGCTAACAGAGAGAAACTATTATGTGATAGCCTTTTCTCTGCTTATAAATCATTAGGTTATACCCTGGATGACAGCCAATTGTATCTAATAATAATAACAAAGAATGAATTAAAAGCTGGTGATAATGAAAAAACATCAATACAAATAAACAAATTGGTTAATTTCAGGATAACTTAATATGAATAATTTACCTATCAATCCAACCTTTCAACCAAGTCCAATACAAATTAAACATTGTCAGAATATCTGTATATACATAATAGACAGATTAATTAATTATCCTGGTGAGGTATGTAAATATACAACTCCATTTGGTTTTGAAATAGCAGCTTGTATTATTGATGGTTTAATTACTTATTATTTCTCTCCATATTATTCTGAAATGAGACAGGTAATAGCAGCTATCTTTGATGATTTTAATAAGATGCTTGAAGAGAAGAAAGAGAAGAAGGTTAAGCCAGATAACAAGACAAGCAATAAAGATAATAAGCCAGCACCTATAATAAAATATAAGAAGAAAAATAAGAATAAGAAGAATAACAGAAAGTAGCTATAATGGATTTATTTAATTTAGAAGATGTATTTAAGATAGAACAAGATGTATTAAATGAATTAGATGATACTGTTTTATCTACTCATTATTTTAAAGAGGATGTAGCACAATTTCTTTATCAAGCATGGGTAATTAACAATGAAGATACCAGAATACTTGTTTACTGCTTCCCCTTGCTTCAGTCTATCATTGTCAGATATGTTAGATTTATGAATGATGCTAATGGTTTAGAGAAAACTGAAGTCTTTAATAATCTGTGTCTCATTGTCTTACAACATTTACCTAAATATAAACCTGGAAATGGTCGCCTATATACCTATCTAACTCTTATCTGTAATTTTAAATTAAAGGACCAATTAACAGCAAGCACTAAATATATAAATAAGCATTATTCATTAGATGAAGAATGGGATACAGAAACAAGTATTTCACCATTTATCAACCTATTAGACTTCACAATCTTTTTAACAGAATTAAAGAAAGAATCAGCAGGTAAAACACTCTCTACAATCATTGATGCCTTACTTTTGGTAATAAATGATGAAAGCATGTATAACTGTTCTGATAGAAAAATGCTCATACAGCATATGGTAAAAATAACAAAATTACCAGAAATCATCATTGAAACCTCACTAACATTACTGACAGAGAAATATAATCACAGCATATTAGATTAACAGAAACAGAATTACTTATATATGAACAACTCAGGCATCTATAAAATTACTAATACAATCAATGGTAAGATTTATATTGGTCAATCTACGGATTTAACCAATAGACTGTATAATCATAATTATCAGCTAAAAAATAATAAACACAAAAATAAACATTTACAGGCTTCTTATAATAAGTATGGTCCTACCGCTTTTACCTTTGAACCTATTATATATTGTGATGGTTCACTATTAAATGAATATGAAACAGATTTAATTTATTTATCGGATGCTTCTAATCCCGCTGTTGGATATAACAAGACATTAGGTGGTGAGGGTGGAAAACCTAATGAAGAAACAAGATTAAAAATATCTATTGCTGCAAGTAAACAGTTTAGAAATCCATTTTCAGAAAAAACAAAATTATTAATGTCAGAAATAGCTAAACAGCGGGATATAATATCAGATGAAACAAGATTAAAAATGTCTATTGCTGCAAGTAACAGAATTAGAAAACCAGTATCAGATGAAACAAGATTAAAAATGTCTATTGCTGCTAAGAATAGATATATAAAGGCTTCATAATGCAAGTAAAACTTACCATTAATTCAGAGTCTATACTTAATCAGTTGCGAGAATTAGGGCAAGATAATCAATCTGGTTTCATTCTCAGTAAGGTTTTAAATACAGTTGCTAAAGAGATTCAAACTGATGAAAAGATAATGCTTTCACAAAATCTTCATATCAGAAGGCCCTGGGTTATATCACAGGTAAAGATTAATAAGGGTCAATGGGCAACCAAGACAAGAATGTCAGTAACTATTGAAATGCCTATTACTTTAGCTTACTTATCAGACTTTGAAACTGGTGCTGAACACATACCATATCAAGGGCATACATGGCTAACAATGCCTAACCCAAAGGTATTTGGTAATTCTATCATTGGTCCAGATAATCCCTTAAAGGTTAAGAATCTACAGCTTAATAAAACCAAGTTTGGTATACAGGGATTAGAAAGAACCTTTTTAATTCACAGCAAAGAAACTGGAACACCTTTAATTCTACAAAGAACATCACCAGATGATAATAGGAAGAGGAAAAGAGGCACCAATAGAAAGACTGGTGTAAGGCTTCTGTATACCTTAATCAAACATTCTAACAGACCAAAGAAGATAGCTTGGTATCAGACAGCTACCAATGTTATTCAATATAGATACAACATCATAGCATCACAAGTATTGTCTGAAGCATTAGCATCTGCAAAGAAGTAAGCAAGAGTAATCAACATGACAACTAAACAAGCCAGCACAATAGGATATACAAAGGCATTACTTAAAGGTATGTCCACCTGCTATTTCTGCCGGGTCCTCTAAAAAGGTTCTGTTTTAGCGGGTGCCGCGCAGACGCTTTGCTTTTTCTACACAAAACTTGATACAAATCATTAATCTTGTCTTTAATAGGCTTACATGAAAAAAGAATATGACCTGGAACACCTTGGAAGAGAAGAGATAGCTACTCTCCTACAGGTATCAACAAAGAGTATAGAGGTCTGGACTAAACAAGAAACTAATACATTCCCTTATCATTTTGAAGGGTCAATGAAATATTATGTTTGGGCTGAATGTCTTGAATGGTATATCAATAATAAGGTTATCAAACCAGAGAAGTATAAGAAAGTTGATGATTTAACAGCAGCAAAGATAGAAGGCCAAAACCTGTCTAATCAAAAGCTACAATTAGAGATAGATGAAAAAGAAGGTAGGCTTATGGAGGTTTCAGAGATTGAAACTGTATGGAGTAATATTCTATTGGATATTAGGAACAGTCTGCTTAATGTCGGCCATATGGCTTCTGGTAGCATTAATGGCACTATGGATTATAATAAGAAGAAAACACTAATAGATAATTTAATCTTTGATGCTTTAGACAATGTAATAAATAAGGTAGAAGCAGAAGAAGTAGAAATAATAGATAATGCTATCAGCTAAAACATTAATTAAGAAGGTCATTCAGAACCTTAAAAGACCTCCTAATTTATCCTTATCAGAATGGTCTGCTGAAAATAGAATCTTATCTTCTGAAGAATCTTCTATTCCTGGTAAATGGAATCCAGATTTTATACCCTTTCAGTCTGGAATTATGGATGCTATTACCAATCCAGAGGTAGAAAGAGTAGTAATGCTGTGTTCTACCAGAGTTGGTAAAACATTCATAGCTACCTGTGCCATTGGCTATTATTCAGACCTTGACCCAGCACCAGTATTAGTTGTTAAACCAAGAGGTGAGGATTGTAATTCATTCAGTAAACAAGAATTACAATGGTTATTCATTAATACACCAGTCTTACAGAACAAGTTAGCAGCTAATGAAGGCAAGGTAAGCACCAATACCTTACATTTCAAACAGCTAACCACAGGTGGTTCTATCAGGCTTGCTGGCTCTAATAGTCCTGCTGCCCTTGCTGGCTTCAGTTCCAGAATTGTTATCTGTGATGAAATAGATAAATATGAACCAATTGTAGGATTCGGGAATCCAATTGATCTGGCTATAGGTAGAACTTCCACCTTTCCACATAACAAGAAAATCATAATTCTATCTTCCCCTACCCTGGCTCATACAGCAGAGAGCAAGAGGAAAACCATACATTCAGAGTTCCTGAACAGTTCCCAGGCATATTTCCATATTCCCTGTCCTCACTGTGGAACCTTCCAGGCTCTTGAATGGGAGAATGTCAGGTTTGGACACTGTAGGGTAAAGTTGGATGATGTTTATTATCAGTGTAATAGCTGTAATAAGAAAATAACAGAAGCACAGAAGAAGGTAGCTATTTCATCTGGTAAATGGGTAGAAACATATCCTGAAATAAAGACAAAAGGTTTTCATATTTCACAGTTATATTCTCCATTTACCACCTTGGAAAAGATTGTAGAAGAATGGCTCTTGGTAGATAAGAGTAGAGACATTTTCTCTATTATGAGATTTAAGAATGAAGTTTTGGGCCTTCCCTTCGAAGAGGATTTAGGATTATATAGGGATAGCTCTGATATTCTTTATAATAGAAGAGAAAGATATCCTCTTGTTCCTATGTCTGCCAGCCTCTTAACCTGTGCTGTAGATACACAGGATAGCTGGTTAAGTTATTCAGTAATAGCTTGGGGATTAGATAGAGAAGCATGGGTTTATCTATCAGGCAGAATAGAAGGTGACCCATCAACACCTGGACCTTGGGAAGCCCTGTCTAAAGTTATCTATGCAAAGTATAAGCATGAGAATGGAACAGAGATAGGCATAGAAAAGACATTGATTGATACCCAGGGACACCAAACCCAGCATGTAAATAGGTTCCTAAAGGGTAAAGGGCCTGTGGTTCAGGGTATCTATGGAGCAAGACAGCAAGGGAAACCAATCATAACAAAGGCCAAGAGAGACAGTCAGACAGGGTTAAGAAAATGGGAAATTGGAACTGAAAATGCTAAGACTGATATCTTCCAGATGTTAACCACAGAAAAGCCTGGACCTTTATACATACACTTTCCTTTTGAATGTAATGAAGAATACTTTAAGGAATTGTATTCAGAAAGAAAGGTTAATGGACAATTTAAGAAGATTGGTAGTAGAAGAAATGAAAAGCTGGATGAATTAGCTTATAACCTTGCTGCTTATTATATCTGCCTTAAGAATTACACAATGGAACAAAGAGCAGAAATGATTAAACAGGCTTCTGTAGATATGAATACTCCGGAGGATACAGAACCAGAATTAGACAGCCTGGAAGAGATTGATACAGAGGCAGAGAAGCCAACAGAACCACAGGAGATACAGCCTGTGCTGGTTTATGCAGGTGTAGAGCAGGTTCCAGCAGGTTCAGAGCCAGTTTCAGCAGCAAATAAGAACCTAAAAGAAGAATATATTAACAAGTTTAGAACCTTTAATAGTTGGTAAACAGAATTACCTATAGTAAAGATATGAAAAGGTATAATTAATGATTGAGTCAGTATCAGTATTTAAAAATAATGTATATCAAGCTGGTGATGATTGGCTTTTCTATATTAATGTAGATAGCTTTAGTTTAGATACAACTGGCTATACATTATCTTATGTATTTAAAAAGCAAGGATTAGCACCAATAATAATTACATCTTCTTCTGTAGCTGGCAATATATTTACATTTTCTATTCCAGCAGCTACTACCACAGCCTACAAAGCTGGTTTATATACAATATCTGCCTTCTTAACTTCTCCATTAGGTATTAAAACAACATTAGGTTATTCAGAAGCTTTAATTAAGGCTGATTTAACGGCAGAAGGTGTTAATGACCCAAGAAGCCCTAATAAGAAGGCTCTACATGATATAGAAAAATGTCTTGCTGATGGTGCTGGTTCTGATGTTCAGGAATACACCATAGGTAGCACCACCATGAGATTAGATAGAAAAGGTCTATTAGATTTAAGAGCCTTTTATATGCAAAGAGTAAGAATGGAAGATGGTAAGCCTTCCATTGGTTCTGTTTATTTTAATTTATAATAGAAAGATTGATAATGAAGTTTCCAACAATATTTAATAGAAATAAGAAAATCATTGAAGCAACATTAGAAAATAAATCAGAGCCTATTAGTAATACTGATATTGTTAATTTAGCTTTCAATGATTATCTGTTTAATGGTAAGAGAAGTTTTGAGTCTGGAATGTTTAACAGACAGAATAGCCAATGGACTACAGTAGATTTTTCTCCAGCACAGGAATTATTTACCCAATTAGAGCTATTAAGAGTCAGAAGCAGAGACTTATATAGAAATAGTCCTGTTATATCACACTTTGTATCTTTATGTCAGGATAATATTGTAGGTTCTAAAGGATTTAGCTTTAAATCTACTGTTCCTAATTCAAAAGGTAGCATTAATACAAAGGTATCAAAGCAAATAGAAGAAGCATGGTCTGACTTCTGTAATAGAAAGAACTTTGAGGTTACAGGACAATATAGCCTTAATGATGCTTTAGATTTAATGGTTCAATCTCTTTGTATTGATGGAGAAATATTATTAAGAAAGAGATATCAGGGTAAATATAATTTTCAATGTCAATTATTACATGCTGAACAGCTTATTGTAACCCAACATGAAAATTATAATATGGGCATCTTGAAGAATGAAGATGGTAAACCCTTATCTTACTGTATTACCCAACATGACCCCAGAGATGGATTTATTAAATATATCTATGAACCAGCAGAGCATATAATTCATTCCTTTAAACCTTACATGATTGGAGCGCCAAGAGGTGTTCCTATGATAGCTTCTGTAATGAATAAGGTTAGAATGATGGAAGAATATCAGAAGGCTGAATTAATATCAGCAAGAATTGAAGCTTCTGCCTTTATTAAATATAAGCAAACCCAACCTGATGATTTAGAACTATCACAAGAGCAGGCATTACAGACCATCATTCCATCTGGACCAAAGAAAACCACCATAGAGCCAGGAATGGGTATGGTTCTGCCTCCTGGTGTTGATGCTGATTATATCAAGGCAGAACATCCCTCAACAGCCTTTGCCAGCTTCTTAAGAGCTATGAATATGGAAATAGCTACAGGTATTGGCATTTCCAGCAATAGCTTATTTCTGGATTTTGAACACACCAGCTTTAGCAGCATGAGAGCAGCTTTCATTATTGAAAGGGCTTTTTACCTTGAGAAGCAACAGCTATTCATTGAGCAGGTATTAGGCCCAATTTTTGAATCTTGGTTAGATTGTGCCTGTGCGAGTGGAGCATTAGACCTTCCTCCAGTCATGGAAAGTTATGACTTCTATAAACAATATCAATTTACAGGTGTTCCATTTGCCTTTGCTGACCCTGTTAAAGAAGCTTTAGCACAAGAAACCCTTATTAACAATAGAACAATGAGTAGAACAAAGATTTGTGCTGATAATGGTTATACCTATTCAGATATTTTAGATGATATCAAGCATGAACAAGAATTAGAGAATGAAAAGGGTATTACATTAGCTGTTCTACCAAAGAATACACAGCTAACACCAGCACCAAAGGATGTAGTAGGAGAAGCTTTAACTTCTCCTGCCCCTGCTAATGTCTCTCCAGACAGTATAAAAGAATAATTTAAACAAGATAAATAGAATTACTTCATATATAAAGGTCAAATGATGAAATATAAATTAAGGCAAGTAAGAAGCTTTGCTATAGATAATGCTAAAGAAGATAATACCTTTATCTCAATGTCTTTATCTTCTGAAACACCTGTTTTAAGAAGTTTTGGAAATGAAATACTACTACACAATGTAGACAATATTGATATGTCCAGGACAATGCCTAATGGTTTACCTCTATTAATTAATCATGATGATACTACATTACCTGTTGGAAGATTAAAGAATATCAGATTAGATTCTGATACAAAGAAATTAAGAGGTGATGCTTATTTCTCTGGTAGAGCAGATGCCCAATCTGTAAGACAAGATATTTTAGATGGTATTATTTCTGATGTTTCTATAGGTTATAGAATCCTTGATTATAAGGTTAGAAAAGCTGAATTAGAAGATACACCTAATGATTTCCTTGTAACCAAATGGCAACCATATGAAGGAAGCTTGGTAGGTTTACCTGCTGATAACTCTGTAGGAGTTGGCAGAGCAGATACAGAAGATGAAGAAGCTGAAGTTAATGAAGCCCAGCTTGAAGAAGCCATAGAGACAGAGCTAACAGAAGGTGTAGCTGCTGTAGAGGCATTAGAGCAAGTCCAGGCTACTGAAGAAGCCACAGAAGAGGCTGAACAGCCTGTAGCAGAGACTTCAGAGGATGAAATACCTGCTGGTGAAACACCAGTAGAAGCTACTCCATTAGAAGTTAATGAAGAATTAGATGAAGAAGATAATAAAAGGTCATTAGAAATTAATGATAAAACAGAATTACTTAATACTGAATTACTTGCTTTAAGAAATATTGCTGTAGCACAAAAATTAAAAACTGAAGTAGAGATAGATTTAATTCTATCAAGAACAACTGATATTACAGAAGCCAGGAAAGAGCTTCTTAATACAAAAGAACAAAGCATAATACTTATAAAGGAAAATAGAAACATGCTAACTAATGAAATGTTATACCGAGGATTAGCTAATGCCATTAAGGGAGATTTTAAGAATCTTGATGAGAGTTTAGCTGGTGTTATTAATCAAAAGGGTGAAAGAGCCTTTACTGCTGACCTCTTCACTCGCGCCGATAACTGGTCTGGTGATACTGTTGCTTCCAACATGACTACTGGTCAATATGGGGCTAATGCTGTCTATCAACAGAATATTGGCTTCCTTGACCTACTTCGCGCCCGCGCTGTCTGTCTCTCTGCTGGTGCTAAAACTCGCTCTGGCTCTGGTAGCTTAAGCTATCTTCGCCAGTCAGTAGCTACTACTGTTGTAAACAAGGCTGAAGATTCTGGTGTTCCAACTAATAGCTATGTTGACTTTGTAAAGGTTCCCTATACACCCCATGCTTTAGTTTCTACTGTTTATCTAACTGATGAACTCCAGAAAGAATCTATTGTTGACCTCCAGGAAGTTCTCCGAGGCGACATGGTTAAACAGTTTGCCTTAGCTATTGATAACATGGCTATCAATGGTGTAACTGGTGCCTATACTGTCAATGGTTTACTATCTGCTGCTTCCAGCATCCAGAATGGTAATCTTGGTGCCTCTGCTGTTCCTACCTTTACCTCTGTTAATAACCTAAAGGCTCTTGTTGACCAGTATGCAGTAGATTTAGATAAGTCTGCTTTCATTACTACCCCTGGTTTAATGGGTGTTCTTGAAACTACTGCCAAGTTCTCTGGTGGTGCTGGTTTCCCAATTGCTGATGCTGGCAAGATTAATGGTTACAAAGCCTTCACCTCTACCAATGTTCCAATAGCTTCAAGTCTTTACCACACATTAATTTTTGGTGATTTCTCTAATCTTGAAATTGCCTTAATGGGTCCAACAGAGTTTATGGTTGACATTCAAACTCGCTTCTCTGAAGGTATCACTATTCTTACTGCTCGCCAGTATGTAGACATTGGTGTATTACAGCCTAATGCTTTTGCTAAATGTGGTAACTTCAAGTTATCTTAATAGCTAATTGATTAAATAAAAGCCAGTATCACCTGAAAACTGGTGCTGGCTTTTATCTTTAGAGGTTATCTATGAATATGAATGACTTATTTAGCAAACATTTAACATATGTAATGAAAAAGGCTGGTATCAAGGCTGAATATAATGGTTATACCACCTATGGTATTCTATTTAATGAACCTACAGAAGCCTTACAGATGAATAATAAGCAATATGCTGTAAATGATACTTCTCTAACATTTACAATAGCTACAGGCTCATTAGGCACAATAAAGAATAATGATAATATATTGATTGATGATATTAATTATAAAATTAACAAGTATATCACATTAAATAATGGTTTAGAATTAAAAATGTATATAAGTAAGGCTAATTAATGTTTACAAACAATGTAGCAATTATAGCACAGGTAATATCAGATATAACATCTGCTGTATCTACCTATTCTATAACAAATATAAATAATGATGAGCCTCTAAACCTTATATATTCAGACCTACCTGCTATAGCTGTGTATCCAGTTAGAGAAGAGTTTATTTATGATGATAGCTCAAGTAATAGTGAGAAGAAGAAATTAGCATTAAGAATTGAATTAAGAATGTTAGGTGGTCCTGCTTCTATTGTCTGTTCTCCTGTTATTAATTCTATATCTGATGCTATTAAAGCTGATAGAACATTAAATGGTTTAGCTGTATATGTTGAAAGACAGTCTATCCAATGGGCTAATGAACAAATAAGCCAAGGTCAAATCTGTGGTGCTTCATTAGATTTAGAAATAGAATATTTTACATAAGAGAGTAATAGAATGAAATTGATATCAACAATAGAAAATTATCTTATTGAAGGTTTATGGCTTCCTCTTATGGAAGAAATAGAAGTAATAGAATCAGATGTAGATAAATATCTTGCCCTTCCAGGTGTTAAGGTAGTAGAAGCAGTAGAAGAAATTAAACAAGTAGAAACAGTAGTAGAAAATAAGGTAGAAATAGAATTACCTATAGAAGAAAACATTTTATAAAGGATATATAAATGGCAGTTGTAGGAACATTAAATCAAAGTAAGAAAATTGTAGGACCAGCACAGGTTTATCTTGTAGCTTATCCTACTGGTGGTTATACAGGTGCCTCTGATGCTGTAAGAGTAACCAATGTAAAGAGTCTCTTTTATTCTGATGCAGCTACAGATGCAGATAGGGTTTTAATACCTTCTATCTACTCTGATATTGATGCTGCTGGTATTGAAGTTAAGGTAAAACAAGATAAAGTAGAATATGACCCTAACATGGGTGGAAAATATAAAGTAGCTAACAGTGTATCTGAAGTTTCTGTCACCTGGGCCTATAAAGATTTGGATGCTAACAAGATAATTGATGCCTTCTCTGCCCTCACTGGTGATACCTTCACCACCACAGCAGCTACAGGAGTTGCTGGGAGAAAGACTGTTATGCTTGGTCGCCAGTCTGTGCCTCTTTATGTAGCCATGTTAATAAGATACCCTTCAGAAATTGTTTCTGCTGGTGCTGTTCAGGAATACAGAAATATCTATATTCCATATGCTACCATTACTCCAGATTGGACCTTAAAGATTGATAAAAAGAGTGCTGCTACAGTCAAAATGACAGCAGAAGCTATTTGTGATATGACCTTAATTGGTTCAGGACCGATGCCTCCAGTGGCTCTAACAGATGATGTAACTGCTGCTGGACTATAATTAATAACATAATAATTAATACTTTGAAGGGTTCAGAAATGGACCCTTCTTTTTTGTCTAAATAAGCAAGAATTACTTAATAGAATATATAGAGGAATTATGAGTAATACAGGATTTAGTTTGAGGAAGTTAGAGTTGGCACAGCCCTGGTTAGAAGCTGCTATGAAGAATGATAATAAAGCCTTTGTTCAAATGGCTGCTATCTCTTTAGCAGATGAAAACAGTCTTAAATTATTTATAGCTGGTAATAAGGATATCTTACAGCCTTTTATAGACCAAGCTTATGATATGGACCCTGAAGAGGTAGCAAAACTGCTTGGTTTTTTTATTCAAGGGTCAAAAAGATTTTCTCTTATAGTTTCAGGATTATCAGCAGAGGAAGTAAATCAGATTCAAGCTATGAAAACCAAGACACTGAAACAGTCTTTAGGTTTGGAGTTGCAAGAAAGTTAAGCCCTATTGCTGGTGGATTAGAAGCAGCTTTAGACCTACCAGCAGATATTGCTTTAATTATGTTAGATGATTTATTACAGAAGGAAGATTTAGAAATATATAGGCATCAACAGCTTTTATATTACTCTTCTCTGCCCTTATTTCAGAATAGTAAGGAATTACCAGAGCCTCCACAGCCTCCAGAATGGTTAGAAGATTTAGAAGATTAAGGATAATAGATGGCAGACAATAACAATAATTTGAAGGTTACAATTGAAGGTGATAATGCTTCATTGGTAGCAGCCCTGGTAGAAGCTGAAGCAAGAATAGCCAAGTTTACAGCAAAGAAACAAGATGTAGATGCTCTGTCTGAAGCCTTTGAACATTTGAGCATTAAATCTATAGCTCAAGCTGCTATAGGTTTTGGAACCTTGGCTGGTGCTGCTGAAAAGACTTTAGGCTTAATTATAGAAGGCATTAAGTCTATCATAGAAATAATACCAAAGTCTATTGAAAATACTGGTAAGTTGGTAGAAAATTATAAACAGCTTTCTATTACTGCTGGTATGTCTACTCGGGAGTTTAATGAATGGGTAGCAACTATAGCCTTAGCTGGTGGTAAAACTGAAGATTTGAATGATATTGTTAAAGGAATGGAAAGAGGCATTAAACAACATTCAGAAGCCTTAGTAGCTAATAGTGTTTTTACTGATGAAAATGCTCTTAAACATGCTACATTAGGTGAATATATTCATGCTGTAGTATCCAAAATGGAATCATATGGTGATGCTACCAGCAGGGACCAGCTATTATTAGATGCTTTTGGTAAATCTGGTTTAGCCTTTGCTGCTATTCTAAAAGAAATTGATGAAAGAAGAGAAGAAGGCAAAAACCTTGGTAATGAAACAAATATTATTACAAATGAAAGTATAAAACTACAAAAGGAACTAACAAAAGCAAAAGGTGAAACAGACATACAAGAAAAACTATCACAGAAATTAATTTCTGATGGTTCAATTCAACACTCTATTGCTTTAGAAAAAATTAAAACAGATACATTAAAATATGCAAATGAAACAATTATTATTAATGATGCAATTAATAAAGGGTTAATAAAAAGGTCAGAAACAACAATAGAGGTTATAGGTAATGATAGACAGCTAACTAAAACAACTGTTGAAAATAGAGAAGAAGAAAAAAAAGCATTAGAGTCTTATTTATCTTCAATGGAAAAAGCAAGAATAGAAAATGAAAAAATGCTTCAAATTGAACTTGTTAGAGCTGGCTTGGTTCATAGTAGTGGTTTATCATATGACCCACAAAAAGCAGAAAAAGATAAGAAAGCAGCAGAAGAAAGGCAGAAAGCAGCAGAAGCACATAGAGAAGCTGTTAAGAGTGCTACAGAAGCACAAACAAGAGAAAATATCCTGCTTAAAGAAGGTGAATTAGCAGCCTTCAGATATGATTTAGCTTTAAAAGGTATTATAGGAACAGAACAAGATAAAATAGTAGCTCAAAAAGCAGCTAATGATGCCATCAAAGAACAGAATAAAAATGATATTGATATGGCTAAAGAGCAGGAAGAAAGAAACAATAAATGGAAAGAAATAAATAAAAGATATGATCAAGAAAAATTAGCTGGTGAGAAAGAAATAGCAGCAGCAAGATATACATTATTAGAACAAGATATATCAAACAGAGCTAAATTAGGTATTATATCAGCTACTCAAGAATTAACACAATTAAAGGCTTTAGATACATTAAAATATAATGAAGAAGTCAAAGCTATTAATGATAGCATTACATTAAGAAAAGCTGCTGGAAATATAGATATAGCAGAAGAGCAAAAGCTAAAGAATGACATTCAAAAGCTTACCCTGAAACATAATCAAGAGCAGAATAAGCTAACTTTAGAATTAGCAAAAGAACAAAATAAATATTATACAACAATGTGGAATAGTGCTGAATCAGCAGCAAGTAAAGCTATATCTTCTATGATATTGGAACACCAGAAATTAGGACAGGCTATAAAGTCTATATTTCAATCTATTTTATCATCTGTTGTTAATGTATTTGCTGATATGGCTGCTAAATCAATTATTTCCTCTATCCAGGAAGCAGTAGGATATAAAGCAGCAGCAGCTACCAAAGCTGCTTCTGCTCTTGACACAGCTACAGCCGAATCTTATTCAGCATATGCCTACATTCCCTTTGCTGGTATGGCCCTGGCTGAAGCCCAGATAGCAGCTATCACATCTGGCTTCACAGCCTCTTCAGCAGCCAATCAAGCCATTACAGCCCATGCTACAGGAGGTTTGGTCACTTCCCCTACCCTGTCTCTGATGGGTGAAGCTGGGCCTGAATTGATAGCGCCAAAGCATGATTTTATGGAAGTCACAAGGCAGTTAGTAGCCTCTGGTGCTTCCATGTATAGGGCAATAGTCCAGAGTCAAGCTTATCAGGGTAGCTCTAATTCTTATTCTCCTGCCTCTGGTGCTACTCCTGGTGGTCAAGCTGTTCATGTAAATCTATCTGGTGCTGTAATAGCTGGTGAGTCTGTAGAATCCAGTAGATTAATTGGAAACATGATACAGAAGCATTTGAATAGTTATGGTCGCCGCAACAATTAGAAATAAGGTTTAATAATGTCATCTGGAATATATATTATTACTAATACAATTAACAATAAATGTTATATTGGTTCATCTGTTAACATTGAAAAAAGATGGTCAGGTAAATACAACAAACATCTAACAGCAGCATTTAATAAATATGGCAAAGAAAATTTTATATTTGAAATACTTGCTAATTGTAATCCTATAAAGGTTGATTTACTATACTTTGAACAGAAATGTATAAACATATTTAAACCAGAATACAACATATGTAAAATAGCTGGTTCAAATTTAGGATGTAAGTGGAATTTATCACAAGAAACAAAAGAAAAAATGTCTATTGCTAAGCAACAAATGTCTATAAAAACAAAAAATAAAATGTCTATATCCCACACAGGAAAATTAAAATCTAAAGAAACAATAGCTAAAATGTCTAAACCAAAAACACAGGAACATAAAGCTAAAATATCTGAAGCAGTTTATAAAAGATGGAATAAGGTAGTATAATGCGGTCATTGGTGGTAAATCTATATCAGAACCTTGGCACAGCTATGATAGGCAATAACCTATTGGTTACTGGTTATCCTGTAACAAAGATAGGTAAACAATCATGGAGTTTAGATAGTGGCGACCAGCTAACCAAGATTAAACCAAGTGATTTAACAGTAGAGTTTACAGACCCTACTGGCTCTGCCTGGACCTTTATACAGACACAATTAGCTTCTACAAATGCCTTATATCCTCCATACATTACCTTAACTGTTGATAGCAATATTGTTTTTACTGGTATCATTGACCCTACAAATATTGTTCAGCATAATTCAGCAAGTGGTTATTCAATAGAATTATCTGCTCAAGATTGGTCTATTGAATTAGCTAATCAATATTTAGCAGGATGGCAAAGGCCCAATCCTACATCTAATAATGCTAAATCTTCATACCCATTTACAGGCTATTCTGCTTATGGTGAGATAATTAATTATCATGGTATCAATCAATATAACAATTATATCTTCTTTGTAGGGGATGCTACACAGGCTGTTTCTCCTGGCGACCAAATCAGCTTTCAAACCAATGGTGTAGCAAATACCTATAATGTAATTGATGTTATTTTATCACCTTCTTATGGTTGGCAGGCTTTAGCAGGTATAGGCTATTTATCTTATGCAAGTCTACCTAATTGGGTAGCTAATGGTTCTGTTTTATCTGCCATTGTTTTATCTAACACACCTTGGCCTACTGCTGCTGGCTCTGGTGGTTCATCTTTAGATTCTAATTCAACTATTGTTGGAGGTGGTGGAAATGTCTACTCTTCCTTCTATCAAAAATCATTTACTGTTCAAGCTGCTAATACAACTGCCAATTCTTATTTCACTGTATTAGCTAAAGATAATGCCCATAGCTATATCTATTTAGATTCTGTAAATGGTATTATTCCTGGTGATATTCTTTGTTGTGTCAATGGAACATACTCTGCTACTTATACAGTATTAGCTGTAAATCCTGAAGCTTGTTATATTTATGTCAAAGAAGATATTACAAACTTGGACCCTTCTGCTAATATCAGAATATATTTTGACACTGATACAGCTAATGATGTAGTAATGACTGATGTTAGAACCATCTTAACAAAGGCTACTCTACCCTTCAATTTAGACCTATCAAGATTTACCCAGGCTCAAACCATTGAACCTATATTTGGTTTTGTCTCTTCACAGCCTTATAATTCTAATTCATGTTCTTTATCTTCTATTTCTGATATGGAGCCTACATTAACAGGCTGTAATTTAATTTCTGGCATAACTACAAACTTTACAGGAAATATAGATTCTGGATGGACAAGTAACAGAAACTCCAGCTATCCAGCTACCCTACATGCTGACTGGACAAACCAATTATTATCAGCACCTTCAAGCTTAATGTTCTATGAAACTAAAACCTTATCAGCTAATGCCAGATGGAGAAATATAGCCTATAACAATTTCTCTGGAACAGGACAAGACAATGGACCAACACCTAATACTGGCTCTGTAGCTCTGATAAGTGGATTTACAGCACCTTATACCAAAATGCCTTCAGGATGGATAGATAGCACCACCACATCTAATTTGATAACTCTTCCTGCTCTTGTTTTCTATGATTACCTTTCTATGAGAAGGCTTACAGTAGCCTCTAATACAGCACAGGTGGTTTCTTCTACCTGGAATGGAACAGGATGGAATACAGGCACAAATCTAACATGGAGATTTACAAACAAGTTAAGTAGCATTTCAAACTTCCCTACTGGTCCTGCTGGTTCTATTCTTGGTGTAACCATAGATGGAAAATTAGAAATAGATACTGGCTCTGCTATGTATCAATGTAATATACCATCTAATATAGTAAATCCAGAATTAGCTGTTACACCTTATGGAGCCTATTTAATATCTTCTTCTGCTTATGCAAAGATAAATTATTCTGGAACCACATTATCTATTACTCCTGCTGTATTTGATGTTGGAACTGTATCTAATTTCTATCCTAATACATTTGTAGCTATTAATTCTACTCAATGTTTTATTTTAGGTGGTTTAACAACTCAAGATAATTCAGGCTCTACCATATCTCAAACATGGTCATACCTATTATCTTCTACTCCTGCTGCTTCTGCTAATAAATCAATTGCCTTATCAGAACCTATTAGAGAAGGCTTCCCAATCTTTGCCCAGGCTATGAGGGACCCAAGCAAGACAGGAAGAATTATAGGGCATCTTGGAGGCTCTGTATTCCAGGTTGATACTGTGGTTCCTTACTGTGTAGAGAGATTTAATCCATCTGGACAGACAGCCTTATCAGTAATAGAACATGCTTCCCAGCTTCAAAACTGTATGGCCTATCCATTACCTAATGGAACAATGAAGATTATTAGCAGAAACAATTCTGAAACTGCTACCAATATAACCAATATCTTACAAACAAAAATAGACAATACCTTATGTTGGCCTGATTTTTATTCTATTACATTGGTAGAAACACAAGATGGAACTTATTATGCTGATACATTACCTATTAGCCAAGGTGGAACTAATCAAGATGGTGGAAAGCTATTAACTATCTCTGGACATCCTATGGTCTGGCATGTATCACAAGCCCAGGCTATGTCTGATGCCCTTTCTATGTGGTTTGGCAAGCCCAGGAGCCTGTCTAATCAAAGCTGGACCTATCCAGACAGCACAACAGCTACACCTTGGGATTCTTTACAGCCCTTCCAACTTCTAACCATTAATGGCTCTATTCAATATAGATTAATGAGCCTTGAGAATGATTATATAAATGGAACTGCTGATGTTACTTTAATACAGAACTGATAAAGCAAGAGAATTACTTATTAGAGATTAATCAATAATGACTACACAATTAAATATTGGACCATTAAGAATAGCAACATTAGACCCTGGTGGAAGTGGAAGTAAAACAGCTACTTTTTATCTCCCAGCACCTTCTGATATTAAATTATCTTGGGAAGAAAAAGGTATTAATTCTGTATTGTATAATGGTGCTGAAAGTAATAGAAGATTAGGTTTCATACCACAAATTGAATTAACATGGTCTATTTATGATGATGTTAATAACAGATATGGTTATACCATTGGAACATCTAATGGTAATCAATTAACCTTTGATGGTTTAATGTCTGTTTTAGATACAGCACCAGGATTTTTATCTTTTAGTCCTGGATTAACAACAGGTGGTTTTGTTATTAATCAGGTAAAGGTTAATTCCTTTGGTGTAATGATTGGAAACTTTGTTACTGGATTATCTATTACTTTAAGAGGTGGTAATATTGTATCTACCAAGACATTAGGAGCTTTCTAATGTCTACCAAGATTCAATATGTTAAATCTGGCACAACAATTAGCTGTGATTCAACAGTATTACCCAGACCTACTGTGCAGGCTGAATACCCATTACCTGCCTTCAATCAATTATCTAATAGCTATCTAACCCTTTCTCTACCTACCATTTCTTCTACAGGCTTGCCATCTGTCCAGGTCAATTCAGCCCTTACCCTTCCTGGTCCTGCTGGCTCTTGGACATTAAATTATATTTCTTATCAAGGTTCAATGCCTGTCAATCCTGTATGGCAGACCATAACCATACCTGGATTAACTGTAAACAGCCTTATTCCTAATGTAATTCCATCTGGAACCTTCACAGCCTATCTATCACAGACAGTAGGAACACAAACCCTTAATTATGCTCAAGCCTCTATAGCTACTTCTGCTGATAGCACATATGCTTCATTATCAACATTAGAAACTACTGTATTAGGTTTTGCTGCTTTTAATCAGCTTTCGCCAGCACAACAGGTAATAGCTAATGCTGATTACAATAGCCTGGTAGCAGAACAAACAGCCTTACAGACAGAGGCTTTAGCTGTTGGTTTACCTGCTTCATCTTATGCTACCCTTGCTACTGATTTAGCTGCTTTAAATACTTATCTTACAGGTCTGTCTGGATGGCTGGTAGCTAATACCATTGTCAACATTGTTCCTTCTACATGGTCTGCTACTTGGCAAACTGTATTTACTGATATTACCAATTTAAACAATACAATTCAAACTGCTATTAACAATATAAACAATGGTTCTTTAGGTTCAGGTGGTAATTATATACCTAATGGAACCTCTGAACTTGGCCCTATGTCTGGAACTGGTGGTAATCTTGTTTATGATACTACTAATCAAGGTTATTTAGGTTCAAGATATGTCAGAGCTATTAACCATTCTGGTATTACTCCTGCTTCTTATGCTTTAACTGATAAGATTTTATGTAATATAGGTGATGTATTTGACTTATCTGGTATGGTCTGTGTTCCTAATAATACTGGAACATTCCCAGGCCAACATGATGCTACTATAAGTGTTGTATTCTATGATGCTTCAAATAATCCTATTACTAATGCTCATACTGGAATGTTTCTAACTGTTCCAATTGGCTTAAATACTACACCTGGAACATGGACACAATTACTACCTGTTCAGAGAACCTTATCAGGTGGAACAAATTATTATAATTATTATGGTGCTGGCACTACTTATAATGCTCCATATGGAACACCTCAATCTGGAATAGGCTTTTATACTGCTACAGGTGTATATTGTATTGTCTATGCTAATGTAAATGGTTATACTGGTGAATTATGGTTTGATAATTTAATATTTACCAAAACACCTAAATTAGCTACTACCTCTGTTCCTGGTGCTGTAATAGCTGGTGCTGGTTTAGCTGTTGATACCACCTCTGGAACCTTATCTGTTCCATCCTTCTCTGGTTCTACTGCTGGTCTGGTTCCTACCTCTTCAGGTGGCACTACAAACTTTTTAAGGGCAGATGGAACCTGGGCTGCTGGAACTGGTGGTGGTTCAATCAGCTTAACAGATAATAATAGCACAAATGCTACATATTATCCTGTCTTTGCTACTACTGCTGGTGGTAATACTCTTGAAACATCTTCTACAGGATTAAAGTTTAATCCTGCTACAGCTACATTAACTACATCCTACATTAATAATCTTGGAACAATAACAAGTGTTGATGGAATCTTTACTGATACTACAGCATCAACTTCAGTCAATACTGGTTCTTTAAGGACACAATCTATTGGTGTTGCTGGCAATATTTATCAAAACTCTACTTTTGATGGCATGTTAATAGACCAAGTACAAAATATAACCACTACAACTGCTAATAATAAAGGTGGAATTAGACAAGTATTAAACATAACACAAACTGCTGGTACTCCAAGCTTGCTTGGTGTTTATTCAACAATAAATGAACAAGGTAATTCTCCATTTGCTCAAATGATAGCTGGTGGATTTATTGCAAATCATGCTGGTAGTAGCACTTCTGGCTATGTAGTAGGAGCTTATGGATTTGCAATACTTTCAGGAGGTTCTGGAACAATAACAAACTCTTATGGTGTTTGGGGTAGAGTTGCAGTTGCAGGTGGTGTACATACTAATTTATATGCTGTTGGTGGTCAGTTACTATTAGGTAATAATCCTGGAGGAGCTAATTCTGCTGCAACACTTACAAACTCTGCCACTTTTTATGCTCCCAGACCAACAACAGGAACAATTACTGGAAATACATTAACTAATCTTGCTGGTTTGTGGATTGAAGATAATACAGCTATTCCAAATATAACAGTAACAAATACCTATGCTATTTATAGTCCAGGAGCAGCACAAAGCTTATTTGGTGGCCCTGTTAGCATGGGTTCATTGACAGCTAATAATGCAAGTTATCAGCAAGCATTATTCTATGGTTGGAGTCAATTTTCCGGTGCTGGTGGTGGAAGAGGGTGTATTTTACTTGGTAATAACTCTTCCTGGCAAGGTTCAATAGATTATAGTGATTTAGGAAATACTGCCCTTACTTTTAGAAATAGTTATACTGCCAGCACTACCGCCATTAACTTTATGCTTGGTTCTACTCAAGTTCTAAGTTTACAAGGTTCAGGTTCAGCATACTTTGCTGGTGCTTTATTAATGCCTAATTCTGTTCAGGTGAGTTCTGTAGGTTTAAATAACTTAGGTATTCAAACAGCATCAGGTTTAACAAAGATTGGAATGTTAAATAGTTCATATTGTCATTATGATACAGCAGGTTCTTCAGGACATTACTTCTATCAGAATATAACTACACCTGGAACAGTATCAGCTTCTGGAATTAATGCTACATCTTGGGCTCAGACACCATATACCATTGCTATCAATTATACAACAGCAGGATATGTAGGAAATTGGTTAGGTTCTAACTATTTTGGTATTGGTAATGATAATACAAACCATAAATTAAGATTAGGTCAAGTCACATCAACTGGTGTATGGTCTACACCTCCTGGTGACTTGTTATTACAGGTTGATGGAACTATTAATGCTTATAATTCATTAACTATAGCTAACTATTCTTATCCTACCACCTATACTACACAACTTTGTTCAAGAGGTGGTGGAACAGGTGTTTTACAACTTGGTAATAATGGTGTAAATGAAATTAGGTTTGGAAATACTGCTACTGGTGGTTATGGTCAATTCTTTACAAATAATACAGCAGATGGTCAATCTGCCTCTAATGGAAATCTTACCCTTCAATTAAATACAGATATGACTGTTGTCATTGGTCCATCTAATGACAGAGCTATTACTATTAATCCTAATTATGGATATGTTGGTATTAGGGCTGGCTCTGGTGGATGGTCTGAAATGTTTGGAACCAGAAAATCAGATAATAGTGTCTTTCTTGGTGCTTTTGGTATCTTTGGTGGTGGTGATACTTGTAGCTATACATTTATTGGAACAGATTATAATTCTTATTGGATGAAATGTGATACTTCAGGAAATGTAACAGCAAATGGTTCTTTTAATTCTTCCTGGTTTAATGTTTCTAATGGTGCCCAAATTACAAATTATTGGTCTGGTGCTACTGGAACTACAATTTGGGCTAATAATCCTACCAGTTCTTCTTATGAGTTTGGTATTCTCAATTCAGCACAAACTATTTGGACAATGAGAACACAAGCAAATGGTAATGTAACATTTGGCGGAACTCAATTAACAGTAATGGGTTATAATGCTAATTCTGCAAGTTTGATTCTAAATAATCCAGGTCAATATATTGGTTTTGGTAATCTAACAAGTAATGAAGCAAAAATAGCTAATTGTAATTCTACAGGTGCCTGGGATTCTTCTAATCCTAATATGGACCTATATTTAGGCTATAATAATAACCTTGTTCTACATATGGGTAACATTGGAACTAATGCAGCTACATTACAGGCTGCTGTTGCTAATGCTACTGCCCCAAAGGTAGGAACATTAAGCCAAATGTATGCTTGGACACCTCCAACCAATTTCTACCCTTATTGGTATGCTACAGATGGAACTGATTCTAATGGTGATAAAGGTGGAATGTATCTTTGGAATGGTTCCAATTGGATTTGGCAGAATGTAGCAAATACAGTTCAGCCTAAAATTACTGCTGGTCTAATATCTGCTGGTGCTATTGGTGCCCAGGCTTTAGCAGCCAACATTGTAACAACTTCAGTAATTACTTCTTCCGCCTATGCTGCTGGTTCAGGTTCAACTGCACCTGTAGGATTTAAGTTAGCTGGTAATCCATTTACTACATATTATTTGGATGGAACAAATAATACCAATTGCTATATGGAAATTGGTGGTGATGTTAATGTAGGTGGTTTACAAGCTGCTGTAATTGCAAATAGAGTCAAGGGTAATACTCCTACTTGGACTTCTAATGGAACTTGGGTTTGTCCTCAAGGTATTACTTCAGTAACCCTAACTCTACAAGGTAAAGGTGGTGATGGTGGTCCTGGAACATCTTTGGCTTGGGCGGGTGGTGGTGGTGCTGCTGGTAATTATATTCAAAAGGTAATATCTGTAACTCCAGCTACTACCTATTACATTAGCTTTGATTCTGGAACAGTAAACTTTAGAACAGGCTCTTACTCTGGAACCATTCTATATTCTGCCTCTGTAGGTGCTACTGCTACAGGTCAAACTGGTGCTGTTGGCTCTGGTGTAGGAACTGTTTACTATCCTACTCCTGAATTGGGCTGGAATTGCACAGGTAATAGTGGAAATGATGGTGCTACCTATAATTCTGGTGGTGGATCCACTCAGCCCGGTGGTCTTGGTGGAGTGTCTCCCTATGATGCAGGACAGGGCTCACAAGTATATGGTTCTGGTGGTAAGGGTCAGAACATTCTAAAAGGTGGTGGAACCTCTGGTTCTGCTGGAACAGGATTACCTGGTTTTGCAAGAATCAAATATTAATACAAGAATTACTTTTATATGAGGAAATAAAATGTCAGTAACCCTACCTAACACCTCAGCTACTCTTGCTTCAGAGTATGCTGCTAACAATATCAGCTTTAACAGAACAATGTCACCAGATGCTAATGGGCATTTAGTAGCTTCATTCTCTGCTAATATTCAGTATTCAAGAACAGATTATATTGTTGATGCCTCTGGTAATAAGCTAAATGTGGTTCAAAGAAATATTCCTGCTGCCACTATGCCTACCAACTTTTTGCCTACAGGCCCTATGAATGGACAGGACCCCTATACAGGCTCTATTAGCTTACAGGGTGCTGATTTAGCTCCATTAGCTGCTACTGTTCCTACCACAGACCTATTAGATGCTATTGCTTCAATGGCTGATACCCTAATTCATGCTGATTTAGTAAAAAGAACCATATTATCTGCTTAATATGTTTCAGTATATTAGGGATTTAATCAACAGGGAAAGCCCTGCCAGTTCTAAAAATTGTAGCCTTCTTATTGCTGTATCTGGCCTTATTATATTTTTATTTTGTGTAGGCTTTATGAAGGACCATGATACAGCTATTACAGCTACAATTGCTGGTATTGTTTCTATTGTTACATTCCACAAAGAAGATAAAGAAGATAGGCAAGGATAGGCAAGATAGAATTACTTAATATATCAGAAAGTAAATAAATGGCAGACTTTGTTGTAAATAAAAATTGTGATTTTTCGCGCAGCATTACCTATCAGGATAATACAAATACTCCTATTAATCTTACTGGTTATACAGCCAAGATGGAGGTTAAGGGTAGTCTTTGTGATGAAGATACTTATAACATCTTATCTTTATCTTCTGTTTCTGGTGGTATTACTTTAGGTGGTGCTACAGGTGTTATTACCATCACCATTACAGCAGCCCAATTGACAGAACCAACATTAGATTTAGAAAATATAAAAACAATATCTACACTTACTGATGTATCTGGAATTACAGGTAAGGGCAAGATAGCTTACTATGACCTTTTATTAACAAGTCCATCTAATATAACAACTCCATTAATTTCTGGAAGAATATGCTTTAACCAAACAATAACAAGAAATTAACAATGTCAGATATAATTATTGTTTCACCTTCCCCAATTATACAGACAGTAACAACACCAGCTATTGTTCCTGCTAAAGTTCTATCTGTAGCTATTCAAGGTCCAGAGGGTATTCCTGGTCCTACTGGAGCATCTGGAATTAATGTTGGTATAACAGGTGTAACTGGACCTACAGGTAATTCTGGTGCTACAGGCTCTATAGGAGCTACTGGAAACACTGGTGCTAATGGATTAGCAGGAAACAATGGTTTAACTGGAAACAATGGATTAACTGGCGCTAATGGACAGACAGGAAACACAGGTAGCCAAGGTGCCACAGGAAACACTGGTAATTCAGGTTCAACAGGCAATTTAGGTAATCAGGGTGGCACAGGTGGCACAGGTGGAACAGGAGCTACAGGTAATGCTGGTTCTGTTGGTAATCAGGGAAATTCAGGTGCTACTGGTTCTTTGGGTAACACAGGTAATTCAGGCTCAACAGGAGCTACAGGAAGTCAAGGTAGCCAGGGAAACACAGGAGCTACAGGAAACCAAGGTAATACAGGACAGACAGGATTAACTGGCCTATCTGGTAATCAGGGTAATTCTGGTTCTACAGGTATTGTAGGTAATCAGGGAAACACAGGACCAACAGGTAATGCTGGTGCTAATGGAACTGCTGGCACAGGTGCTACAGGCCCAACTGGACCAACAGGAAACACAGGTCCAACTGGAAACCAAGGTAATTCTGGAGCTACTGGTAATTCAGGCACAACTGGTTCTGTAGGACTAACAGGAAACTCTGGTTCTACAGGTGGTGTAGGTCTAACAGGAAATAGTGGTGGAACAGGATTAACTGGATTAACAGGCAATTCTGGAGCTACTGGAATTATAGGCAAAACAGGAAACACAGGTGCTACTGGTGCTTCTGGTCCTACTTCTACAGTCACAGGTGCTACTGGTGCTTCTGGTCCAACAGGAAACACTGGCAACACAGGAAGCACAGGCAATTCAGGTTCTACAGGTGGTGTAGGAGCTACAGGTAATTCTGGCGCTACAGGTCCAGCTTCTACAGTCACAGGTGCTACAGGCAATTCTGGAGCTACTGGAGCCATAGGAAACACAGGCTTAACTGGCAATTCTGGAGCAACAGGAAATCAAGGTAATTCTGGTTCAACTGGTGGAAATGGATTAACAGGAAACTCTGGTGCTACAGGTAATGTAGGAAACTCTGGAGCTACAGGTAATTCTGGTTCTACTGGCTCTGGTGGTGCTGCTGGAAATACTGGCACAACTGGAAACCAAGGTGCTACAGGTCCAACTGGCTTAACTGGTGTTTTAGCCCCAGGTAACACAGGAAACACAGGCTTAACTGGAAACACTGGCGCTACTGGTGCAGGCAATACAGGACAGACAGGAAATACTGGTTTACAAGGAAACACAGGTGCTACAGGTTCATCTATCACAGGTGCTACTGGCGCTACAGGTTCATCTATCACAGGTGCTACAGGTTCACAAGGAAACACAGGAAATACTGGTGCTGGAACACAGGGTAATACTGGTTTAACAGGCTCAACAGGATTACAGGGAAACACAGGAAATACTGGTGCTGGTATTCAAGGTGCTACAGGCCCAACTGGACCTACTGGAACAGGTGGTAGCTCAACAGACTTTACAGGAACCACAGGTGCTACAGGTTATCCCCTATTTGCTACTACTCCTGGTGGTTCTACATTCCAAACAGATAGTAATGATTTAATGTATGTAGGCTCTACTGCTACTCTATGGGCAACCAACCTATATTCTAATGGTTTGCTTTATGCTGGTGCTGCTGGCGGTGGTGAAGCAGCAGATACCTTTACCTTAAATGGTGTAAATCAAAACCCTACCATATCTTCATCTATCATTGATACTGGCTCATTAGCAGCCCCATATAATTCTAATCTTTGGCTACATAAACATTCTACAGTATCACCAGCTATATTAACTGGTTCTCTATCTAATGCTGCTTCTGGTAGCCATGTAGCTGTAATCAATTCTCAAGCCATCTTTACTATTCAAGGTGTAGCCTGTGGTCAGGCTTCTACTTATTCTCCATTTGCTTCTATTACTTTTGCTTCTGATAGCACAGGAACAATATCAGGAACCTCTACACCAGGAGCCATTAAGTTTAATACAACTCCAAATGGTTCTATTGTTCCATCATTAGCATTAACAATAAATAATGCTCAACAGACATTAATAGGCCCTGGTTTGGTTCCTGTTTCTACTGTTGGTTTAGATTTACTTATTAAGCAAACATTATATTTAGTTTAATTTATTAAAAAGGAAATAACAATATGGCAGGCACACAAAACACAGCACCAATATTTTCAAGGGTAGGGGATGCTGAAGGTGCTGTAACACTTCTTACAGCAGCTAATGATTATACAGGACAGAATATTAATAATGCTGTTGTATATACAGCAGATGCTACTAATGGTGGATTTATACAGAGAATTAGATTTAAGGCTCTTGGAACAAATATAGCAACTGTAGCAAGAATATATATTAACAATGGTTTAGGAACATTAGCTTCTTCTATTTCTGCTGTTTCAGGAACTCCTACTGGAACACCTTCTACTACAGGTGGAACACTTCAAGCTGGCTCTTATTATGCTAAAATTGTAGCATTAGACCAATATGGAGTACCTACAGCAGCCTCAACTGAAACTGCTGTTGTGACTGTAACAGGCACTACTGGTTCTATTGCCTGGGCCTGGACAGCTTCAACTGGTGCTGTTTCTTATATAATCTTTGTTGGTCCTGTAACTGGTGGTGAATGTGTATACTTCACCTCTAATACAAACTCCTACACTCAAATATCACCAATTGGAACAAGAGATACCATTAATGGTTATCTTGGTAATAACTGGTTATTTGGTGAGGTTTCATTACCTGTTACTACTGCTACAGCTACAGCAGCAACAGTAGATATAGATTATCCTATGAACTTTGCCCTACCTCCTGGATTTAAGGTATTAGCTGGATTAGGCACAACTGTAGCTGCTGGATGGGCATTAACAGCTATAGCTGGAAAGTATTAATATTATGTTTTATATCTTAATTGAAATAGAAGATAGTAATAATACACAAGCATACCAAGAAACCTATAATGATAATTTACAGAGAATAACAGATTTAGCTGGTAATACAATAGATATTCCATTAGGTGTAGGTTCTCATGTTTTAAATGCTAATCCTACACAGCCAACATGGGCATTACCAGACCCTTCATAATAGAAAGTAATAATTTTAATGTTAGATTATCAAAACCTTCCACCACAATACAGTAATAACCTACAAATCTTTAATGCTACCTCTATTACTGGTGGTTCTCAATGGCAACAATGGATTAAGCCCAGAGGTATTAGCATGGTCCATATCCTTCTATTAGGCTCTGGAGGTGGTGGTGGTGGTTCTGTCGCTGGTGCTGCTTCTACTGCTGCTGGAGGTGCTGGAGGTGGTTCTGCTGCTCAATCTATAGCCTGTTTCCCTGCTGCTTTCTTACCTGATGTTCTTTATGTTTCTGTTTCATATGGTGGTAAGGGTGGTGTAGGTGGTGCTGGTTCTACAGGTAATGGAAGCTATGTAGCTATCTATCCAGACCCAGCTATTACAACCAATCACCTATTAATGGCTGCTTCAGGTGGTGGTGGAGGTGGTGTAGCTGCTGGTGCTACTGCTGGTTCTGCTGGTTCTGCTGGTGCTGTAACTACTATTGCTAATTGCTGTCTTGCTGGTTTAGGTATGTTTGGTTGGGGAACAGCAGCAACCAATGTTTCCTTAGTTGGTCAAGCTGGAATTATTGGTGGAACTACTGTAGCTGGTGGAAACTTAACCTTACCTACTACTGGCTTAATTGTGACTGGTGGAACTGGTGGTGGTGGTTTACCTGCTGTTTCTACAGGTGGTTCTGCTGGTGGTTCCTTCACTGTTCCTGCTGGTAATTTGTTCTATCCACCTAATCCTGGTGGTATTGGTGGTTCTACAACTCCTACTGCTGGTGGTAATGGTTCTAATGGTCTGTCCTTCATTAATAAGCTGTTCTATTTCTATGGTGGAACAGGTGGTGCTTCCTCTGGTATGTCTGCCTCTGCTGGTTTAGCTGGTGGTAATGGTGGTAATGGTGGTTTTGGCTGTGGTGGAGGTGGTGGAGGTGGTTCCTATACTGGTTATGGTCCTGCTAATGGTGGTAATGGTGGTAATGGCTTGTGTGTAATTACTTGCTGGTAAGATAAGATAGAACAAGATATTAATAATAGGGAATTAAAAATGAGTAATGAAGTATCCAAAAAGATGATAGATTATATTGTTCCTGTTCTATTAGCTGTAATTACAATTCTATTAACCTTGTTTACAAATGAGGTTCATTCTCTATCTAATTCTGTTACTGATTTAAAGGTTAGCATAGGTTCTATTACAACAGAATTAAAGAACCAAAGAGAGGACCAAAATAAATTAAGGGCTGATTTTGATGAACACCAAAGAGAAGATAGATTTAAATATGTTGTAAAGAAAGAAAAATAATAGGTGTTAGATGCTTTCAGATTATGCTTGCCCAATTTGTCTATATTTTCAGGAAGATGTAATAGAGCATCATTCAGCACCAGATATTAAAGAATGTCCTATTTGCAAGAAAAAGACATTAGCAAGACTTCAACCAATGGCTAACTTTCAATTATCAGGCTATAGCTACAGAAATGGTTATTCAAATAATGAAGGTCATTAGATATGAAATACTTAATAGACTTAAAATGGAAACTTTATGCTTATTGGCTCTTATTTTTGTATAAAATAGGCATCATTAAGATATAATAAGATAATAAGGACTTAATAAGCTTAAAAATATCTCTTTAAATCAATTGAAGTAGGTCATTACCCATTTAAATTATTACAAGGGCTTAAAACTGAAATAAAGTCATTCCAGCACAAGGACATAAAAAAGAGCCTCAATTAAGAGGCTCTAATTGTTGTTAATTAGTTTTAAAGTATTCTATACCTTGGATGTAATTTTGTAATATCAAGATTATCTAATTTTATTGTTGTAATTCTACTAATACCTGTTATTTCCTGATAATTGTAAAGCTTCTTAAAGACAGCTTCAGGTAATCTTGCTACCTCTTTTAATTTGGTTGGAAATCCACCTTTACTTTTATCTACTTCCAAGATTTCAAAAATTATAATATAACCATCATCATCTACAAACTTTGAAAAGTCATATTTTCTACCAAGATGGTAGGGTAATAGCATTTCTTCTGCTGTCCCATCATCCATAATTCTTACTGCTTTGTTTGCCATTGGTCTATCTCCCTCTACATGGTATATCGACTAATCTGCCTGTGTTTCAAGGAAAAATAAGACTGTCATGACAAGCATTTAGCAGAAAAATCAAAAAAAGGCATAAAAAAAGGCCAGCAGGTTAGGCTGGCCCTTTCTCTTGATATTATTTCTTGATAAATGCCCAATAAACACCTGGATATTCTTGCTCTATCAAACCAGATTTAAGACAATTATCAACACCTTGATACAATATGGAATAAGCTTCTTTAATATCAAATGTTTCTTCTAACATACTCTCTACTTGCTTAAATGCTGGTTCCCATTGGTCTGTTTCAATACCAGCCACAAACAGATTGAAACCATAATAAACATCCATAAGCACTTGATTGGTTATGATATCCCAATCATCTGATTTATAGATGTATAAAGAATCTGGATAATCACTATTATTTATTTGTGCTGTAATTCCAATATATATTGCCATGATTATTCTCCTTTTTTCTCTTCTATTTCTAATATCCCAAAATCACCTAAATCCCATTTATTGAAGCCTTCGACCTTGTAATCAAGGTGCCATAACAAATCTAATGCTAATTCTTCCGCCTCTTCTTCATCTTCAGCCATAACCTCAAAGTATTTAATGGCATTAATACATTTATAAGTGCTAACAATATACTTATTCAGCTTTTTATCTTTTGGGCTTTTCTTCTTTGTAACCATATTACACAGCCTTTCTGATAGCTGGGCTCTTTGTAGGAGTATCAACCAAAACAACAAAGGGCCTAATCCTATCTTCCACAGACCCTACCTGCTTCACTTCTTCGACCTTCTCAATCACCTTCTCAATCACCTTCTCAATTACCTTCATTTCTTCCACAGGCTTTTCCAGCTTGGGAGAAAAGGTAAAGGTGCCTTCATCAGTATCAGCCAAGATGCTGAAATACTGATTTTCCTTTTTGTGCCTGAAGGCTTGAAGATTGGCATAATTGATACCAGCAGCCTTACAGAAACCTCGAAGATATCCATACTGGATACCATAGGTATTGCCATTGGGCAGGGTAACAGTGGTGAGAAAAGACATAAAACCTCCATGCCCTATCAAAAGGGCTGTTATAGGTGGTTCTCTCGAAATTGAGGAACCTACCATACTGATAAATCAAACCCCAGCCCATGAACCGACCAGGATTACCTATAGATAATTAAATAATCATAAAGATATCAACACAGGCATGAAAAAGCCCAGCGGGTTAGGCTGGGCTGCTACCTTGGTTCACTTGCTGACTATCCTGCTTCCATCCCTTCCCTGCTATACCTCTACATTCAATTCCAGCCAATGACCGGCCCAGCATGACCAATTGATGATTATATAATCATCCAGTAGCATCCTCCCTACCCTTCCATACCTCTACATTCAATTTCAGCCACGACCCGCACAGCCATGAGTTAATCATAATTATATTGGCATTAAGGAATAATTACAGGCATAGAAAAGGCCCTAAATGAATAGGGCCTAATCTGGTTCTACTTCTTTGCCTTTCCTTTTGCTTCCCTGGCTGCTGCAAGAGCCTTGATAGCCTTTGGATTTCCCTTCCTTCCTGAAGTCTTGGTGAAACCAGTATTGCCTGTTCCAAACTGCTTCTGGTAACTCCTGATGATATCTTCAGCCTCTTTCTTGAACTCTTCACCAGTTACTACCTTCAGGAAACTTTCAATCATTTCTGCTGGTGTTCCCTTGAACCTCTTACAGATGCCCTTCACCAGAGCTTCAGCAGTTTTTTCTACCTTCCCTGCCCTTTCTCCAGTTCCACCTGTTGCCTTCACAGGCTTCAGGGCCTTCATCTGTTCCAGAGCAGCTACATAGTCAAGGTCTGCCTTATCCATTTCTTCAATGAAGCTGCTGTAATTCTTAGCCAGCTTGCTATAGACCAGAGCAGCTTTCCTTTGTTCCGATTTGCCCTCTGCCTCTGCGATGATGCGAGTGATTACAGCAGCAGGAACAAACTGCTTTCCAAGCCTGTAGGCTGCTTTTTCAGTCTTACCAGAGCCAGGATGAAAGGTGATTGTTGCCATGTTTGATACCTCTTGGTTAGTGGCTGCTTCTACAGCCAAGGATGGAAGGATGGTAGCAGGAATTGAAGGGACTACTGAAAACTTGCTTCTCTTCTTTCTGCCTGTAACTCTGCTGATGAGGTTATCACCAGCATTTAGGAGAATGTCAGTCATGCTTTCCATACTACTCCTGTTGGTTAGGAGCTACCCTGTAAGTAGCTCATGTTTTGATTGAGTTTCTTAAGTTTTCAATAAAAAAGCAGTAGAAGCAAACCTTCTAACTAACTGAAGGTTACTCCTACTGCCAAGAGTGTCAAGAGAGATTAGCTAATATTTTCTTTCTTATTTTGGTCTAACATCTTGTCCCATAGGTTATCAGATGCTTTCTTAATAGGCTTAAACTCTCCCTTGATATAAATTAAGGTAGTTTTGAAGTCTGAATGTCTTGCCAAATCCTTTACCATAAAAGGGTCTGTCCCATTTCTGGCAAGCAAGGTAATGAAGGATGCCCTTAACCTATGGTTTGTAATGCCTTCTACCCCAATGGTAGCACAGGCAAGGGCAATAGCATTTCTGGCATATTGTTCATATACAGGCTTTCCACCATACCCAAGGATTACCCAATCATTACCTTCAGGATTAACCTGCTTTAGCTTGTTCAGATGCCAGAGCATTTCAGAAGGAAAGGGAAGGTCTGGACAGTCATAATTTTTTGTCTTGTCTGGTGTATATATTCCCTGCTTAAAGTCAAAGTTAGACCATTTCATTAATCTTGCTTCATTCTCTCTCAAACCAAAATAAAGCATACCTCTTACCATTACAGATATCTTTGGCCTATTCTGTTTATCAATTGCCTGTAAGAATGGTATTACATTATCTTCATTAAGAATATTCTTTTTCTTCTTCTGAACCTTCAGTGGTGGTAGCTCTGGAACCTTCTTTATTAGATAATCTTGTTTATTAGCAAAGTTCATAATGGTTCTAACATAAGATGCTATTACATTATAACCTGATTTTGAGTTTCCCTTATCAATATACTTATTCAGTGTTTCTTTTAACAAATCTGATGTAATGGTAGCTACTGGAACTTCACCAATATAAGGAAGCACATTAAGCTTAAATGCTGCTCTGATGTTCTTAACATACTTATCTGAAAATTGATTTCTATTTATTTTGATATATTCTTCAAATACTTCATTGAATGTATTACCCATATCACACTTAATATCTACTTTCTGTAAGGCTAACTTTGTTTTGTAGCTTCTTAACCATTGTTCAGCCTCTTTCTTTATCTTACAGCCTGTGCTACCTTCATATCTCTTCTTATCCATCTGAAACAAGTAGTAATAGTTATCATTTTGGTATGGTTTGGTAGATAGACCAGCATGATAGACCAGCTTTGTATTAGGGGATTTCTGTGATTTTTTGGACATAAATCATTCTCCTATAATTATATCGAGTTTTGGGAAGGCTTCAGAAGGAAAACCAACTTGTATTTTTTCGATATGATTTTGTCAAAGATTTACATTGTAAATTACTGTGCCCTAATCAGTTCAAATTACACTAATTTAGGTGTTTGTCAAAGAAGCTTCCGGTGTAGGTTATGGTGATTTTCTAAATCTGTATGTCTTTTGTTTTAAGTATTTAGAGACAAAACCAGAGGCTCAGCTACAAGCTGGTCTTCAAGCGGAACGACTGACCCGTCCCGGGCAAACTGGAGGGATGCTCAACCTGGCACCGCCGCCCCTCCCCTGCCGCGCCCCCTGGTGGGCGGCCTCTGGCCATCTGCAG
>Ga0316219_1000854_pt1 | contig 37357 bp, 30 predicted proteins | sample TBH18003PmetaG_FD_203635 | JGI IMG/M metagenome (GOLD analysis project Ga0316219, IMG submission 203635) | Freshwater microbial communities from Trout Bog Lake, Wisconsin, USA - TBH18003P | ecosystem: Environmental > Aquatic > Freshwater > Lake > Hypolimnion/Profundal zone | place: USA...
GTATGGATTCAGCATAAAATCGAATCAATGCAAAGAAATATCACAAAACAGAAAAGTATACCAGATCAGAAAAGATTATACAAACAAGTGAAAGTTAATAACCCCTTAAGGTGGGCTGAACAGTTACGATTTCTTTATGTTTTTCGCTACCTCACTTCTCGCTACCTCGCTACCTGTTTTCGCTACCTGTTATTTTTCCCTCAGGTAGAAAAAGTAAAGGCTTCCCGTTTCAAAAGACTGGGAAATCAGGAGGGTGTCGCTGTTAAGATTGCGTACTTCCAGTTTTATTTTATCTTTTGACTGGGAGCTTTTCAGGTATAATACATTTTTGCCGCTGTTTTTCCAGGTATAGGTTACTTTGTTCTCACCCTTCGTTTTCACACAGGTTTTATCTGAGAGAAACTCTAGGTTTGAATTGTTGAAAATCGTCACAGCTTTATGCATCGGTATGAACTTGTTTTTGTCAAGCTTCACAGTTTCAGATTGAGTGTGAGAATGTGCTGACTTGTTTGTGTCGACCGGTGTGGTAACAGGTTTGATAGCAGATTGGGGTATAATGAGATGGGGAGTTGTTCCCTGGTATGTCCATTTCCCGGGCAGTTCCTTGAAATTAATCTTTACCGGTTTTGGGCTTGCCTGCTGGGCCATTGCAGTATAACCCAGGAAAAAGATTGAAATGAAAATTAAAAAAACAAATGCTGACTTATTCTTTCCCATGACTTTTATTTTTTTGGTAAAACGAAAATATGATGATTTTATTATAGTTCTTTTTCAACTTCCACTGTCGAATCGCTGGTGTCGGACTGTATGGTAAAGCCGCGTTTTTTAAACACCGAGATCATTCGTTTATTGTCGGTCGTGGTCTGGGCGACAATCTTTTTCAGGTTCCATTTACCCGCTATCTCCATGCAGAAATCAGTGATAATATTCCCGAGGTCTTTCTGCTGGTATTCGTCAATTATGAGTATGGCGTACTCAACGGTTTCATGGTCGGGATCTGCAATGAGTCTTCCCACTCCAACCAGCCTGCGCTGCCCTTTCTCCTGTATTTCTGCTACAATCGCGATCTCCCTGTCATAATCTATATAGCAGTAACGTGTTGCAACTTCATGCGACTGCCACTGGAAGAAATACCTGAACCGGCTGTACAGCGACTCTTTGGAACAATGGCCTACCATATCGAGCCACAGGGGTTCGTCTTCAGGCTTGATGGGCCTTAAAAGGATTTCCCTGCCATCCCTGAGTTTCAGTTTCCTGACATATTTCTCCGGGTAAGGATGAAGGGCAAGGTGAGCGAAAGGTATTCTTTCCTTCCCGACAATACTCTCATCGATTACAATCCTTGCATCGAGGGCAACAACGTTTTCGGTAGTTACAAGAAGCGGGTTGATGTCGAGTTCTGTGATTTCGGGGTAATCTGCTGCAAGGTACGACAGCCTTATCAGGGTCTGGATCAGCCCGGCGATGTTTTTTGCCGGGCTTCCCCTGTATCCTTTCAGCAGGGGATAGATCTTGAGGGACTCCAGCATCTGCCGGGCAAGGCTTTCATTCAGGGGCGGGAAACCAAGGGCTTTATCTGAAAAGAGCTCTGCAGTAATCCCTCCCATTCCAACCAGGAGGATGGTCCCGAATACATTATCTTTCTTAATACCGAGGATGAGTTCCACGGCTTCTTTTTCAGCCACCATTTTCTGAACCGTGATCCCGCCAACCCTGGCATCGGGCCGTTTAAGCCTTACCGAGTCCATGATCCGTTCAAAGGCGGCCCTGAGCAATTTTTCGTTGCCAAGATTAAGCTGCACTCCTCCTACATCCGATTTATGGGTGATGTCGGGCGACTGAATTTTAAGTACTACAGGGTAGCCGTTTTTGTCCGCAATTTTTACAGCTTCTTCAGGGGTTTTTGCAAGCACAGGTCTGGTCGTGGAAATACCATAGGTTTCAATGATAAGCTTGGATACGTCCTCCGATAAAACACTGCCCTGGTCCTGAATCAGCCGGTTGAATTTTTGGCGCATTTTTTCCCTGTCAAGACTGAATTCCACGGGAATATCCTTGGGGGTCTCATACAGGATTTTCAGGTTCCTCGAATAGGCTACCAAAGTCATAAAAGCCCTGATAGCCTGCTCGGGTGTGCGGTAAGATGCGATCCCGGCTTCCACCAGGATATCATCGGCCTTGTGCATGCTTTGTCCTCCAAGCCATGCAGCAAGTATGGGTTTCTTGGTGGTGGATACCAGTGCGCTGATCTCCCTGGCTGTTGCCTCCGGGTTGGTCATTGCCTGGGGTGTAAGTATCACCAGTATGGCATCCACAGCCGGATCGTCAAGCACGATCTGGGCTGCTTTCGAAATCCTTTTGGCCCGGGCATCTCCAAGTACATCTACCGGGTTGCCGTGGGACCAGAATTCGGGCAGGTTCTCATTCAGTTTGCCCATGGTCTCATCGGAAAGCTTCGCCAGAACTCCGTTGGATGAGATCAGTGCATCAGTTGCCATCACGCCGGGACCTCCTGCATTGGTGATGATTCCAAGCCTGGGTCCCTGCGGGAAACGGTTCCTACCGATGAGTTCCGCCACCGAAAAAATATCTCCGATTTCATAAACCCTCGCAAGACCTGTCCTCTGGAAAGCCGCATCATAAACTGCATCTTCGGAGGCCATGGCCCCGGTATGCGAGGCAGCAACCTGGGCCGATTCGGGGAATCTGCCTGCTTTATAGACGATGATCGGCTTTTTGCGTGCAAACGCACGTGCAGCCGTCATGAATTTCCTTGGGTTCTGAATCGATTCTATATAGAGTATTATGCAATGGGTGTTTTCATCTTCGCCAAAATAATCTATGAGGTCGCCGAACTCTACATCAAGGCTGTTCCCTATCGAGACGAAGTATGAAAACCCGATCTTCCCTTCAATCGCCCAGTCAAGTACCGAGGTGCATAGCGCGCCCGATTGCGAGATGAATGCAATGTTACCTGGTTTCGGCATCTCGGCAGCAAAGCTTGCATTGAGCTTCAGGGAAGGCACGATGATACCAAGACAGTTAGGTCCAAGGATCCTCATCCCTTCATATTTCTTAATCTCTTCCTTTATAAGTTCTTCCTGCTTTCGTCCTGCTTCGCCGATCTCCTTAAAACCTGCCGAAATAATGATAATACCCCTTATCCCGGCTTCACCGCAATCCCTCACTGCAGCAAGCACCTTGTCGGCCGGCGAACAGATGATACCCATATCGGGAGCCCTCGGGAGGCTCTTCACATCAGGGTAACAGGGTATCCCCATCACCGCCTCATGCTCGGGATTGACAGGGTAAACCACTCCGCGGAACCCTCCGCTGACAAGGTTTATAAGCACTTTCCCGCTGACCGAGTTGGGATTCGTTGTAACACCGATAAGGGCTATCCTTTTCGGGTTAAAGATGTTGTTGAGTTTGTGGACGTTCATTACTCTTTTGCAGATGGGGCTGCAAAGATAAGGGATTCCTGAAGAACAGCAGTTCAAAAGTGATCTTCAGCCAGATCAGCACACAAGGCAGGACTTTCAGATCATAAGGGAGCACGTAATGTTCACGGATAGATGCTGGGAACAAGTCCGTAGGAGACAAGGAAGTCAGGACCAGCGCCAGGACCAGCAAAACCAGATTTTCTATCTTTATTTTCTGGCTGCCAAACCAAACCGCGACACCTGTAATGGCAATGATGTATGTTGGCGATTCGGCCTTATGGTTGAAGATGATCATCCATATAAGAACTGATGAAAGGAACAATAACCTGAACTGCAGGTTCCCGAAATGCCTGTACTTCAGGAACGGCATGAAGAATATAAATATGCCTGCAAACAGCACGGCGCTCTTTGAACTTATCGGTAACCAGACGTGCAGCCATCCGGCCAGGGATAATCCCCAGGAGATGCTCTGGTCATATTGAATAAGGTCAATCCAGCTTTGATACAGGTAGACCAGCTGGGAAAATGAAATGACACATAGAGGAAGGACGGCAAGGATCACAATCCATCCAAGCGTGTAAAATACTGATTTCAGCTTATCGGGATAAAACAGGAACAGGGCAAGGGAAACAAGTCCGAATATCTTGATATAAATGGTCAGCACGATAACCAGCGAAGCCAGGAGGTTTTGCTTCTTTTCAAGGAAAATGAATGCAAACAATATGAACCCTGCAATAAGGCCATTGCTTTGTGAATTCTGGACTGAGGTAATAAGCTCTATAAAAATTATACCGGTCATGATCAACCTCCCCTTGTTTTCCCGAGGCGGGAGGTTCCATATGGCAATGAATAAAAGCAGGCAATTCAAAAGGTTCCAGATCAGAAGTCCTGCAGCATCAGGAAGGATGCTCAGCGGCCCCATCATCAGCGAAAAAGTAGGACTGTACTTGTAATAATCCATCTGCTCGCTTTTGAATGCGAGGTACAGGTCCCTGTTTTCAATCAAATGAACAAACGATTTCTTAAAGATCAGGTAATTGTTGTAATGAGTATCATTACAGCCTGTTACTGGGTCGGTACTTTGTTTAAGGAGCAGGTTCTGTGCTGTGATAACGAATGTTATCATAATCAGTAATCCGGCAATGAATATGGGCTTGTTGGCTAGTTTCTGAAGTTTTTTTAGCATTTGGCTTTATAACAGCAGGTAAAGGATCAATGTTTAATGATAAACTTCCCGCTCACCCTTTCGTCCTGCCATGAAAAAACATAGAAATACAGTCCCGGCGAATAGCTGCGCGTATCCAGGATCAGATCATTCATTCCGTTGCCTGGCATAAGCTCCTCCTTCATCCGCCCTGAATCATCATAAATACGTAACAAGCCATGGCCCGGGGCCAGTATCCTTCCAAAGTGAAAAATAACCTGATCGGAGGCAGGGTTCGGAACCACCTTCAATCCGGCATTCAAACCATGTTCCTCCACAGCGTTGACCACATTATTCGCCGAAATGAGCTGGCATTCGGGATCAAACACCAGGGAATCGGCAATAAACGGAATTCGCACTTTGAACATCTCTCCCGAAAACGTATTATTGACCCGTATCAAGGTATCCCGCGAGGCATTTTTCAGCTTTATCTGCAGGGGTAGCTCAAAAAATGAAGCCGTGGGGATTGACTGGGTCTGCCTTACAGTGAAACTTACCGTATCGGCCGTTTGTGACCAGTTTATTAAATACTGCGGATATCCCTCTCCCATGAACCATTCATTGAAATACCAGGCAAGGCTTTGACCGTATGAACTCTCGAAATGCGCTACAAGGTTTTCGGTGCGGGCAAATCCATAAGCCAGGCTGTAATCATCCAGGTAGTTGTTCAATGCTGCAAAAAACACCGAATCCCCTATAATCCATCTAAGCTGGTGCAATATCAGGGCACCCTTGGCATACGACAATCGGCTGTTGAACAAACGGCTGATGTCGGTCGTATCGGTGCAGTAAACCGATCCGCCCGGAAGAGACGTCACCTGTGCGATCCTCACCTGCCTGAACCTCTTCCACAGGCTGGGATCGAGGTGCTCATAGATCAGCCCGGAGAGGTAAGTCGCAAAACCTTCGTTAAGCCAGATATCTACCCAGCTTCCGCAGGTCACTCTATCACCGAACCACTGGTGCGCAAGCTCATGAGAGATCAGCTCGAACTGGAAACTGTTGACAAACGTCATGGTCTGGTGTTCCATCCCTCCGCCTTCGCCGAATTCGGCATTCCCGTATTTCTCCTTCTGAAAGGGATAAACGCCGAACAGTGAATCAAACACCTGTATCATAGGCACTATCACGGGCAGCTCGGTAACAGCCGCCGCGGAATCTTCGGGGTAAACGAAGTTGACAAGCTTCAGGGTGTCGTTCCCGAATGGGACGTACTGGTTGAAGCTGTAATAGTTCGTCACTGCAAGGGCAACCAGGTATGCTGCAATGGGGTAGCGGTGTTTCCAGTGATAAATTGTATTCGCCCCGGCAAGGCCCGCCGAAACAAGGATCCCGTTACTGGCTGTTTTGTATGCTGATGGCGTGCTGATAAAAATATCGATGGAGTCGGCTTTGTCGGTCAGGCCATTTTTACAGGGCCACCAGTCGCTGGCGCCGTATGGCTGTGAAAGGGTCCATATCACCGGCTCCCCGTTATGTGTTGATTGTACGAAGGCACCGAAACCGTTTTCAGGCGGGACACCGTGATAGAAAACCCTCACTGAATCAGCTGTTCCAGGAGGCAGGGGATTTGAAAACCTGACAACCAGTAAATCAGAGGAATGTTCCCATGAGCCGAGCTTGTAATTATGGTACTTTACCGAATCGACCTGCAGCGCCAGGTTCATGTCAAGCAAAAGCGAATCAAATCCTGCAATAAGAGGTTTGAACTGAACCAAAACACTTCCTGAAACTTGCTTTACTGCAGGGTCTATGATCCAGAAGCAGCTGTAATATGTTACGTTGTATGCGGATGATGTTGCTCCCGCACCTTGGCTGGATTTCCTTGCATAGATATCCCTTTCACCTTTCGCGATAATATCAAGGTCCGATGGTGTAAACGTCACCTGGGCCCTGAGGAAGCCCGGCAGCACCAGGAAAATTATAATAATGATTGTTTTCAATGCATCACGATAACCCGTTGGGTTGTATTGTCCATCCTAAAGAAATAAAGCCCGTTCACCCAGTTGCTGACGTCGACTTGTGCATTCCCGTTCACAGTAAAATCAGATACTTTAACCCCAAGGGTATTGTAAACTGATACTCTTTGTGCAAGGGGTTCATTGATCCGTATTTGCAGGACTGTGGCAACAGGATTGGGAGAACATTGAATCGTCATGGCGCCGGCTGAAGCTTCCTCAACACCCAGGGCACAGGTCGGGCATGTAAGCCAGCCACCGTTGCGCAATTTGTATTTAAGCGTATTGAGATAGGTGTTCTTCTTGTTGGTTTCATCATAAACCACATCGAAACCATTACTATTGATATTGATGATTGAATCACCTTCTACACCAGCCTGGTTTAAAAAGACAGGTACATACGATTTCGCGGTAAGGCTCCATAAACTCGTTGCATCCATGGTAAGAGATACCATTTTTGATGTGTTTGCTGCATTGATGGCTCCTGTAACGACTGAATTGGTATTCAGGTTGACTGAAAACGAACCGGTGTTGTCACAAACAAAGTTGCCTGTAAGAGTATCCCCGCTTGCAGAAAAATTAGTTATACCTGAGCTTACCACATTTACTAAATTGCCTGAGCTGGCTGATATTTTAGCTCCTCCGCTCAAACTGACAGTTGCTGATGCCCCTGTGGTGTAAATTCCATCCCCGCCGTTGGCGGTAAGAGAACCTCCGGTCATTTTAAACGACGCTACCGCTGAGCCTGCAGTGGTGTTATGCACCATCAGCCCGTTCAATGCCCCTGTAAGTTGTGTGTTAGTAAGGTTTATGCTCCCGCTCACGTCAATGACGGCTCCGTTATCCCCGGCCGAGCTCACGTTCGCATTGGCGACCGTTATAGTGCCTGTTGAATAGATCCCTGCCGAATGGCTCCCCGAAGTGGTGGCGGCCGCAACAATAGTACCTCCGGAAACAGTCACTGTCCCTCCCCCGAAATCGGTGGCAAGAGCCGAAGAACTTGCGCCGGTGGTTGTAACGTTTACGTTTGTAAGTGCTACAGCGCCGCCGTAAGTCACATCAACCCCATGCGCCAGGTTATTTCCGGTAGTGATAGCCCCGCCGGTCATATCGATCCTTGAAGCGCTGTCGGTCGCAAACAGTCCGTTGGCCCCTGTACCCGAGGTAAGCACGGTATCGCTTGTGAACCGGATCCAGCTGCCCAGTTTTGAAAGCACGCCAGCATTCAGGCCATATTTGCTGCTGTTGTCGGTACTTGATGAATTGCCGCTGGTCTTTATTGTTGAATGACCCAACGTGAAAATGCCGAGGTTCGTCACCAGCACTCCCGAGGTATCCTGTAATGACGAGGTATAAGCCTGTCCGCTTTTCGAAACAGTACCCCCGCTCTGGTAATAATATGTTTGATCATACCCCTGGAAACCAAGAGCCATTAAGAACCCAAAAAGTAAGACTGATTTTTTCATGATTGAAATTGGTTAAGCAAATACATGATAAAATTACGCCGAAAATCGATAAGCAGGGTGAAAATCCGGTAAAAAAGATCAAAACAAGCGTCAAAACGATGAACGCCATTGTTGTCATGCCGGGAATAAGGGAATAATACAATGAAGGGAGAAGGGCCGGTCTTTCAATTTACAACCAGACACTCATGGATTTGAAAGCCGTCTTTGATTTCCGGTTTCATCTGCATGATCTGGATTTTGGATGAATTTGCCATGCAGACATACTGTTTTATTTTGCGACCATATGCAACACATAGCTTTGAACGGCGATGGTGTCACCCTGTCGTAATGCCGCAGTCGAACCTTCAAAAAATTCGTTTGGAAGAGTCCCTGTATGATATCCCCAGGAAGTGCTGACCTTGTACCCCAGTCCTGCGCACGATAATTCCCTGTAACTACCATGAGCCACCCATATCGTTTTCCTTGCCCAATTCAGCAGGTTCGTGCCTGCAGGGACCATAACTTTCGGTGCCTTATATTTCAGGATAGTATCACAAAGCCTGCTAAGATGATCCGAGGGATCAAACTGGTAATAGTTTTGTGAATACAGAAGGAATAAGCCGTTATTCAGTGTGTAGGAAAATTTATCTGTGTAGGACGAAATGATCACGGAATCGGCAGATATAAAACTTAGATAGTCCGAAGGATCGACTGATGTGAGATTGAAGTAATGCATCCCCTGTATATAATTGTTAATCACCGTTGTGTCCTTGATTTCACCATCGCTTGTGAACATCCTGACTGCCGATGTTACCGAAACTTCATGCGAGTATACCGTTTGCGGGAACGTAACCTGCTCCTGGTTGTCCTTTTTCTTGCAGGAAATTACAATACAGTAGAGGGTTGCAATAAAAAGAAAAGGGAAGAATGTGCTTTTCATGGATATCAAATGATTAGAAAATATTCAGGTATTATTCATCCTTCATAATATCACGATCTTTTTGACTTCAGTTTCTTCCCTTGATTGTATTCTCAATAAATACATTCCTGCAGACAGTTTGCTGATATCAAAATTATGAGGAGTACTGACAGGACTTTGCAAATGCAAATATTCTATGCCATCCAAACCTGAAATACTTATCGTATAAATACCCGCAATGGAATTCTTACTGCTGACAGTTATCGAATTATGAGCAGGGTTTGGATAAATATTGAAAGTTGATAAAGGCTTTGGCAAATCTTCTTCATTCAGTATTCCACCGTTTGTTGTTTTTAAAATGGTACCGTTTGCACCTGCCACATAACCGGTTTTAGCATCAGTAAAGAAAACAGCACGTAAATTATTGGTCGTACTGCTGTAAGATGGAATCCAGGTAGCGCCTCCATCAATGGTCTTTAAAATGGTGCCATTAGCGCCTGCAACATAACCGTTATTGACATCGGTAAAAAATACAGATTGTAAAACTGCATTGGTCCCTGATTGAAGAGTATTCCAGCTTGCCCCTCCATCGGTCGTTTTAAGTATTACGCCGGCATTTCCTGCCATATACACCGTATTGGCATCTACGATAAAAATTGAGTTCAATTGCTTTGTAATGCCTGAGACCTGGCTGCTCCAATTGTTGCCCCCGTCGGTTGTTTTTAGTATAACTCCCGAGTATCCTGCTGCATATCCTGTTGCAGCATCAAAAAAACGGATTGCCAACAAGCCGGTGGTCGTAGCTGACACTAACGAATCCCAGCTTAACCCGGAATTATTTGTTTTCAGAATTTTTCCGCCGTATCCTGCTGCAAACCCTGTGCTTGCATCGGTAAACCAGACAGAAGCAAGATAATTTGTGGTCCCGCTTTGAAGAGTGTTCCAACTTGCCCCTCCATCCGTTGATTTAATGATGGTCCCATATTCACCTACCGAAAAACCGGTGTTTGCACCGGTAAAAAAAACCGAGAGTAAGGGATTCGCCGTTCCTGTTGACAAGGGGTTCCAACTTGAACCTCCTGTGGTAGTCTTTAAAATATCTCCGTTCAAACCTGTTATATAACCGGTATTGGCATCAGTAAAGCATACTGACAATAAATAATGAGTAATCCCCTGGATCAATGAAGACCAGTTTGCACCTGCATCAGTGGTTTTCAGCAAAACTCCATTCTCACCTGCAATATAGCCTGTATTTACTGCAGGAAAACTTACTGCCTCTAATTTGGAGAGAGTGCCTGAAACTCCCGCAATCCATGAATTTCCACCATCAGTGGTTTTAAGTATTGTCCCATTGTCGCCTGCAATAAACCCTGTATTGACATCGGTAAATACAACAGATCTCAGGCTATAATTGATCCCGCTTGCCTGGGTAGTCCAGGTTGCGCCTACATTACCGGATTTTAGTATTATTCCGAAATCTCCTGCCACATAAACAGTATGGGGATCCGTGAAATATAGTGAATTCAGGTTTTGGGTTGTGCCGGATGTCAAAGAAGTCCATATGGTTCCTTTATTTAATGTTTTCAGGATAACGCCACCACTCCCGGTAATGCAACCGGTATTCTTATCTAAGAAGCGAACAGAAAAATAATCGTTTTGCCCATAGGTCGTAACAGCCCAGGTTGATCCGCCATTCACAGTTCTTATTATTGTTCCAGCTTTCCCAACAATATAACCTGTGTTGAGATCGGTGAAGTATACTGATGAGAGTTGGTTTACCGTGCCGCTATTCTGATTAACCCAACTTAAGCCTGCATCGGTTGTTTTCAAAATGATGCCATTATTTCCAAGAACATACCCTGTATTGGCATTATAGAAATAAATGCAGGTATAAGTATCATTTGTAGGTCCACGGGAACAAGTCCAGTTCAAACCCCCGTCGGTTGTTTTAAGGATGGTGCCGCTCAAACCCACTGCATATCCTGTGATACTGTCTGTAAAGCATATTGAATACAACGAATTACTCTGAGGCAGGGGATTTTGCCATACCCATTGTGAAAAGGAAGATATTGAAATTAAAAAACAGAATGCCAGGCAGGAAATCCTTTTCATGACTCAAAGAATTAAAACTTTTAATGATTATTTCGGACTGTACGTCTTCGGATCCAGGGCCTTTACGCTCCACATTTTCAGGAAACGCTCGACTTTCAGGGTATCGTAGCCCGGAACCTTGGGGTTGGGGTATTCGAAACCGTCGCTGTCGACCGTGTTGAGGCGCTTGCCGCTGCCGTCGAGGATCACAAATACGGGGAAGCCGAAGCGGTTGGGGTACTGGTAATCTGCAAAAAGGCTGTAGTCTCTCTTGGCTTTATCTTTTGCCGAGGGCACGTTGATGAGTACATAAACATAATTGGCCTTCATCAGGGAATCCAGCTTCGGGTAAGTAGTCACCAATGCATGGAACCTCATGCACCAGGGGCACCAGTTGCCGCCGAACTGCATCATGACGTTTTTATGCTCTTTCTGGGCCTGGCTGATGGCTTTCTTAATATCGGCGCGGGCATCCTGGTTCTCATTGTAAGGTTTAACCGGCTGCTGGGCCAGGGCGAGACTGACCAGGCATAACATCGCGAAACTTAGTATGGTATTTTTCATATTTTTGCTGTTTATTTGTTAACAATAAGCAAATTTAGTGAATCCTGATTTGTTAAAAACCTTATCAGGATTTTTTTATAATGATTATATACCATTAATCCCTCACTTATGAAAAGATTGCTACTTGGCAGCATGCTGCTTATCGCGCTAAGCCTCACATCGGCCGGGCAAACCGTCGCTCCCTCATCCGAAGTGAAAAAAGATGAAAACAAACAGGCTTCAACAGAACCTGAAAAGAAAACTCCTTTGTTCGGGATCAAATTTTCGGGCTATGTGAAGACGGATATCTTTTTCGATACCCGGCAGACGAACGGACTGCGTGACGGGCATTTCCTGCTTTTTCCCGAGCCTGTAAAGGCCGATGCCGACGGCAAGGATATCAATGCGAAATCGGCATACAACATCCTGAGCATACAAACCAGGCTTGCAGGATCGATCTGGGGTCCCGATGCTTTGGGTGCTAAAACCTCCGGCTATTTTGAAGCTGAATTTTTCGGGAACATCAACCCTAACATCAACAGCTTCAGGCTGCGCCACGCCTGGGTCAAACTGGCCTGGCCGCATACCGAACTCATGGTTGGGCAGTGGTGGCACCCCATGTTCGTCCCCGAATGTTCCCCGGCCACGGTATCATTCAATACCGGTGCGCCTTTCGTGGTGTTCTCACGCAATCCACAGGTTAAAATAACACAGCATCTCGGTAAATTCAGCCTGGCTTTTACCATGCTTTCACAGGTCGATTTCATGAGTGACGGACCTGAAGGAACCAACACGAAATACATCCGCAACGGGGTGATCCCCGAATCGGACCTGCAGTTCCAGTTCCTCACGGTGAACAAGGAAAAAGGGATAGAATTCCTTTGCGGTGCAGGCGTCAACTGGCAGAGGCTGCTGCCGAGGCTCTCATCCACAGTGACCCTCAGCCCGGCTTACGATACAGTGATCAACGGCAAGGTCTATCATCACGACGCAGTTACTGCCACGTATAAAACCGACGCGTACTCATCTGCAATGGCTTATAATGCCTATGCAAAACTCAAACTGAAAACTGTGACATTCAAGCTCGGCGGCGAATACGGCGGGAATAACAACGCCTATACCATGCTGGGGGGTTACGCGGTGAAATCAGTCACCGATGCGGCACGCGGACTGGTCGACTACGTGAACATCCGCTCTTTTGCCACCTGGGCTGAATTCCATACGAACGCAATCAAATGGCAGCCGGGCATTTTCATAGCTTACGGTAAAAACCTTGGCGCAGGGGAAACAGTCAAGGGTCCTTACTACGCCCGCGGAAGCAATATAGATTACGCTTACAGGATCTCTCCGAGGCTGGTTTTCAATTCGCATAATTTCAGGCTTGCCGGTGAACTCGAATATACGGCTGCTGCATACGGCACGACAAACGAAAAAGGCTATGTGAGCAATGCTTCAGAAGTTGGAAACCTCAGGTTCCTGCTTGGGGTGTACTACTTTTTTTAAACCACTTCTTAAGGTATATATAGTCGAGGTAGTATAACACTTTTATTGAAAAGCTGTTTGACTGCGGACTGCCGAGAGTGTTGTTCAGGTTGGTGAGGTAATTGCCCTGCAGTTCGGTGCCCTGGCTGGTGATCTGGTTTTTCCATACCACGCTCATTTCACTGCCGGGCGCGAAATACCAGGTATATTGCAGGTCGACCGAAAAGGCGTTGAAGTTGACGTTGTTGTTCTGGCTGTAATTGCTTTTGTTCAGGCTGCCGTCACGGTTCAGGGTGTAGTACTCGAGGTACCTGGCCTGCGACCAGTAATGCCTCACTCTCAGCGAAAGCGACATCTTGGTGTTGAAAATATATGTTACGTTGATGATGTTGTTCCAGGTGCTGATATCCCTTCGGCCGAAATAAATGATGGTGTTTTTCAGTGAATCCTGGCCGGTTTCAACCCAGCCGTTGTTGTTCATGTTCTTTTCTGTGTATATGTCGAGCCCTATCTGCAGGCGGTCGCTGATGCGCAAACGAGGAATGTACTCAAAACTGTAGAAGAAATTTTTGTTCCCGGGGGTATTGATGAAGGTGAAATACTCGGCGTACCTGAACATTTTACGGCTGTCGGTGCCGAACCTGAAAGTTCCTGTATAACTCGGTGGTGTTTTGTAAACCCAGCCCCAGACGCGGGGTTCGTAAAAATCGCTGAACCCCAGCGGACTGCTGCTGAACTGCAGGTAGAGGTTCCAGTAATTTGTGAAGGTGGCCTGGTTCTGAAGCATGAAACTGATGCTTTTGAATTCGTTGGGCTTGTATAAGGCCGTATGCCTTACTGTGAATGTCGTGGTATTATTGATGAACTTCCACACAGGCTTGATGACAAGGTAATAGAGGTTGAGCTGGTTCACCACATCGTTATTGTATAAAATAAAGCCCATGTCGTTCGGGTCATAGTGGTCACCGGTCTCCTGCCTCCCTATGTCCCACTGGAACTTGCCGCTGGGCTTCGAAAGGGAGATCACGTAGAGATGTCCGAACTCAGGCTCGGTATTGACCTGGTATTTCTGGCTCACGTTCAGCCTCCCGAAAACCGAAAAGGTATTGTTTTTGTTGCTGATGCTACTTTCAAATCCTGTGACATTGGCCGAATAGCTCCTGTCGGGGATCCAGTAATTCGTGTTGATCAGGGTGATGTACGAATGGTTTTTCAGGTTCTGGTCCAGCACCAGCACATTGTAATTGGTGAAGGGCTGGGTCATGATCTTCCGGTTGGTCCAGGCAACGGTATCTTCGAGAGTGGCCCAGGTATTGGTTGTCATGGCATTGAAAAACCCTATGCCCAGGCCTTTCTGGTTCCTGCCCGAGATCTTGGTGGCATTGATGATACGCGTATCCACCGGGTTATTAGTGATGACTTCGGATGGCTTCGCACTGTCGGTTGCAACATTCAGGTACTTTGGCGGGCCCCCCACCCTGCGGGTATAAAAAATATCGCACTTGCTGAACATCTCTGTGGCTTCGGTGAAAAACTGCCGGCGTTCCTGGTATTTTACCTCGAAAGGAGTGAGGTTGAGAATGAGGTCGTCGCTTTGGACCTGCCCGAAATCGGGAATGAGCATCATATCGAGGGTGTAGCTTTCGTTGATACCCCACCTCAGGTCCATGCCACCCCTGAATTCGTATGACCAGTTCTTTGATCCCGGGTTGTTCAGCACATAAGATGACAAATACGGAACGAATGAAAGCCTTAAAGGGGGTTTGATGTTAGTCATCCCCGTAAGCGTGCCATAATACTTGAATATGTTCTGTGAATTATTGTTGACCCAGGACCATGTTGAATATTCCTGTTTTCGATAATAATTTCTCCACATATTTATTCCCCATACCTGGTTTTCGATTTTCGGGAACCTCAGGGCAGAATAGGGAAATTTCAATTCCAGCACCCAGGATGAATCATTGATACTTGTAGCGCTTTCCCATACCGCATCCCAGGTAATATCCTGCCCTACCATCGAATATTTGCAGTCGTTCTGCACCCCTGCCGGGTTCACCTTGAACTCATACATGTTCATCTCATCGTTATACGGCAGGATGTCTACCGAAAGATAATCGTTCGCCAGCTGGTCCAGCTGGTCGCGTTTTCCAAGCTGCCTGAATATGCTGTCGGGATGCGCATCATACATGATCGCTCCCACATACAACGCCATGTCGTCATAGGCAAACCTGACCTCGGTTTTGCTAGGAGGTTTAATTCCGTTCCTGGGAGCATACTCCACGAAATCTCCCGCCACCGGCAGGGTCTTCCAGAACGCCTCATCCAGCTTCCCGTCGATTTTCGGGGGTTTGCTGATGCGGACAGCCTGTATGGATTTGCGGGCAAGGAAGGCGGAGTCGGTTTGGCTCTGTGAAACTATGCAGGACAGGAGGAAGATGAATATAGAAAAGTAGCGAAGTAGCAAGATCTTGAAGTAGCGAGGTAGCGAGGTAGCGAGGTAGCGAAATTCATCAAATTTATAAGTCCCCCTTTGGACAGAACAAATTATACATGCGGGTCCCTTCTTGCAATATTTCATCGCGTTATCACAAAAGTATCCATTAACACGATGTTCCATTTTTTCCCGAAAAAATTCAAATATAGGCCAGTTCCGAAATTACTAAAAAACTATTCGCCGGGAGTGGTAAAATAATCGCTGAAACAGTTTGGCCCCGGGAAAATTTTTACCCGGCAGTATATCACTTTTAAGGCTTTTTCGGATTAATAAATACCAACAAACAATTGTTCACATATTTGTTAACTTTGCCATGGAAAGAAAGAATATGTTGAAGAAAAAAGTAATGAAAAATAAAGTCGATAAAATCAGGGATTCGAGCACTTTTGATGAATTGCTTGATGCCAAATATGGCCTGATCGGTTCAGATAAAAGAAATGAATTCGAGCTTTATTCAAAATCATTAATGATAGGTGAAATGTTGAAGGAAGCGCGCCTTTTTGCAGGTATGACCCAGGATGATCTGACGCGAAAAAGTGGCACTAAGAAAAGTTATATTTCAAGGGTTGAAAATGGGAAGCTAGATATCCAGGTCTCGACTCTTTTCAGGATTTTTGAAAGTGGTCTGGGACGACAGGTCAAACTTACTATAGTTTAATGTTTCCCGGTGCATTCCCTGCTCCGTGGGACAGAGCTCACCTTCTGCCCTGCGAAAGAAAGCCATCCGCAGTCATAAAAAACATGATTAATTTATGCTCTCTTGCTTGAAAATTTTTGGAGCTTAAGGATCTTTATACCGTAATTTGCAATCAGATCATCCATTAATTTTAAAAACATCCGGAATATTATGGAAAACTGGGACAAGCTGTACAGTCTGGCGGCTAAATTCGGGAACCTTAAACCCTGGAGATACTGGCATGAAGACGAGATTTTCGGCGTGAAGGATCCTGTCACCGGAATGATTGGTTTCATCAGCATCATGGGTTCAGGCGGTGAGCATTTTGCCATGACGGTATACCTGGGAGAAAGAGCGCTGATGAAATTTTTCGAACTCTCGGAACATCATGATACGATGCCTCCCGAAACGATCCTCGAGATCCCTCAGCTACAACTGTCGTTTGAAAACAGGGAAGAGCTTGAAAAGGATGAAAGGGCGATCATTAAATCCCTTCAAAGAAAGTACTCCGGCCCTAATGCCTGGCCAATGTTCAGGGCTTTCAGGCCGGGCATGCTTCCCTGGCATCTGAATGAGGATGAACAGCAGTCGATGATCCATTACCTTGAACAGTCCCTTGTAGTTTTATCCGGAACAAAATCCCTGGATGAACTGGTAGCTTCGGATGATCCCCTGGATTTCCTGGTCAGGGATTATACTTTGATCAACGGCAAACCGGAATGGAAAAATACTTTTAGTCATATCCAGGCGATGCCTCCCTTGGAGGTACCCTTATTCATGCCTGTAGATTTGCTGGAAACAATAAAAACCATGCCTGCCGGCAAGAGCATTTATGAAGCGGATCTCTTTATGACCCCAGCGCCGATAATAGAAAAAGGGAAGCCCGGATATTTCCCTTACCTGCTTTTACTGGTCGATGAAAGGTCAGAATTTATCCTGGGTCAGGAAATATTAAATCCTTCGGAAGGCCTTGAAGCAATGTATTCGAAAGTGCCTTTTTCCTTGCTGAAGATTATAAAAGAACATAAGACCCGTCCCTTCATGATTTACACAAACTCCGACACCCTTTATTCAATGTGCATACCGGTGATGAAGCAACTGAATATAAGGGTGGAGATCAAGAGTAAATTACCCGTCCTTTCAAAGGTTAAGAAAATGATAATGAATTACTTCTCAAGATAAGGAGCCTTGTCAGAAGAAGCCCTTGGGTTAAACCTACCACAGAAACCCGAATAATATCATTGGAATACATTTTGTTCAATAATTTACCAAAATGTCATGCATTCTGGTAAATTTATTTTCAAAATGTAAAATAATTATTCTGGATGATGTTATAGTGACATCTGATATTGTCTATATTTTATATACATTTGTATTATATTCCAAGTTCATGCCGGTGAGGGTAAAATTACTTTTATCAGCGTTTTTTATACTGCGGATCACATCCGTTTTCGCACAGTCAGATTACGGGGAAGGGCCGGCAGGACCGGTCAAACTCCCTTCGCTCCGAAAGATCATCATCTTTGAAGATACCAGCAAATACCGGCATTATATTGTCAGGGAACATGATTTTATCAGGTACAGCCTGCTTGATTCGGCAGAAACCCTGAATGGTAAGATCATAAAGATCAATAGTGATACCTTGTTCCTGAAACATGATTCGGTGGTCACAGGCGATATCGATAAAATAGTCATCGCGCATTCAAGGTCACCTCATTTTTCTGTGGCTCACAGCAGGGTTTACCTGCTACCCGACAGCGCTTATAATTCTTCCGGCAGCAAAAAAGAATGGAAGAGCAGGGTCATGAAACCCATTATCCACAGGCAGATCCTCAGAGGAACTGATTCAGTGCATAAAAACTTTATCAAGATGAACCTTGCCCGCCTGCTTTCATTCGAGATCGCATTCTCCTATGAAAGAAAGATAAGCCGGAGGTGGTCGGTGGAACTTGAGCTTGGATACGGCTTCCCCGTTGGAAATAAAAGCAACCCAAGCGGTAATCCATTCGCGGCAAAATTCTATTATCCCGAAAGCTTCTCGGTACTGGCAGGACCGAAATACTACAGAATAATTCCTAAAATACCTGGATCCTATCTTGAGTTTTTCCTGCAATTCAAGGATGAACGATTCCTTGACTCATACTTCTCATCTTCGGTACCTGGTAATCCCTCGGGCAGCGAAATTAATCCTCATGGCGATGTGTACAGTAAAGTTTATGGCTTCTCATTCCGGTTCGGGACCCTCAGAAAATACGGGCCGGTGGTCGTGGATTATTATACCGGTATCGGCCTGAAAATCAAGGTAAACACCTACTATCTCGACGGTTATTATAATGGCGAAAGGGATGAGTTTCACTATTACAACGCCGACCACTCCCAGGTTAAAAGTGAACAAAATGTCCTGGTCCCGGTATTCAACCTGGGGCTGAAACTCGGGTTCGGGTTCTGATGTCGGGGACTCTTGTGGTAAAAGCGAAAAGTGAAAAGCGAAAGGCGAAACTTATCTTTTATTTCGCTACTTCGCTACCTAATATTTCAGCACCTTCTTCCCCAGCGACTCGTGCAGCACTTCCGCCATGGCCAGGTAAATGGCTGACAGCCCGCAGATGATCCCTTCTCCTCCTGCGACATGCACCACAAATGCAGAGCCAGTCCACATATGGATGGCCAGCAGGAAGAACAATATCCACAGTGAAAGGAAAACAAAATTCAGGCAGAAGCTTTTCCCGAAAGTCCCTATCCACATAAAGAATGTGAACAATCCCCAAAGGAACAGGTACCAGCCTACATAAGCGTCAGGGCTTCTGACTCCTTTGCCACCTGCGAGATCCGGGAGAACAAATATCGCAACAAGGCTCAGCCAGAACATCCCGTACGAAATGAATGCGGTCATTCCGAAGGTATTGCCTTTTTTAAATTCCATGATCCCTGCAATGACCTGGGCGATACCTCCGTAAAAAATACCCATGGCAAGCATCATGTCGCTAACAGGGAAGAACCCAGCGTTGTGAATGTTCAGTAACACAGTTGTCATCCCGAAACCCATCAGGCCCAGGGGAGCTGGGTTTGCGTATTTATTTTCCATGAATTGGTTTTTGTGATTCAAGGTAGCGAGTAATCAGTTAGCGAGAAGTGAAGTAGCGAGGTAGCGAAATTGTTGAATAGAAAGTTTCGCTACCTGTTTCGCTTCTCGCTTCTCACTACCTCGCTACCTACCTTTACATACCATACATTTCGATGATTTCCTGTTTCGTTTTTCCAAGGATATTGTACTTCTTGCCTACTTTCCTGAAAGCATCGAGGGCTTTTTCGAGATGATGTATCTCGTGGCCTGCGGATATCTGGGTGCGTATCCTGGCTGCGCCCTGGGGCACGACCGGGAAAAAGAAACCTATCGCATATATACCTTCATTGTAGAGTTCTTTCGAAACATCCTGCGAAAGCTTGGCGTTGAACAGCATCACCGGCACTATGGGAGTGTCGCCGTCCTTGATGATAAGGCCTGCTTCGGTAAGACCCTTGCGCCAGAATTCGGTATTCTTTTCGAGTTTATCGCGACGCTCGGTGGTGGCCGAAAGAATCTCCAGGACCTTGATAACACCTGCAACAACAGGGGGTGCGATGGTGTTCGAGAACAGGTACGGACGGGCTTTTTGACGGCACATCTCAACAAGTTCCTTACGTCCCGAAACGCATCCGCCGGATGCTCCGCCAAGGCCTTTTCCGAAAGTGGTGGTGATGATATCCATCTTGCCCATAACCCCGCATTTTTCATGCGTGCCGCGTCCTGTCTTGCCTATGAACCCGCTGGAATGGGATTCGTCGCAGAACAGCATGGCATCGTATTTTTCGCATAACTCAACCATCTGGTCAAGCTTTGCGGTGTCGCCGTCCATCGAAAAAACACCATCGGTGATGACCATCTTCTGGCGCTTATCGCTGTGAAGCTGCAGTTTTTCTTCAAGATGCCCCATGTCGGAATGCTTGAAAGTATCGTGCATAGCGCTGCAGAGACGAATCCCGTCGATGATGGAAGCATGCACGAGACGATCGGAGATCATCACGTCATCCTTGGTCAGGACGGCTTCGAATACACCTGCATTGGCATCCATACACGAAGGAAAGAGGATAGTGTCCTCGGTCCCGAGGAATTCAGTCACCATTTTTTCCAGTTTCTTGTGGATGTCCTGGGTGCCACAGATGAAACGTACCGAAGACATGCCGTAACCATGGGAGTCAAGCCCTGCGTGAGCGGCTTTGACCACTTCGGGATGGCTGGATAATCCAAGGTAATTGTTTGCACAGATGTTGATGACCTTTTTCAGGGCAGCGCCTTCGGGAAATTCCACTACAATGTCGGCTGCCTGTGCTGAATGGATATAACGTTCCTGTTTGAACAGTCCGGCGTCTTTCATTCCAGTAAGGATGTCGGAGTACATCCCGCGGGTTTTATCAGTATAAGCCATAAGACCTCCTTTTATTTGGTGAATTCCAGTACCAGTGTGCAGATCTTGTTCACCGAGTCAAAAGCCTCGGGTGTGGCTTTATCATCCGGTATGGAGATCTTGTATTTGTTCTCGAGGAACCTTTTGAGCGATACCATCGAGAAGCTGTCGACAATCCCGCCGGAGATCAGGGGGGTGTCGTAGGTGACTTCGGTATCATCCTCAACGTATTCATTGACTACGTAAGTTCGTACAATTTCTTTCATGTCTTCCATGGTGTGTTCTCCTTTTTAGGTTTTCTGATTGATTATTTACTGTTTATCTGTCGTATGTTTTTTTGTGATGCATTTTAAATAGCGAAATGGCGAAAAGCGAAATAGCGAAATAAATTCGGAAATCAAAATTCGTTATTCGAGTATTCGATTATTCATTCAATATTCGTCATTCGTTATTCGTTATTCGAAACAACCTTTAATCGTTTTCCAGCGTGCTCGTATCACCGATCTCCTCTCCCCACTCCTTTGCATGGAGTATCCTGCGCATGATCTTTCCGCTGCGGGTTTTCGGCAGGGTGTCGATGAACTCGATCTCCTGCGGCATGGCGAGGGGTGAGAGTTTTTTGCGCACGAAATTCATGATCTCGAGGTCGAGGTCCTTGCTTGCCACGAAGCCTGGTTTCAGGGTCACGAAAGCTTTCACAACCTCCATGTTCACGAAGTCAGGTTTCGATACTACTGCCGATTCGGCTACCGCCGGATGTTCGAGAAGGGCTGACTCTACTTCAAAGGGGCTTACAAGGTGGCCTCCGGTGTTGATCACATCGTCGTCGCGGCCCACGAACCAGAAATACCCCTCGGGATCTATGCTTGAACGGTCACCGGGCAGGTACCATCCGTTCCTGAATTTTTTCTTGTAGGTTTCTTCATTGCGCCAGTAAGTGCGCATCATCGAAGGCCAGCCTGGTTTGAGGGCGATAAGGCCGATTTTACCCGGGCCGTCGAAAGGTTCGTAGGTATCGGCATCAATCACCGTGGCAGTAATCCCGGGAAAAGGTTTGCCCATGGAGCCGGGCTTTATTTTCATTCCCGGATAATTGCTGATCATGATGCTGCCTGTCTCGGTCTGCCAGTAAGTGTCAAGGAATGCTTTCCCGAATACTTTCTCGCTCCAGATCACGGCTTCGCTGTTCAGCGGTTCGCCTACCGATGCAAGGTGCCTTAGCGACGAAAGGTCGAACTTTTTGATCACCTCATCCCCTGCTTTCATCAGGCTGCGGATGGCGGTAGGCGCTGAATACCACATGGTGATTTTGTGCTTTTCGATGAACCTGTACCAGTTTTCGGCCGAAAAACCTGCATCAAGGACGCATTGGGTCACCCCGTTGCTGAATGCGCCAATGATACCGTATGATGTGCCTGTAACCCAACCTGGGTCAGCAGTGCACCAATAGATATCGCTGTCCTTTAGGTCAAGCACCCACTTGGCCGTCAGGTACTGCGAGATCAGGCTGTAATGAACATGCTTGACGCCTTTTGGCTGTCCCGTGGTGCCTGAAGTATAATGAAGTACCGAAGGTGATTCGGCCTTTGTAGGATAAATGTCAAAATTCTCAGGTTTCGGAGCGTTGTCCATGTCAAAGGCAACTTCCCTCTCACCCAATGGTTTCGCAGGATCAGCATCCACAATAATGATATGCTTCAGAAAAGGCATCTTGTCGAGGATCTTTCTCAGCTTGGGCGCATGTTTGCGCTGTGTGATAACGGCCGTAGTCTGGGCATTGTCGAGACGTACGATAAGTGACTCGTCACCGAATGCTGAAAACAGCGGCTGAACAATTGCACCGATCTTAAGTACACCGAGGAAGCCGATGTAAAGTTCCGGGATCTTGTCCATGAACAGGCAAACCCTGTCTTCGGGCTGTATGCCTAGGTTGCGAAGAAACTGACCCACCCCGTTGGAGGTCAGGCGAAGTTCGTTGTAGGTGTAACGTTTTTCCTGTCCCTGGGATCCTTCCCAGATCAGGGCCGGCTTGTTTCCTTTTCCAAGCTCGCAGATGCGGTCGGAGCAGTACCAGCCTATGTTGATCACGTTACCGGGCTGGTAATCAAGCTCTTTTTCAGAGATGCTCCAATCGAAAGATTTTATCCTTTCGTCGTAGGAAATAATGTTGAACATGAGTTTTAGAGGGTTTTGGTGGTTAATACTTAAGTTCAGGTAGCGAGAAGTGAGGTAGTGAGGGAGCGAAATTATTGGATAGAAAGTTTCGCTACCTGTTTCGCTTCTCGCTTCTCGCTACTTCGCTACCTTGTTTATTTTAAAGTCAATGTTCGATAATAACAATAGCGGTTGTTAACTCCTTAACATGCGATAAAGATACATGAATTTTTGAAAATCCCTCTTTTTCTGCTAATTCTTTTGCCTTGCCACTCAACCTTATATGGGGCTGGCCAAGTTCATCGTGGTAGATGTCAATGTCGGCAAACCTAATGCCGAACCTCCAGCCCGTATCTATGGCTTTCATCAGCGCTTCCTTGGCCGAAAAACGAGCTGCGTAATGCTGGTATTTGTTCCTGTTTTTTGATTCGCAGTATGCGATCTCACCCTCTGTGAAGATCTTGTCGCGGAAACCTATGTCACGCTCCATCACTTTCTGGATGCGCGCACATTCTATGATATCGACTCCGGTTCCGTAGATCAAATTGCTCCGAGTTGTTTACCGACTTTCCTGAACTTATCGAGGGCAAACCCTATCTGCTCAAGTGAATGGGCGGCGCTTATCTGCACCCTGATGCGGGACTTTCCCCTGGGGACTACCGGATAATAAAATCCGATTACATAAATACCTTCTTCAAGCAATGCATTGGCAAACTCCTGGGATAACTTCGCATCATTCGGCAAATGCCCGAACAACACCGGGACTATGGGGTGGATGCCGTCGACAATCCTGAATCCTGCATCCTGCATTCCCTTCCTGAACAACTGGGTGTTTTCGAATAGCTTGTCTCTCAATGAAGTGGTTTCCGAAAGCATCTTGAGCACCTCCAGTGTTGCTCCTGTGATCGCGGGTGCCAGCGTATTTGAAAAGAGGTAAGGGCGTGAACGCTGTCTCAGCAGTTCTATGATCTCTTTTTTGGCTGAAATGCATCCGCCGGAAGCGCCTCCCAGGGCCTTCCCAAAGGTGGTGGAAATGATATCCACCCTTCCCTGGGCATTACAGTGTTCGATGGTACCTCTTCCTGTTTTTCCTACAAATCCCGTTGCATGCGAATCGTCAACCATCACCAGGGCATCATATTTCTCAGCCAGGTCGCAGATCTTATCTACTTTGGCGATAATGCCATCCATCGAAAACACACCATCGGTGACAATGAGTTTAAATCTTGCTTCACTTGCATCCTGGAGGACTTCCTCCAGGTCATCCATATCATTGTTTTTGTACCTGAACCTCTGTGCTTTGCAAAGCCTTACCCCATCGATGATCGAGGCATGGTTTAGTTCGTCACTGATGATCGCGTCCTGCTCCCCGAGAAGGGGTTCGAACACTCCGCCATTTGCATCGAATGCTGAGGAATACAGAATCGTATCTTCCATCCCCAGGAACTCACTCAGCTTGGCTTCCAGGTCCTTATGAATCTTCTGCGTCCCGCATATAAAACGAACGCTCGACATGCCGTAGCCATACCTGAAGAATGTCATATTGGCACCGGCCATGGTCCTGGGGTCGTTCGACAATCCAAGGTAGTTGTTGGCACAAAGGTTAAGTACCTTGCGGCCATTGGTCATGATCTCAACTCCCTGGGGTGTCGTGATGATCCTTTCGGTCTTGTAAAGGCCGTCGTTTACAATACTGTCAAGCTGCTTCTGCAGATGCTGTTGAAATTTACCGTACATGAGTAAAAAATAGCGGGTTTAGAGGTTTCAAAATTAATTAAAAAAATCATCGGATGGTTCTCAGGTTTAAGGACCTGAGCTTAGGAAAAATTTTAGAGGCGACGATCACTACCAGCAGTGTCATCCCACCTCCGAAGATAACCGATGGGATCAGCCCCATGAGCTTTGCGGCAAGTCCCGATTCGAACGAGCCTATCTCGTTTGAAGACCCTATGAAAATGGAGTTTACTGAAGCCACCCTTCCTCTCATAGAATCGGGGGTCACGAGTTGCATGGTGGTCGCCCTGATGATCACGCTGATGTTGTCGAACATCCCGCTCATCATCAGAAGCCCGAAAGAAAGGTAAAAATTCCTTGAAAGGGCAAAGAGTATTATTGACAAACCAAATCCTGCAACGCTGAAATACAGGTATTTTCCGGCTTTGACCATGGGAGGCCTGTAGGCCAGGATGGTTCCCATAATCACAGCTCCCATCATGGGGGCCGATCTCAGGAATCCCAATCCTTCAGGCCCAACTTTGAGCACTTCAGCAGCAAAAACAGGAAGCATGGCAACTGCTCCTCCGAACAACACCCCGAACATATCCAGCGACATAGCCCCGAGAAGGATCTGGTTTTTAAGGACGAACTTCAGCCCTCCTGATAAGCGGTGAAGCAGAGTCTCGCCTTTTTCATAGACCGGCGCCGGCCTGTTCTTCACGAACATCAGCAGTATAAAAGAAAGGAAGAGAAAAAGAAGCACACTAAGGTAGGCAGCCCTCACTCCGAGGAAGCCGTAAACTATCCCTCCTATTGCAGGTCCTGTAATCGCGCCTATATGCCAGATGGTCGAATTCCAGGTTGATGAATTGGTGTAAAGATGGCGGGGCACAAGCTGTGCCATTAAAGCGATGATTGCAGGGTAGAGATAAGCCCTGGCAACACCTGAAACAGCTACGACAAAATAAATGGGGATCACTCCCACCTTTTTCAGGATGCCGAGGGAAGGCACAGTAAAAAGGAAGAGCGCAAGAGTCCCGCAAAGGAAGAGAAGCATGAACCAGGTGATGATGCTTTTCCGGTTGTACTTGTCGGCTGCATTGCCTGCAAACAAGGCCGAAGCTATATTTGGCAAAGCTTCTGCCAGCCCGATGAGACCGAGCGCCAGGGGATCTTTGGTGATCTGGTAAACCTGCCATCCCACGATGATGCTTTGCATCTGGAAGGCAATGGTGGCAAAAAAACGGAAACTAAGAAAAAGACGGAAATCCCTTACGCGCAAAACTGCGTACGCATCGTGTTTTTCGGGATTATTATCCAATGGCCTATTCTTCGTCTGACTCCTGGTCTTCGTATGCTTTCAGCAGCTTATCCTGTACATCGGAAGGTACCTGGGCATACTCTGCAAATTTCATGGAATAGGTAGCGCGTCCGCTGGTTATTGAACTGAGCGAAGTTGAATACCTGTTCAGTTCGGCTAACGGCACTCTCGCTATAATCTTCTGGAATCCAGCTTCACTGTCCATCCCCATGATGATGGCCCTGCGTCCCTGGAGGTCGGTCATGACTTCACCCATTTTATCCTCGGGAACCAGCACTTCCACATCGTAGATAGGTTCAAGGATCTTAGGTCCTGCATTCTTGAATGCTTCCCTGAATGCATTACGGCCAGCAAGCTTGAAAGAGATTTCATTTGAATCAACCGGGTGCATCTTGCCGTCGTACACGTTGAAAACGATGTCGCGTGCATAGGAACCTGTGAGAGGGCCTTCTTCCATCTTGGCCATGACACCCTTAAGGATGGCCGGCATAAAACGTGCATCGATGGCGCCGCCAACGATACAGTTGTTCATCACGAGCTTGCCGCCCCATTCGAGTTCTATGGGATCCCTGCCGCGGATAGGGAATTCGGTCTGGTCGGCCATCCCTTCCTTGTAAGGCTGTATCATCATATGAACTTCACCGAACTGACCTGAACCTCCCGATTGTTTCTTGTGCCGATACATGGACTTGGCCGATTTGGTGATAGTTTCACGGTAAGGAATGCGGGGTGCGAGATACTCGATGGGAATTTTTTCGAGATTTTCGATGATCCACTTTGCAAAATTCAGCTGAAGTTCCCCCTGTCCCTGAAAGATGAGCTGCTTCAGCTCCCTTGAGTATTCGAACAGAAGGGTGGGGTCCATCCTTGCCATTTCGTTGATGACGGCCCCGAGCTTTTCATCATCATTGGCGCTTTTTGCCTTTACCGCAACCCTGAATTTCGGTTCAGGATAAATGGTAGGTTCAATGATGTCGTCGGCATTCTTGAGAGAATTCAGGGTGTTGCCAGTATGAACGTTCTTCAGTTTGATGGTTGCGCCTATATCGCCCGGCATGAACTTTTCAACCTTTTCGCGGTTCTTCCCGTTTACGACAAACAGCTGTGAGATCCTCTCCTTGCTGTGGTTGCGGCTGGGGTTGATCATATCCTGTGCTTCGACGATCTCGCCTGAGTATACCTTGAAATATGAGATCTCACCGATATGAGCTTCGATTGATGTTTTAAATACAAAAAGTGAAGTAGGATCACTGGATTTAAAACTCAGCTGTTTTCCTTCGGTGGTCTTTGCACCGGGCATTTCGTTGGGAGCAGGAACTGCGCCTGCAACAAATTCAAGTAGTCTGCCAACGCCCATGTTCTGCTTTGCACAAATACAAAGCACCGGGAACATGCTGCGTGAAACCAGGCCGATCTTCATAGCTTTATTGATCTGCTCTTCACTGAGGGTTCCTTTTTCGAAAAATTCTTCCATCAGTTTCTCGTCCTTTGATGCAAGCTCTTCAATTAATGCTGCCTGCATTTCTTCGGCCTTGTCTTTTTCGTCGGCAGGGATGTCGGTGATCTCGGGCTTTCCGCCGCCAGCCGGGTATTTGAACATCTTCATCTTAAGAAGGTCGATGAAGGAGTTGAACCCTAAACCGGCGTTTACGGGGTACTGCACAGCGGTGACATTGCTGCCGAACCTGGCTTTCAGGTTACGCATGGTCTCGTCGTAATTGGCGTGTTCGAGGTCGAGATGGTTCATTGCAAAGATTATGGGCTTTTCTGCCTTTGCAGCCCAGCGCCAGGTGATATCCGTGCCTACTTCAACTCCGTTCTGCGCATTGACAACCATTATTGCAGTATCGGCAACGCGAAGGCTCCCAATAACCTCTCCTATGAAATCATCAAAACCAGGAGCATCCAGTATGTTGATCTTCTTGTTATCATAAAGTGTATACAACAGCGAAGCGCTCACCGAAGCCTGGCGCTCCAGCTCTATCGGGCGGTAATCCGAAATAGTGTTCTTGTCATCGACTGTCCCGCGGCGGTTGATTATCCCGCCTTCAAATACCATCGCTTCAGCTAAACTGGTCTTTCCTGTTTTCGTGCCTCCTATGAGCACGATGTTACGGATCTCATTGGTCTGGTAAACCTTCATGTTACTAGTATTATTCTGTTTTTATGATGAAAATGTTAATTTTCAGAAAGGGGATGCAAAGTTATAAATAAGGTTGGAATAATCAAAGACACAGTGATATATAAATAGCGCGGTAGCGAGAAGCGAGGTGGCGAAATTAATGTGAATCCTTCATTGTGACTGACTGCGGATGATGAAATCCCCTGGCCTGTCAGACTTCGGCTTTGATCGCGTTCCAGCGATCTTTGCTCATCTTTGATCCTATGAATTCTATTACGTTGCCGGATAGCAAAGCCCCATAATTCCCGCAGGTTTCCAATGACTTTCCCTGCGACAGTCCGTAAAGGAAACCGCTGGCATACAGGTCGCCTGCGCCTGTGGTATCTACCGGCTGAACATCGATGACGCCAATATCCCAGGAAGCTTCCCCGCTTTTGATCATAGAGCCCTTGCTCCCGATCTTCACCACAGCTATTTTTACTTTGGATGCGATCTCATCGAGGGCCTGGCGGGGTTCCATCCCTGTGAGTGCTTTGGCCTCTTCCTCATTTGCAAAAACGATATCAATATATTTTGTGATAATCTCGTTCAGGAAATCCCTGTTGGCTTCAACAACATTATAACTGCATAAATCAATGGCCGTCATAAGGCCTGCAGCCCTGGCTTTTTCAGCTACCGTCCGCACCAGCTGGTGGTCTTGAACAAGGAACCCTTCTATGAGAACATAGTTGTAATCGCTGTACCTGAAATTATTGACGAACTCCATGGAAAACTCGGCCGAGGCCCCCAGATGGGTGGCAAAGGTTCTTTCAAAATCGGGGGTTACCAGCGCAACAACCCTTCCTGTTTCATTTTTTGTGTGGACCATGTGCAGGTCAACGCCGGCATTCACCATATCCCTTACGAAAGCCCCGCCGAACTCATCCTCTCCCACCACACCGATGAATCCGCTCTTCGCCCCAAGCATGCCCAGTCCATGTATCGTATTCGCAGTGGATCCCCCTGCTGAGTTCGACTTCTCGAAAGCCTTCACCCTGTCGAGCACAAGGTTCGACCTTGTCTTATCTACAAGCTGCATGCTTCCTTTTGGAAGATCCAGTTCACTGAGAATCTGATCGTTATCAATCTTTACCATAATGTCCACCAGGGCGTTACCGATTCCCAAAATCTTTTTCATAAAAATATCAGAATTATATTTCAATTAATGGAGAAGCGAAATTTCGCTACCTCACTTCTCGCTACCTCGCTACTTTCTTTGCAAAAGTATACAATTTCCTCTCATTTCTCCACACTTACTAATTCCCCCTCTCGCCAACGCAACCAAATTCAGGCACTTCCGTATAACCAAGAAAAAACAGCCATGAAAACACTGCGATTTCTGATGTTCGCCATTCTGTTTACGGCATTTTCAGTGGAGAGTTACGCACTTATCGACGATTGTCCCTGTCGCAGAAAGGTTGTGAAGAAGGTTGTTAAGGTAAAGACCGTAGTATATAAGGCCCCGACAAACAGGTTTACTATTTTCACTGAAATTCCTTATGTTCCGGAAGATTTCGGATGCCGAAGGCCAAGCATCCAGCAGGTAACCTGTTACCAGCTCAAAGTCATGCCGAACCCTGTCCAGAAAGAACTGAACGTGATCTCCTATATTGAATATTCAGGCCCCGTCAAAATAGAGCTCTATACCTGCGAAGGTAAACTCATCACCACCCTGATGAACGAATATTGGGAAAGTGGTACGAATGTCCGCAGTTTCAACCTTGAAGGCAAAGTGAAACGCGGGATCGCCTATGTGAAGCTTACCGCAGGCGGCGAGGTTCGCCAGGTCGAAAAGATCTTCATTCTCTGATAAATCCTTCAACAAAAAGCTAAAACCGGCGCTTGGCATTAAGCGCCGGTTTTTTTATGCTCCTCATTGACTACACCTTACCGATTCTAAGAAAATTCCTCCCGATCATGTAATATTTTCCATAATTTCACGTCTTAATTAGACTGATTCAAAATTGTTAACAGGATCCTGGAATGCTAAACTACAGGGATATTATGATTCGTACAACATTATTAATCATTGGTTTATCGATATTCTGGCTGGGCGGATGCAGCCAGGGGAATAAAACCGTTGAAAATCAAAGCAAAGGAAAGATGGAATTTAAAAAACTTACAACCGAAGAGGAATATGTGATAGTGAACAAGGGGACGGAACGGCCATTCAGCGGGAAGTATGAACATTTCTCGGAAAAAGGAACTTATGTGTGCAAGCGTTGCGGATCTCCGCTTTACCATTCAGAAGATAAATTCGATGCGGGCTGCGGCTGGCCGAGTTTTGATGATGAGATACCGGGAGCCGTAAAAAAGCATATTGATGCCGATGGCATGAGAACCGAGATACTTTGTGCACATTGCGGGGCTCACCTGGGTCATGTCTTTACAGGTGAGGGGCTTACACCTAAAAATACCCGGCATTGCGTGAATTCAATTTCCATGGATTTCATTCCTGCGAAAGCCCAGGCCAGATCGGATACCGCGATCTTTGCAGGAGGCTGTTTCTGGGGAGTTGAGTACTTTATGAAGAAAGCCAAAGGGGTGATCAGCACAAGTGCAGGTTATACAGGAGGGCATACCGATAATCCCACCTACAAACAGGTATGTGCCGGCAATACAGGACATTATGAGGCTATAGAAGTTGTTTTCGATCCATCTAAAACCACTTATGAAGAAGTAACGAAATTGTTTTTCGAGATCCACGACCCTACCCAGTGGAACCACCAGGGGCCTGACTGGGGTGAGCAATATCGTTCAGCAGTATTTTATCGTAATGAAGACCAGAAACATATCACCGAAAAACTGGTCGCCCAGCTTAAAGTAAAAGGATACACCGTGGTTACCGAAGTCAAACCGGCGGCTAAGTTCTGGAAGGCCGAAGACTATCATCAGGATTATTACAATCACAAAGGCAGCGAACCTTATTGCCATGGATTTGTACAAAGGTTCTGATTGCTCTGGGATTTACTGCATTCCCTTTTCTGACCAGGAGTAATTTTTCAGGATTATTTGATTACCGCCATCTGTTTTGTGAAAACGCTTTTCCCTGCAAGCAGGCGGTATTGATAAATGCCCGGTGTAAAATCCGAAGCAGATATATCAACACGGTATTGACCAGCTTCCATTTCTTTGTCTGCCAGAGTTTTAACAGTTCTGCCCATAAGGTCGAAAATAACCAGGCATACCTTTGACTTTTCAGTAATGGTAAAGGATATAACACTGGACTCCCCGAATGGATTCGGGACATTCTGACCAAGTGTGGCAATAGCGGCAGAATGGTCAGCTATCCCCACCGTGCATTGATCGTTACACAATGAGTAACACACCACAGGTAATACCGAGTCGGTGGCAGGAGCGAGCAGGAAACGGTTGAAATTATCCGGGCCTGCATAATACCCGCATTCCTTGGGGACTCGTTCTTCATCTGGTATGTTTGCGCCGTTGACAAATTTGTATTGAACAAAATCATTTATCCCAAGGGGTTGAACGACCTGGTAAAAAGACCCGCCATCAACCTGAGCCAGTTGCGTGACTGCTGGATTCCAGCTGTTAAAAGTACCTGCCAAATGCACCCCGTCAGGGGAGATGCTTTGCCAGGCCATACTAACCCTGAATGTAATATTGACTTTTGGAGGACAGGAATCACAACGGGAAAAGCAAACCAGTTTCAATACGGTATCCTGGAACGGGACATACAGGAAGCGGTTGTAACTTCCGTATCCGTTTGGCACACCGCATTCAGCCGGAACATTTTCATCACCTATAGTCCAGGAAATACCATTAAGAAATTTGTATTGCTCCATATTACCAGCTTCACATGGAACGGTCAGCTCGTATATGTTGTTTCCGGCCGGCAACATTTCAAGACTATCGGTCTTCCAGTTGCAGAATGTTCCGGGGAGATGGATTCCGTCGGGCGAAACCACGCGCTCCGACATATCAACCCTGAAAGTAACATTTACAAAAGATGATTTCTTACTGCTCAACGCTTCCTGGGCATATATGGTTGTTGTAAGTGAAAAGACCATGACCAGGGCGGAAAAGATTTGTCCGGTTTTTTGAAGTACATTTGTTTTCATGGCGTGATGTTGTTGATAATCAGTGTAAAATTACATCACGCTTAGGGCGGGCCAAAATTGGTTTTCACAAGATGCAGCGGGCATTTTGCACAAAATCCAAAGTAATCATCAGTTCATGCTACAGGAATTGTAAAATATCCAAAAAGGGCTGTAAATTCCCGGCGGTTATGCAAAAATTAATTTAAAAAAACCTGCCGGCTCCTGAAAAATAAAGGCGCCCGGGATTACCAGGCGCCTTTATCAATGAATGTCACTTCATATTACTTATTTGCTCCTGCGAGCTGGGGTACTTTGATCTTCGTGTTCTTGTCAATCCCTGAAAGGATCTGGATATTGATTCCGTCGGACAGGCCGGTTTTCACAAACTTTTTCTCGAATTTCTGGGGAGCTGTTTCTATTTCGACGTAAGCCGAATCTCCTTCGAACTGCAGCAGGCTTTCCTTGACAGCCAGAACATTGTCGGCTCTCTGGAGCACAATATCCGCATTCGCACTGTAACCAGAACGTATGAACTGGCTGTTTTTCAGCACCACGTCGGCTTTGATCTCAAACTGCACGGCCCCGTTCTCAAGAACACCCTTGGGTGCAATATACTTAAGGATGGCCGAAAAGGTGTCGTTCTCTATGGCGCCGACTGTAAGCGAAAGGTTCATCCCGGGTTTGATCTTGCCTACTTCGGTCTCGTCGAGTTTACCCTGGAAAATCATGTCGCCTACATCGGCAACCGAAGCAATGGTGGTCCCGGCATTGAAGGTATTGGTCTCGATAACAGATGAACCTACTTTCACCGGCACATCCAGCACCATCCCGCTGATGGTCGACTTGATAAGGGTGTTGGTGGTTTTGCCGGATTTCTTGTTCACCCCTTCGCGGATCAATTCCAGGTTGGCCTCAGCTGCATCCACCTCCTGTTTTGCATTTTTATAGGCAATGTCGGTCTGCTGGTTCTCGGCCTCGGCTATTACGCCCTGCTGGAATAATTTCAGTTTCCTTTCATAATTCATCCTCGCATCCTCCTGCGCGATCTTGGCCCTGTCAAGCCTTGCTTCGGCATTGTTCAGGTTCACCAGGTCGGGAATGATACGGACTTTTGCAATGATGTCGCCTGCATTTACTTTCTTACCTGCTTCAACATAAATCTCTTCTACAATACCCGAAACCTGGGGTTTTATTTCAATTTCCTTACGGGGGATGACCGAGCCCGTGGCAACCGTCTTCTTCACGATGTTTGTAACAAATGGTTTGTCGGTCTTGAAGACCACCGGCTTTTCCTTCGACTTATTATACAGGTAAAAAATAGTTGCTGCAAAGAGTCCCAGTATAATGACCAGCAGCGAGATTCGGAGTATCTTTTTCATAATTCGGAAGATATTTTATTTATTAAATCTGTGATGGATAAATGTCTGCACGCTGCGTTTAATTATTCGCAATTCCAAATTCGTTATTCGAGTATTCGATTATTCATATCTTAATGCATCAATAGGTTTCACGCTCACCGCTTTTCTTGCCGGCACCAGTCCTGCAAAAGCCCCTGCCAGGACAAGTATGCAAAGTGCGGTTACGGCAACATTGAAATTTATTCCCGGATGCAGGAACATTTCGGTATTCGCGCCTGATTTTTCAAGCAGGTAATTGATCAGTTCAAGTAAACCCACCCCGAGGGTAAGTCCGAAATAGCCCGAGAAAGTAGTAAGGACAACAGCTTCGGTAATGACCTGGCTGATGATGACCCAGGGTGTTGCCCCGAGTGCCCGCTGTATTCCGATCTCCTTTGTCCTTTCCTTGACTACCACAAGCATGATGTTACTTACACCGATCACCCCGGCGAACAAAGTCCCTATGCCTACGATCCAAACCAGCACCTTGATCCCGAAGAACAGTCCTACCATTTTTTTGTATTCAACTTCCAGGTTGAAATGCCCTATTGCGGCATCATCATTGGGGGCAATGGCATGTCTCTTTTTCAGAACATTGATGGCTTTGGTTTCGACGATGGCGACAGGGATCCCGTCCTTTGAAGTGATATTGAAAAACCCTATGGCATCGCCCATATTATAAGTCTTCTGACAAGTGGTGAACGGCATATGTATTCTCTGGTTGTCATAGCTGGCGGCTTCACCGTTGCGTTTTGACTTGAACAGCCCCACCACTTTAAAGTACACCCCGTTGATCTGTATATACTGGTTGATTGGGTTTTCGTTTTTTTCAAACAGCAGTTCCCTTACCCTGTCTCCGATGACGACGATCTTACGCTTTTCTTTTATATCAAGCTCATTAAGAAATCTTCCCCTGAGCAGGTTTACAGGGTCAATGCTGTCGAACACAGGGTAGTCGCCGAAGATCTGGAATGATCCCGATTTAAGTCCGCGGATTACGCTGCTCGCACCATTAAACCCGCCCACGTTGGTGCGCGGAGCCAGGAATTTAATTTCGGGGATTGCGTCGCCCAGGGCTCTCACATCCGCATTCTCATAATCAAATCTTCTTCCCCTTGTAAATCCTTTGTACGGGACCGAGGTCTGTTGCGCCCAGATGAATACGCTGTTGGTGGCCATATCGCCGAAATTCTGCGAAACGCCGTTCTTGAGCCCGTCGCCCGAGCCCATCATGATCACCAGCATAAAGATCCCCCAGAACACCCCGAATGCGGTGAGGAAGGTCCTGAGCTTGTTTTTGCTCAGAACATGATAAATCTCCTGCCACCTGTCTAAATCGAACATAGTCTTTTATATTTCGCTACCTCGCTTCTCGCTACCTCGCTACCTGTTATTCTTCCCTAAGTGCTTCAATCGGCCTTATCGCCGCTGCTTTCATCGCAGGAAAAAATCCCGCGAAAGCTCCTGCGATAATCAGCAGTATGGTTGCTCCTATGGCTATTGCAAAATTGGCTTCCGGGTTCCTGAAGAAATCCGAAGGAGGCATGTTTTTCGAGATCAGCTCGAGCAGTCCAACGCCAAGTACCAGCCCGATGTAACCTGCAAAACCCGTGATCAATATTGCTTCCTGCATGACCAGGCCGATGATGGAAGCCGGTGTTGCACCAAGTGCTTTGCGGATGCCGATCTCCTTTGTCCTTTCCTTGACCGAGATCATCATGATATTGCTCACGCCAACTATCCCCGCGATGATTGTACCGATGCCGATGATCCAGATAAACATCCTTATCCCGGCAAACAGGGCGTTGAACCTGCGTACGTCTTCGCTTTTGTTCATAATGTCAATGGCCCTGGGGTCGTCGGGTGAAAAGGTATGCGAACGCGAGAGGGTCATTTTTGCTTTTTTCAGCATCGCATCGGCTTCTTCCGGTGAGGCATTTCCAGTTGTGAAGGAGATCTGGTTGATGACATTGCTGGTATAAAACACTTTCTGGGCAGTGGTGATAGGGATGTAGATCCTTTTCTGTTCGTTGTCGTCCCGGCCGAAATCCCTGAAAATTCCTATAATTTTGAAAGGCACACCCTTGATATTGATGTACTTTTCGAGTGCCACGCTATCCCTTCCCTTGAAGAGCTGGGCTTTGACTTTTTCTCCAATGGCGGCCACTTTCCTGCATTCCCTGATGTCGATCTGGTTCAGGAACCTTCCCTGGAGTATCTGCACCTCCTTGATGTACCCGTAATCGGGATGGCTTGGCGAGACAAAGAAAGATCCGTATTCATTTTTATTTGAAACGAGTACGCTGCCGAGAAAGAGCCTGGCCGAAATGTGGTCATAACCTTTGATGGAATTTTTTATGAGCTTGTAATCCTGGTCGGTGAATTTGATCTCCCTTCCTGTTTTCAGGCCTTTATACTGAACGCTGGTAACCCCGCTGCTGATCCAAATGCCGTTCATGGCGCCGCCTTTGAACTGTTCCTTTACTCCGTTCTCGAGCCCGTTCCCCGATCCCAGCAGGATGATCAGCATGAAGATGCCCCAGGCCACGGCAAAACCCGTGAGGAAGGTCCTGAGTTTGTTCTTCCTGATGGTACTGTAAATTTCCTGCCAGCGGTCGATTGAAAACATAACCTGATGTACGATTTACGATGTACGAAGTACAAAATGAGCGAACCTGTTTTCCTTTGTACTTCGTACTTCGTACCTTGTACTTTGATTCAACATTTCCCTCATCTTACTAATTCTTTATGATTTCCGTTATCATTCCATCAGTGATCCTGATGGTTTTCTGTGTCCTTTTTGCAATATCCAGTTCATGCGTGACAATGAGCATGGTAATATTTTCATTCCTGTTTATGTCGGTAAGTATATCCATGACTTCCTGGGATGTCACCGAATCGAGCGCCCCGGTAGGTTCATCGGCAAGGATGACCTTTGGTTTCCCGATCAGGGCCCTGGCGATGGCAACACGCTGTTTCTGGCCTCCCGAGAGTTCATTCGGTAGATGGTGCGCCCATTCTTTCAGCCCCATCCTGTCGAGGTATTCCATGGCGATCAGGTTTCTCTTTTTGCGTTTGACATTCTGGTAATACAGGGGTAAAGCCACATTTTCAGCTGCATTTTTAAAAGAGACCAGGTTAAACGACTGGAACACGAAACCCAGGTATTTGTTCCTGAGCTGAGCTGCTTTACGCTCGTTAAGTCGTTCTATTTTTATTCCGCTGAGAAGGTACTCTCCATGATCATGGTTATCGAGTATGCCGAGAATATTGAGCAGGGTTGATTTCCCTGAACCCGAAGCACCCATTACCGAGATCATTTCACCGGCTTCGACTTTAAGGTCGATGCCTTTGAGAACATGCAGCTTATTGGTTCCTGTAATGTATGTTTTGTGAATATTGGTGATATTAATCATTTGTAAGCTGTTAAAATCCCGCATCATGCATACTGCATCATGCAATCTGTCAATAAGACTCCCTTTTAACTGCAGAGTTACATCAGGAAAGCTGAAAAGACCAAATATTTTCACCAAAATGCAGGTATGATCGGTGAATTGCCCTGAATTACCGATGAGTGTTAAGGTTTTTTTTAGCTATGTATTGGAAATTACCGGATTCTTTGTAATTTTGCGCCCCTGAATTCCTCCTTAGCTCAGTTGGTTAGAGCATCTGACTGTTAATCAGAGGGTCGCTGGTTCAAGTCCAGCAGGGGGAGCAAGAATGACAAGGGTTTCAGAAGATTAAACACTGAGACCCTTTTTTATTTGCAAACAATTTGCATAACATTTTGTTAAAAATTATTTCTTTTACAACTCTCAGATTCAGTTAAAGATTATACTTGAGCTTA